>Ga0163144_10008008_pt1 | contig 22966 bp, 30 predicted proteins | sample OliLak19BULKMAT1_FD_123175 | JGI IMG/M metagenome (GOLD analysis project Ga0163144, IMG submission 123175) | Freshwater microbial mat bacterial communities from Lake Vanda, McMurdo Dry Valleys, Antarctica - Oligotrophic Lake LV.19.BULKMAT1 | ecosystem: Environmental > Aquatic > Freshwater >...
CTAATTGTGCAGATACCGTCTTAAGTTCAGCAGCGAACTTCGTTAGATTGGATTGTATATGGACCTTAGCCATCGATTATTAACCTTCTATTACCTTCGGGTCTACCTTCGGAATATCTAATGGAGTAATTACGGTTCCATTCAACTTTTCTTCGACTTTTGAAAAGACGTACTGTACAAGCTCTGGCCTGAGAAGATCGATATTGTTGTAGGTAATCGGTAGCTTACTGATACCGTCCTCGTCAAAGAGAGTCCAATCCTTCAACAACGTTTTAAATTTCTGATCCATGTACTTGAATGGATCAATAATTGTTTTTCCATTGAATGGGTCGATTTGACAAGCCGCAGAGCTTATAGTCTTCGTATCTGTCCAATTTGGCTTTCTGAATATGAACTTAACCGTCTTAATGCCATCTGGCATCGGGTCTCCATCTGGTTCGTAGAACGATAGAGCTTCTTCGTTTTCCAAATAGTTAACTTGGATGTCAAAAACATCATTCCTAGAAACAAGCAACATAGTAATTTCCTCTCATGTAGTGAATGCAAAGTCAGGCAGGAGAGACATATCGTCCCCTACTTCCTTCTTTGCTCAATATCGATGGTTCTATCCTTCATCAATTGTTGGAATTTCTCTTGGCTTGGCGGGCCAAGATTCTCGATGGCGTCTCTGGAAACTCTCTGCTGTTCTAAGACGACAAATATTTCTCTCATCTTACGCAGGTCCATGTCTGCCGTATCTGCTGGTCCCCATCCGTGAAACCTGTCCCAGAGCGCGATCTCGATGCAAATGCTTGGGGGAAAGTCATTTTTCGCGATTCTGCCCTTGTAGTATTTGTGGGACAGGAATGCTAGTTTTTTAGTTCGTCCTCGGTAGGTACGGTGCGATCTACGAAGAGATCTTGCAGCGCGTGGGCAATGTTGTGATCCAGCCTGCCGATGTTGTCCTTATTGCATGGAACAGCCGTTGTTCCATCGGCTTCCATGATGTCCCAAGCCTTCAGGTAGTTTTCAAGGATCTTGCAACGGTAGAGGCGGTAATCCATCATACGCTCGCCTTTGAATTCATCCCAAATCATTGAATCTCGAATAACTTCAATATGCTCTTTCCATCCGGGCATAACCCATTGAGTATGGAGTTCCTTTATCCGACCTTCGTACTTCTTCTCGGCCTCCTTGTCATCAAGGACGATGACTCCATCCATGCCGTTTTTAAATCGTACTTCGGCATATTTTAAATCAATAGGAAACAGCTTTGTAGAAATCAATAGGGGCATGTTTATCTCCTCAGATAACTGAAACGTTTTATAACGTGGATCGCACAGGTTGGATTATACAGGAGGGGTATTGAAGAAGCGGGGCGGACAGGGTCCGCCCCGCTTTAGGGCTGATTGGAGGGCTTAGAATACGATTGCTTCGTCGCCGGCTGGAGCATGAGCATACCAATTGACAGTTGAGGTAATCAGGCCGGGCTGGGCTTCGATATTCTGGAATTCATACGTAATGTTCTTGAAGGCAACAGAGAGACCGTCAGTCGTTGCTACGGTCAGAGTGCCGCCGTTCGGGGATGTCGTATTTGAATTCGCGAATGCGAGATCCTCTGTAGGAGCCGGTCCTTGAAATTCGATATTTCCGCTGACGTTGCGCTTTCCAGCCGAGATGTTGTTCGGGAAGAAGCCTTCAATGCCGGGCTTGTTACAAAAAGTATAGTTGCGACTCAAATTGTTGTTGACGGTAAATGAGAATGCTCGGATGTCGCAAGAGACGACCGAAGGTCCGCTGATCGAGATGTCTGCCCAACTCAGAACGCGCTTGACACCGTCGCCAGAATTGCCAAGGCTACCGCCGCTTGTATCGAATCGGGTTCCCCAAAAGTTAGCAGTTGCATCGAGTCTCTCGCCTGCTGTAGCGCGCATTTCGATGGTATTGATGTAGCAGTCCTTGAAAATCCTGACAAGCTGTTTGCCGTATCCGATTTGGATGTCTGTCGGATTGGTCATCTGACCGTCGCCGGTGACATTTCTGGTCAAAAGGGCCAAAAGCTGTGCTGGGAAACCTCCGCCAACAACAGGGATTTCAACGTCTCCGTCGATTTCGATTCCTGCAAGCTGATAAAGTGTCCAGTCTACTCCGCCGTCAATAACGTCAGGGTGGCTGATAGCCTGCTTGGCAGTCAGAGAACCGCGAGTTGCCCGCACGGTCGACAGATTACCAATCTTGATTGCACCAATAAAGCCCATTGTTGCTGGGCCGGGCGTTGAACCTGCCATTGAGTTAGCCTCCCGTAATCCTACGCTACGCTATATTGAGCGGGCTTATCGCATGTCCAAGAGCCGCCGACAATGATGCGAAATCTTGACTGACCTTTATCCCATGCGTATACAGATAGTCATTAAAGGTCTGTCCACTTATATCTGTAATATGTCTCTCTAGTGCTTCCGTCGCCTGTCTCAATAGAGTTGCGGTCTTCAAATGATCTACCGTATCGAGATTGCTCACATACGGTTGTAACAACGCTACTTCTACTTCTGGGTCCGTCGATAAAACTACCAGATGCAATCCGGAGTAAACTAGGGCTTCTACCTGAACAAGATAAGCGTAGCCTGACCCCAAAAGAGCTTGCTGTTGCAAGAACTCCGCGTCGGTCAAGATCCCCGGTATTGCGCTTCTGCAAGCCATTTCTCCTCGCTATTACGCCGACAACGTGAAGACCAAGGTCTTCGAAGCAGCACCAACGGAATTCGTAGCCGTAATGGTGATGTTGTATGCGCCCAAAGAACCAACAGGCGTTCCTGTAATTTGTCCGGTGCTTGAGTTTACCGAAAGAGCAGTCAAGCCGACCGGCAAAGTAATGCTGTATACCATCGTCGGAGTACCTACAGCCGTAATGAAGTAGCTGAACGGAGCGCTGACGCTGCCGGCGGCTACAAGGTCACTGGTAATGCCCGGCAAACAAGAGCCGGCTGTTCCCGGATCAATATTGCAAGGATCGATGATGTATCCTGCAACAGCCGAAAGATTCGCGTAGGTTTGAGAAACCAAGATCCTATTCCCGCCGTTCTCAAGATATTCGTTGAGGCGTTCGGAAAGGGTTCCTGTTGCGCTCGCGCCGCGGGTAACAGCGTGCGAATTCAAGGAAGAAACTGCTGGAATCCAGTTCGTCGTTGCGGCCAACTGTTCCGTTCGCTGAAGCTGGAAGAAGAATGGATTCACCAAGTCGACTTCCGGAGCGTCGACCTGAAGCAGTACGACGTAGTGCAAGCCGGACTGAGCGATGAGGCCCGCTTCCGTTACTGTATCAATCTGATCCGTGATATTCTGCTGAAGAAATTCGAATTCGGTCTTCGTCAGCGGCGTATTTGCAATTGGCATCGACTTGCCCCCTATGTAATCCTGTACTGTCCTGCGGCTATATACTACGAAGCCTTTAAGGCTTCCTTTTTACTATTCAGCCGCGGGTCGCACGTTCCTTTGTCTCATCCGATTACCTCTACCGGAAGCGAGACAGGCCCGGCAACCTCCTCGAAAACCTGATATAGTCCTCTCTTCATATTTCCCCATGTTTGTTCCTTTGCGTATCTCATGCAATTTTCAGACATGGTCTTCAAAATCTGGCGGCCGTTCTCATCCTTCTTCAATTGGACCATCTCCCAGATCGCCTGAGCCAGAGCATCCGGCTTGACAACCTTGATAATATGGTCTGGCGGGATGATCTCCGTGCGATTTGCTACAGCCCAGCCCCTCTCGGCGCGGCCGAACTGTCCGTCTCCGGCCATAGGCCCCAGATGGTCAGGCATACAGGAGAAGGCATTCGCCAAAACAGGAAGTCCGCACGCCATAGCCTCGACTATTGGAAGCCCGAAACCCTCGCAAACAGAAGGAGTTATAAAGAAATCGGCAGAGTTGTACTCATTGCTGAGACTTTCGTCGCTTGGGGCGGCAAAAAGAGAAGTACAATCTTCAGGAAAGACAAACCAATCCTCAACTCCCAACTTCTTAGCGATACTACGCAGATCGAATAAGGAGCTTTCCTGAGCATCGAGTCCATCCAGATTTGAATGAATGTAGAATTGCATCTTTCTGTCAGGATCTCTGTGGCAGATAATTCTGACGGCCTGCATCAACGTAGGCAAAGATTTTCTTGATGTATTTTGGGCAACTGTAATGAAACGGATCTTATCGTCGCAATCGCGTTCTTCGCGAAGCTCCTTTCGATCTGTATCGCTTTTGCGACCGAAAGCACTCCCGACACCGTAAGGAACCAAATGAATTTTCTTATTAGTTTCTGACTCAAGAACATTCTTTCCGTATCTGGTCGGGACGACGATCGCGTCCGCATATCTGAAAAGAGGTTTGAGTTTTTCATTTATCTCGTCTGTTTCGATAGTCAGATAGGCGAGCCATTTGAATGAGAAATCGGTTTTGATCTTGAGGGCCTGCATATAGTAGAAGTCCCAGTAGTCGCCAATGGTGCAGACGACGTCCGGCTTGGCCATCTTGATGATCTCGTAAAGCGCAGCAACATCAGAGTCGCGCTTGCGCTTGTAGAGAGTAAGCATTTGAACTGGCGTATCGCCGGATTGGTAATAGATAGCTGGCGGTTTGATCTTCTTGGCTTGGATAAGCTGAAGGGTTTCATTGTCGTAGCCGTACCAGACGCAGGGAAGTACTTGATGTCCGTTCTCGGTTAGTACATCAATGACATTTCGATGGACCCGCGCCAAGCCCGAAAAGAGATTTGGTGAATCAGATATAGTTAAAATTTTCATTGTGTCTCACTATGTGTTTATGTTTCCTTCTCGAATTTTCATCTCCTTGGCGAACCAAGAAATCTCCGCTGCCCTACAAAAGGTTCCGCCTTTATTGACCACTCCATAATTTATTGACTCTGGACGTGTATCATACAGCAACCTATTGACTAAGATGATCTCAGCCTCGCGCGACATCAAGTAATCGTTCTCTGCGAAAATGTTGATTTCAAGAGAAGTAGAATCGATGATCGACTTGACGTAGGACTCTTGCTGCGCTGGTCGAGGATGCGCATCCCGCAGGAATACCGGGCCGCCAACCCTGAACTGGCTTGTATTCGATACATTGACAATGGTTTGTCCAGCCGGCAGATCCGCGGTCAAAGGAAAACTAACCCCGTCGATGATCGGCCGGATATGATCCAGCAAGATCTCCCTGATTTGGGTCGCAAGAGTTAGGAGTCTCAAGTTCGTAGTTTCGAAATTGTCTTGAAGGACGTAGGCTCTGATCCTGAACTTGTACTCATGGCTTGTTTGGCGCAAGGTAAGCCATTCGTTGCTTTCGGACTCGACATCGATGGTTATCGCCGGGAACGCAGGGATCATCTTGATGTCACCGATATATATTCCCTTGATGAATTCGTTATTAACGCATTTTGTAATGTACGATCCTTGAGCTATTGTCCATCCATGCAGAGATCCGGTACTAAGGACAATGGTATTGTAGTCTGGGATGTCACTGATCGTAACGAACTCTCCTTGGCGAAGCGTATTCGACAAGAATGCGATCTGGTCGCCAATCCTAAACCTGCTGGTGTTTCCAATGACGACAAGAGTTCCGCCAATGGGAACGTTCATCAGGAGCACTTCTGTCATTGCCAGATGGTCCATCAAAAGAGTTCTTATAGCTGGAAGGATTTTATTCATTTTCTAGCATTTCCGTTATCTTCTTTTCCAATGCTTGCTCGAACTTTGTGACGGTCTTATCTTCTTCTGCTGCTTCCTCAATCGTTGCAAAGAGCTTGTCAACAGGCAATGCTTCACTGTCGAGGTCGATGCCGGCGGCGGCCGAAGCCTGCGCAATCGCGTCTTTGCTTTCTAAAGAAGGATCGATCAAGTAAAGATCTACTTTTTCGATCATGGCCGCAATTTCATCAAGATCTTCTATAATGCGTTTGAATGGATCTTCGGCCATTGCTTAGCCCACCTTGAACCATTCATCGCCCGGCTTGGCGCGAGTGCCTTGAACGTCGTCTAAGGCATGGTTGTAGTAACGCCGGCCAACGTACATGCCAGCGTCGGGAATCAGAAGGCGGATTGTTCCAGCCAAGATCCCGTTCATGTCTTGATAGACCAATTTGCGGAGGTATTTGCCGTAGTCAGATTCGTTGCCTTCAACTTGAGCCGCGAAGTGCTTGTCGTACAAATATGCCGCAGCGAGTCGCGCGCTCATCTTCGGGATTGGATCTGGGTAGCGAATGCGCTCGATCTTAGTCGTCAAGGCAGGGTAGCTGCTCGTTACCGGATCTGCTGTCGTAAGAGTATTATCGTTGGGGATGGCGCTTATCGTAACCTGCTGGTAAAGGCCGGTCGCAGAATCGCGGATCAATACGACGTCTTCCTCAGTGAATCTGGTTGCGTCCAAAAGAAGAATTGATGAATCGCCCGCGGTAATGTCAGCCCCAATTGCATAGGAACCATAGTTGACGCGAACAAGAGGCACCTGATAGATAGACGAAACGCTGCCGTCGATGTTCTCGTCGGCCCATTTGATGTATTGAAAAACTTGGGAATCGCTTACGGTATCCGAGACCATATTTCCGACAGTCGTCATGTCGAAAACAGCACCCGGAGATTGAGGATTACCTTGAGTCAGGGCATTGGCCAATGCCTGAATGAGTTCTGCCCTTGTTGAATATCCCATCGACCGAATCCCCCTGCGCCTGTAATTTGCCTTCTACAGGTCTATTCAACAGAGGGGGCTTTTGACCCTTTAGAGTTCGTCCCAACGAGAGCCGTCACCGGGCTGATTATCAGCCGGCAAAAGAGGTTCGGAGAGCTTTTCGGGAGCAGACTTGGACGTCTTTGGTTCTGTATTCTTTATTTCATTTTTAAGTGCGCGCTTAATGTACGCAGCCATGTCGGCCATGCGCGCCTTAGCGGCCTCTTCGGTATAGTAGTGTGCCTCGGTATATTGCCATTCGGTTTGGGCAATCTTGTTTGTATCTGTCAAGGACCCGCCGCCAGTAGTAACGACAGGTCTCGGTTGGCGATGATAAGCAGGCAGGTCCCATGAATTTGGAACCGCATCCATATTAGGCATCGAGTGCCTCCTTGGCGTTTGCCGTCTTCTTTGCTGCGTTCTTTGCGCGAACATAGCAACCGCGGGCAACGGTCTGGAGCAATTTCTTGACATCTCCGCCGCCGGCCAGCTTAATGTCTCCGATCTCGAACGGCAGATCCATTCTGGAGAGCATCTTCTTGACCTTTTTGTCGAATCCCGGAGGACTTGCAGTTCCGCCGCTCAGGATAATGTCGATCGGATGTTCAATGCCGCCCTTATTGCCTTTAAAGCGCTTGGCGAAGCATTCCTTGAAGACGTAATTGACCAAGTCTTCGTAGTAGCACTCCAATGCAAGGATAACGTCGTCGTTCTCGTCGATCTTGTTGAAGTCGAGCTTTTTTTCTTTTACCCGCATGACTTTGGTCTTGGGCTGGCCGGTCATTTTTGAGACCTGCGTATCGATCCAATCGCCGCTGCGCGCTACTGAGAATTCGTCTTGAGGCATGCCCCGTTCCGCAAGGCAGAAGTTAACCATGCCCGCACCCATCGAGATGCCGATTCCGGTCATCGGAATATCGCCCTCTGGGGTATGCATTTTTGGATTCTCTGCGAAGATGACTGCCAAGCCTTCGCCCAGCGGCCGGGCATCGTAGCCAAGGCCATTGAGATATCGCTCAGCCATTTTCGAGTGGAAAGTATTGTTGATGGTACTGTCAATAGGATTCGCGGGGATAGAGAAATAAAGAATCTCTCCTTCGCGCGCTGGCCCGACATCCTTCTCAAGACAGGCTTTCTCTAGCTCACGCAGGATGGTCAAGGCAATCTTCGGAGATTCTGGGTTCAGGATTCCATCCTTCATCGGACGCTGGAGGATTTCCTTATCTCCGTGGATGCTGGCCCCAACCTCGGCCATGCCTGCTTGAATGTAGGCTTGGTTCCCGAGAATGTAGAGCTTCTGACCTTCCTTAACGTAATGAGCGCCTTGGGATTTTAACTGATCCTCGAACTCCTCGGCGTAGTCAATCTCGCGGTAGCAATCCCTGACTTCTGTCATGACGATGCCGCCCTTACCGTCATCTCGGGCTGATTGAAGAAACATGGTTCCAATATCAAGTCCTGCTGCGTATACGTCCGACATATTCAGTTCTCCATTTAAATAATTTCAGTAGTCAATGCGTGATGCGTTACAATAACCGCGCGAGCGACAAGAACTTCCATATCCTTGATGTCTGCCGGAGTAGCTGGGCGATCATCAGATCCTACCTTGACGAAAAGTAGCCTTCCAGCAAGGGTAGGGAACGAATCCCTTTGATTCCCTCCGGTCAATTGCCTGATCTCTTCGGCCTGAAGTTCTTTGTTTTCTGCACTAATCACTATAGCCATAACAGCACTCTCCATTATCATTATACGGCATTCTTAGATGCCTAACTGATCAAGGGCGTCCAGTGACTCTTTCGCCTCAGTAGCGGATTTAGAGATCGTTGAACCCATGCTCTTGATGTTCTTTTCGAGCTTCTTTTCCTTCAGGGCGAGGATCTTCTCCTGTACCTTAATTTCCTGTTCTGAATCGCCTGAATCAGGCAAAACAGCCCTTACTGCCGCGATCTGTCCCTGCTCCGCCTTGGCGTTACGCATGGCTTCCGCGATGACCTTGACCTGCAAGGGGAACTGCGTTGCGAAGGATCTGACTTCTTCAAGAACTACATCCATCTTGGTATTGAGTTCTTCGTTTTGCTTCTTAAGGTCATTGTTCTGAACCTCAAGATTCTGGATCTTTACCGTCTGCTCTGCGGCAACCTCTGCCGCGGCAAAAGCATGTTCTTGAGCCTTGGCGGCCGAGTCCTGCAATTGCTGCACGACGTTGGCATCAACGCCAGCCTGCTCGTTGGCGTCCTTGCGGATCTCCTTGAGGAAACCCTTCTGAATCATCAATTTGAGTTCGTTCGATTGCTCGGCATTATGCCGGCCGATGAGATCAACGTTTTTGATTTGACGGGCAGTAAAGGTTAAACCGATATCTGCTATGATTACCGGACCTTCTGAGTTGCTTTGAATCATCCATGCCATGCTAAAGTTCCTCCTTCGCCGCTGGGTGGAGAGGAGGATCGAGAAAGACGATATCCCCCTCCAATCCGGAAACAAGTTTTGAGAGTTCTTCTTGTTCATCAGCAGCGAGGTCGGCTCTTGAAAGAAGAGTGCGAAGCCTCATTCGTTTATTGTCACTTGGATCTATTACAGGGGACGGGAGCGGATGGGCCGGCTTTGTAGAGCCGTCGAGGAAGTCCGCGATGCATCTAAAAAATAGAGCTATTTTCGATAGGATCTTTTTCATTTTTCATCCAATTCATGTCGGTCAACTCTGGTCAGGCTGTCAGGTGTTCCGCCGTGCTTGATCATTAAAACGGATAATCTGGACAGTTCGCCGGCTACATACGGAGTAAAGGTCTCGGCGACGACGACGGCAACAACGCTGTCGTGCATTCCCATGTTCATATCGAGTTCGGCAGCAAGCCTGTATTTGTCGATTTGCGAAACAACCGCAGACTTAGCCTCTCCCATCTTTACTTCGACGACATACCAAGTCCGTCCTTCGCGGATTACGAAATCGCAGCGGCCGTAAGGGGCCATATCGACCTCGTGGATCATGCCTGTCTCAGGCTTCAATCCGAGACATCCATAAAGATGTTTCCGACCTTCCTTCATTATCAATTTTTGGTGAAATTCGGCCTCCTCTCCACTACTTTCCTTGCAAGCTACAGGATCTACGTAAGGCGTTTCGAAGCCATAGCCGTACAGTCTTCCGTAGCTCTTGTTCTTGACGTTCGCTTGGATCAATTCGAAACGGGAGTAATGGATCGGACCAATTTCGTCTAGGATCGAAACGCTCTTCCCTTCGTCCTCAAGCATACCCAAAAACATGTCCGCAGCCTTGCGTTCATTCTTCAAATAGGCAGTATGGAGCTTCCAATAAATGGCATGCGCTACCGTTCTCATTCCTTGATTATACGTGTAATGAAAAGTGTTAGAATTCAGTGTCTACCGATAATGAAAAAGGTCTTTCGACATGAATCGAAAGACCTTTTCGTACAATACTTTATAGGCGTCTTAGACCTTCGGCTTCCTGTTCTTTGCGAAGAAATCTTCTGCCGGGTCTCTGATGAGGTTCGGCTTCTTTGCCATCGGCATGCCCGGTGCTACAGGGGCGGCTGGGGCCGGCATTGCTGCTTGAGGAGGCTGGTTCAGGTTCTGAGGTCCAGTAGAAAGTTCAGGCTTGATAGCCATCATCATGCGCTGGACATTCTTGTCCATGGCAAGCTCTCCGCCGGTCAGTCCCATTTTCTCTCCGACAGCCTTGAGGTCCATTTGAACCTCTTGCTGCGTAATTGGCCCCAACTGCTTCTGCTGCTTGTAGGCGCGTTCCATAGCTGGAAGTGCGGTCTGAGGCGATGCTAAGTCTTCTGGAGACAGGAATTGAATAATCCCCGCGGTCTTCTTGCTGGCGAACTTGCAGTTCTTACGAACCCAAGAAGTCATCTGAGCTTCTGTCATCATCTTGTCTCCAATTTGAGGAAATCTGGCCTTGAGTTCTGCCGCGATATTCCGCATTTCGATTCTGTCGCCGGCTCCGATTTTCGGATCTGACGATGCTTTTTCTAGTTGGGTCAATGCTTGGCGGATGAATTTCAGATTCGGATCTCTTCCCTCAATCAAGGCTGAGCCTAAGGCATAAACTGACTTGCCTCCGTGATCTGCCAATTTCAAGGCAAAAGCCTTATCCCCGAGCATCGACAATTCATCGACAGTCATGGGTCGCTCGCCAAGTTTTGTTAATGTTTCCATATCGTCACATTCGCCTTAGCGGCGCTGTTTCCTCTATCGCTTACACTTAGTAATCGGGGTAAATCGATATTTGTTTTTCCACTCTTCTTGCTCTGCGGGAGTCATCTTCGCGAGGACCATTGCTAAAGTCGCGTAGCCGCACGTATCGGAGAAGGCGAGTAGCTTCGCTTTTAACTCTTCATCGGTCATGTTCTTTTTTTCTTTACGGTAGACGCGGTCGTTATCTTCCATTACTAGACGTTCTTTCTCGACCAAAAGGACGTAGGCCATTTGATCGTCGTTACAGATCGCATAGACCCTTCCCTTGTATTCAATGCTGAGTTCCTGATTCTTAGTCGGGGACCCAGTTTCTCTCATCGCTCTGTTCATCATCTGTCGTATTGGCTTCCTGTGTAGTAGGGATTGCCTGTTCCATTTTGGACAGGTGCGAATCGATATCGCGTTTCCCAATCTTTTTTCTGTTCTGGAGTCATTTGGGCGATGATATTGAGAAGATCATCCGGATGGATGATCTCATGTTCGACTCCGTCCTTGTCGGTAACGAAAAGCCGGCGCGAAAAGAATGTCCGCCCATACGGGTCGTTAGTTGGAGATCCGTTTCCCTGAATTATCGGCATTGCCTATGATCTCCTTGAATCTGCTGGCGCTGTAATGCTCCATGGTCTGTTTGATGGCGTCGACGGACTCGGAAACCTGTTGGATCTCAAACATGCTCATCCCTTCGATCTTGGCAACTGCTGGAAGAAGGAATATCCTTTGACGAACATCTCCTCTCCATCTGGGAAGGACGTTGTCAGGGCCGCCGGTCGAAGCAGCCATACGAAGAGTAGAGATCTCCTTCGCCAAGCGCTGACGGTGCTGAATCATCATCTGACCTTCCATGGTATTGCCATGGCCGATTTCTTTTGCTTCTACAACTCGATACCAGTCCATTATTCGTCCTCGTCTTCGGACCATGTCCAAATGATCAGTTTTTCGATTAGCGCTGCCAGTCCGCAACAAAGGGCGACCAAGACTCCTATGGCGATAAAGACACATCCGAGCGCTATGAATACGGTCGCCATTATGGGAGATCCAAGGTTTCTTTCGTCAACGGGATCGTTCGATCCTTGATGTCTGCGCGGCAGCGAATCCCGCCGAAGCGGTACTTGTGCATATAGTCAATCTTTTGCTCTTCGGTAAGAGCGTCGAAGTCGATTGGAACTTCCAGAAGTTGCGCCGTCCAATAAGTCGCTGCGAAAGTCAATGGTTTGCCGTTGTCCGTAACAACATCCGGAATAAGGTCGGCCGTAGGCTGCTCTGGCAGGTGAAGATTCTGTCCGATTATGATTGGCATTTAATCCTTGCTCAAAATATGCTGAGCGATAGATTCCCAATCGTCCTTGCCGCCGTAATGAAGCGCCTTGTTGTCTATGTAGTAATCTGCGTGGGGCTTTCCGTCATAGCCTTCATCAATCCGGGTATGAGGAATCTCGTATTCCTTGAGCCACGCCTCCATGTCTTTTTTCTGTTCTTTGACGACGTTGTCGGGCCTGCCGTCATTCTTTCTGAGGCGGGCCGAAAAGATGATGATTTCATATCCACTGTCGAGTAATTTTTGGAGGGATACCTTAACACCGGGCATTGGAGCACCAATGTCTGGGTAGCTATCTCTGGCGATAGTACCATCAAAGTCAACGACAAGAGCTTTTTTGTGCTTGTCAGACTTAGCAAAGATATTCTTGTACCAGATTGGCATGGCATTCTCCCTCTCTACTTCATTCGGAGAATGCCATGCGAAATCCTGTTTTTAGGCTCTTGTTGGAGGTGCCGGCGGCTCTTCGTCTACGTACCGCTCCAGAATGGAGGCGATGAGCGGATGACGAACGATATCGTCGCAGTTCATCTCGCAGAAGGAGATCCCCGGAACGTTCTGTAGGCGAGCGATCGCATCATACAGACCTGATGCTCCCCGAGTATCAGACTGCGCAAGATCTCCGTTGATAACCATCTTGGAGTTCTTTCCCAAGCGGGTCAGGATCATGAGCATCTGCTTCGGAGAGACGTTCTGGGCCTCGTCTACGATGATGAAAGAGTGATTGAGGCTGCGTCCGCGGGCGTAAGCCAACGGGATAACCTCGATCTTCTTTTCCCACATCAAGTTCTTGATCTGCGTCTTATCGATGAATACTTCCATGTTGTCGACAATCGGCGCGGCCCATGGAGCCATCTTCTCGTCCATGTCTCCGGGCAAGAAGCCGATACGCTCGTCGCACGCCTCTTTGGCAGGGCGCATGACAACGAGCTTGTCGTATGCCGGCTGCTCACAGCAGATGTGCTGCAAAGCGATTCCGACAGCAACGGCAGTCTTTCCGGAACCGGCCGGGCCGTAGCAGAACGTAATGTCGTTGCTTTTGATTTCAACGATATACTTGCGTTGGCCATCGGTCTGAGGGCTAACGACTACATTCTTCTTCCAACGGTCCTCTTTCTTTTCTTTTCGGCCACGAAAGCCGAGTGGCTGAGTGCCGTCTGCTACTTCGATGCGTTTCTTTTTCTTGCTCAATTTGAGAGGACCTCCAAGTATGCCTTGATCTCTGGTGGGAGATCTGTGTATTCCTGCGGATCGACGACCATGACAGAACCGTCGAGCAGCATGGCTCGCAGCCATTCGGGAATAGGGGGAATATTTGACATGTCGGGCTGCTTTTCTGGGAAAGCACCCGGATGGATTGTCATTTCAGGACCAGAAGACTTGACCTGAAATATTAAGCGCCGTAGCGCGTCACTTGCTTTTAGAATCATTTGTTGTCTTGGATTGGGTTGATCGCTAAATAGTCTTTTATTTTCTTGACTCCTTCGGCATGTAAACCCGTTTCCTCTGCCCACTGCACCGTTACCGAGGACGACATCCAAACGATCTCGAAGTTCATCTTCAAGAAATCATCTGCGATGATCGCTTCCCGGCCCGCATGCTGACTGCTCACAATTCCTAGCTTCTCTTTACAATGATACCAACTGAATGCAGCCGTCTCTGTGCAAGAGAACGCACGATGAAAGCCGCGGCTTAATCTTTGAGCAATTTTTCGGGTCGATAAGTAATTACTTGATGCATCATCAAGATCAAACTTGAAGTTGGCATCGTATTCGCATCCGATCAGACTCATCGCTCTGGCTACAGACTCGTCTGTCTCATCCTTAGTAACTTCGATAGCACGCAAGATAATAACATAATCTGAATATGTCGGGGCCAGATTATCGCGGCAAAGTACGCCTTCAGCAACGGCCTCAACGCAGTCGTTGTCTTCAATAACGACCCAAGCATGCTTGAAGGCTCCGGGGATAGCCACATTCGATAAGAATCCGCTATCTCGGTGAATCCCGATGTCGCCCGGACGTGACGCGGCGCTACCTTCGCGAGCTTCCCTGAAGGTCATCTTGTGAACGTCATAGCCATAAGTTGTAAAGTAGGGCGGAAAGTCCAACTTGCGAAAATGGCCAAATGTAAAGACCAGCCGCGCTTTGACTTTGTACCAGAAGGAGTGGTATTCAAGCTCGGGGGACATGATCAAACGGTAAAGGGCGTATGAACATGCCAAGAAGCCAAGCAGATACATGGACATAAAAACCTCCGGCTAAATCTGAGTTCAGCCAGAGGCTCATTACTTCCTTTGAGATTTGTTTAAGCCTGCGGTTGGCCTAGTCCCTTTTGCAGCCCCTTAACATTGAGCGTTTTGGTAACAAAATGATCGAACGCCTTCAATCGCTGCGTTGAATTTTTCATAAAATCATCGCCGCGCTGGTAGGCTTGCTGCCATTTAACCCAAAAATTCTCAAGCTGTGAGTGCAACGCCTGCATCTGCGCCTGCAACTTCGGAACGCTTGTAGGATCGGTTGGAAGCGCCGCAATAATTTGGGTAAATTGAGTAAGGCTGGCTGCGAGTTGCGGGTCTTTCGCGACCATAGGCTGCTTGACGAACTGCGCCGCCCATTGACTCATCTTGTTGATCTCTGTACCATGCTGCTGCATCAACTGCTGCCAATGCTGCTGTAACTGAGCGCCGTAAGGGCCTGCTGGGGTTGCTGGAGCCGCTGCTGGCGCTGCCGCAGGGGGAGTTGCTGCCGGCGCAGGAGGCTTGTTTCGTTGCGGAGCTTGCGCCTTTCCTGTCGGATCGAAATTATTCAAGGCATTAGGATCTGAGAATTTCTGCTTAGTTCCCGGCATTGTTCTGTAGCCCGGTGCCGCGGCCTTGTCGAATGCCGCTTCAATGATGCTGCCCAAGCCTCTGCTTTTTCGGATTTGCATTGGTAAAACCTTTCAATTATCCCGCATTTGTTGAGAACATGTATCTGAACCAACGAGCGCGTCCGCCCGGAAGCGTATGTTCCGGCTGAACAATGGCCGAGATCTTCGGATAGGACATCTTTGTCTTTAATGTCTTCTTGTCCGCCGTAAACTCTTTCTCGTAATTCTCCTTCAAAGCCTTGAAGGTATCGATCGATTCTTTCGCGCGCTCTGGGCCGCCAAAGATGGTTTGTGGTTCTTGGAATGCCAAGCAGAACAGCATTTGCTTGATCGCATTCTTAGCAGCGCCTTGCAGAAGGACCCCGACAAACTGGTCTGGGAAGTTGTCTAATGAGAACATGACGTTCTGAGGCGGCTCGATATTGATCTGTCCAATGGCATCGCTCAAGAAACCAAGCATATCAAGTTGGGTAAAGAATCTGAAATTGTACGAGGCCATGACGCGATCTGTCGGATGCAACGGTGCGGCAAAGGTAATAACCCCGGTATCCAAGTCGACGGTATAGCCGCTTGAAACGATCTCGTTGTTCAAACGAATCTTGTAATTCGACAAGTTCCAACGCGGCCAATTTAATGAATACTGATCGCCTGCGCCGTTTCTCGCTGCCAATTCTTGATAGATCGGAATATGTTGCGCGCAGCCAATGTACCGCTCAAGCGCAGCTACAAGCTCGATAGAGTGCTGAGAGAAGCTGGCCGGCGTCTTTACGCCAGCCAAGACGATCTTCAAAGAGATCGACATCGATGAGGTAGTACCTAGCACGGTTCCACTGATTACAATCGTATAAGTATTTACGGGCAAAGAATTTGGAACAGGATAGTCGTAATAGTAGAATCCAGTAAAAACATGGATCATGTCCGACAAGGCAAGGATGTCGACTCCGCCGGGGCCGACAATGCGGATCTGGGCGTCAGGAACATCGATAGGCTGGCCTGAAGCCGTGACAAACTGGGCAGTAACCGTTGCCGTCTGCCCTTGAGCGTATACAAGGCACTCTGAAGCCATAAAATCCCCTCCGTAACACTACTTTCGAGGAGTCTTGGCCGTATTCCTGTTTAGGATCTTTTATACTTCGCGCGCAGCTTGATAACGCTCTCTTCAAGCTCTGGTCTCTTGATGTGATCCGGAACGTGATTCATGTCATGCCTTAAGTTCGTTATGCGTTGCCTGATCTCGAACCCGGCAGCCCTAACTCTTTCGCAGTAATCATCATCTCCGCCGTAATTTCGGAAAGTAACGTCGTCCAAGGCCCCTACCTTCTGCCATAGAGATTTTCGCAACATGACGCACCAGAAGAACAATATCGGAGTCCCCAAGGCTGGGCTGTTGCAGCCATGCGGCCCGACGAGGCCAAGGTTGGGGTTCCCCTTCAACTCGTCCATGTAGACCTGAAGCCAATCCCTACCGTCAACTTCCCGTCCATCGACCCAAGCGTCGTCATTGAACAACATGATGAATTCGCCTTTGGCCTTAGCTACGCCAATGTTGACTGCCTTCTGGTATCCAAGATTGGAAAATTGTCTGTAGTGCTTAATTGACGGCCTAATCTTGCTCTCCGACATCAAATAGTCAGAGGTTCCATCTTGACTATCGTTGTCAATGATGATAATTTCAAACGGCGTTGACGTATGAGAGAAAATGCTGTCAATACATCTTTTCAACAATTGCTTCCGCCCGGCTGTAGGGATAATGATCGATACCAGCTTTGCGCTAGATACGATGTTCGCATATCGAGGTTCTGCTAACTTGCCTTCCGGATATTGATAGGTACAGATCTTCCGCCAACTGACTTCGTTCAATTGAGAGACAACAATCAAGTCATTGCCCATTACCGATTTTCCATCTACCGGCGGGATCTTGTCGTCCTCAATAACAAGAGAGTCAGAGTAGAGCATCCGCTCCATGTTTGGCTTTGGATCGCTTCTGCGCCGAGTCATGATGCAGAAGTTTCGGCATTCCGGCCCGATTACAATTCCTAGAGAGTCGTCCTGAACGAATGCTCCGTTGATCATCCTTCCGGGGATGTACGACTTGAATACCTCGAAGACGTAGTCGTCGTATGCATCGGAAATAACTGCCGTTGGATCTTCCGTAAAATGCATGCTATCCGTTACAGTCATGATAAATTCATGATCCCCGTCCGCGAGCATTGCCTTGGTAAGCAAGGCGGTCTCGTCCAAAGAAGTTGCGACCATCTTGACGTAGCGGATGTTTTGCAACGCATCCTTGGCCTCTGGATTTTCACAAGTAACGTAGATGTCTTCTGAGTAGCGCCCGAACCTAATGGCTGCCTGCGTTATTTTCTTGATGTCCTTGCCGCCGTTGATTATTACAGCGATCTTACCTAAGGCTAAGCCTTGAATAGAATTTATAATTTTCTGATCCTCTTCTTTGACAATACTCCTGTACATAGCATCGGATATGGAATTGAAAGCGCTAGTTCGATTCTCAAAGTTTGATTGCTTGCGCTGCTCTGCTCGCTTCTTCCACCGTTGCAAGCGTCGGGTATAGATCATGTGATCGGATTCGGCCAAGCGGTTCCGGTCGTTGATAGTATTGGACCTGATGCCGCCGCTGGGCGCTGAGAAATGGAAACCAACCGCCTCTGGCTGGATCAGGAGCTTCCATCCACCGAGGAAGAAGCGATACGAGAAGTCAGACTCCTCGCGGTGTCCGATTTGTGAGAATCGCTTACAATAACCGCCAATGGCCGCGGCAGCCTCTACCCTATACATAAACGAAGAGTAAAGATGTTCAACCAATCGAGGCTTCGTACCCTTTGGATAGTTACAAATGTATGGCCATGGAACGTTATGGTCGATCTTGCCGGCGTACTCTATCGATGTCTCGAAATCAGCAGGAGGCGTCTGTTCCTTCTCGGACCTTTTCGGGTCCATGTATACTCCGCCGACAGCGGCTACGTCAGCATGCTGGTCATCCAAGAAAAGTTGATATATCTTCTCAAGGTAATCCGGCTTGATATAAATGTCGTCGTCAATTCGACAAACCAATTTGTATTTGTAGTTTGGATCATCCTTGGCCATCTGCAACGTCCGGTCGTGGGCCATGTGCGGGCCTTGGCGGAAACTCCTGATGATCCTCCATTTATGCCCCTCATGCTGGCAGCGATGTATCAGGAGCATGATCTGATGGTTTGATAGCATTGATTCGTCTGCATCATCGCATTGAATGACGATGTCCCAGTCTTGGAATGTCTGGCTAAGTAGAGAAACAAGAAGGGAGCAGAGATATGAATGACGATCTCTCGTTACAATATCTATCAAGACCCTGTCGCCCTTCTTGACAGGCTCAAGGTTGGGGCGTTTAAATGTCAATGGGTCGAATGAATGGAAGCTGGCCTTCTGTCGGCGCTCCCCTTCCCATTCAAAGAGCAAGGGAATCAACTGCCTTGCGGATTCTCCCCAATTAAATTTGCTCTTGATCGTCGCGGCACCCAGTTTGCCTTTCTTCATGGCGTCGCTTCTGTCTCGAAGAACTTGGCGCATCTGGTGCTTTAAATGCCCAATATGAATGTTTGCCCATTTTCCGTTCTCTCCCGGAATTCCATGTCCCGTATACGCATCGGACATATCGGTTCCATTAGGGCCAAGGCAGCACGGGTAGGAATTTGATTCGTTGAGGTATTCTTTTGGGCTGGACCAATTGGTAAAGATAGTCGGCATTCCTGTCGCTGCGGCTTCGAGAATTGGCATGCCAATTCCCTCTCCATGCGAAGGATGAACAAGGCAGTCGGCGGAGGTATAGAGGTCATACATCTCCTGCATCGTAAAATCTTTGCGTTGAGCGTTCTGAGTCCAGCCAGTAAAGATTGTTCTGATGTTTGCCTGTTTAGAGAAGCCCTCAGTATGAATCCAATTCAATTCTCCAAAATTGTTGCTCTTTACAACTAATTCGACTTGAGACGGCTTTAATGGAATCCCCGGTTCGCACTCTGGAAAATACTCCGCGTCCTTCGGGAACGCCTCGCAGAAAGCAGCAACGAGCCTGCGTGTATCCTTTCGGTCTTGAGCGACGCCAACAGCAAGAAATGTAAACATGTCCCTGATAGGACGTTCGTAATAATTCTGGAAGATTGGATGTACGCCGGGCGGAATGACGTGGATCGGAGAAGTATACCCAGAGTCCTTTTGAACTCTGCGGCAAAATTCAGAGAATGTAAGAATTCGGTTCATCCCGTTGCAGGCGTTGAGATACTGCGGACGGACCTTGGTCGATTCGCAAAAAGAAATTCCAACCTTATAGTCTGCGTCGACCTGAAGAAATGTTTCCATCAGCCAGCATACAATATGGATAGCGTTGTCCAAATCATCGCTTTGTTCATGCGCCCTGCGCGTCTTCTCAATCAATGAACGAATGAGAGGATCTTCGACATTGCTGCCATTGCTCCAGTCGTTGACGTAAACATCGAATCCTAGATTGTGCAATTCAGGGATCAAGCCTTCAGCGATTTGCGAAAACCCTACTGAGGCCCCGATATGAGTATTCCAGACGATCTTAATGTTTTGACGAGCTTCGATACCCCATTTCGATTGTAGGTAGGCGATGTTTCCAGCTATGAGACCCTGCATGCCATTGGCCTTGAGTTCGCCTTGCTTGCGGCGAAAATCGGCCATGTCCGGCTTGTTCTTTAACAAGGTCTCAATGGCCTCGTCGACATGCTTTACTTGAGGGCCTTGATTGCCGCCCTCGATCATGTATTTATTCGTACCACCGCTCTTATGCCAGAAAGGAACGTTGTGCGCGACAACCTTGAATCCCTTGCCCATGGCTCGCAGCGTAAAATCGAGATCCTCGTAGTAGGCCGGCCAAAATTTCTCGCTCAGCCATTGGTTGTCCGCGATCTTGCAGGCGTCAAGACAGGCGCGAGTAATCAAGACATTGCAGAAGTACGGAAATATTGAGCCGGGCAGAATATCGTCGCGCCGATTCAATTCCATACCGACGATGCCGATGGTTGAATCGGTTCTCGCCTTGCTCAACATCATCTGAACGAAGTCAGAGCTAAGATTTAATTTAGCAGGATCAAGCGCTTCAGAATCGGGATTGGCCAAAATGATCGAATCACCATGACTCTTGGTAATGCCTAAGTTGCATCCGCCGGCAAACCCAAGATTGATGTCGGAGTAGACAAGACTAATTTTGGGATTGTCCTTAGCTGCTTGTTCCATCCATGCACGAGTTGAAGTCTTTGATGGGCTGCCGTTATCAACAATGATCCATTCATAAGGGTGCTTAACGTACTTCTCGATCGTCTGCTTGAATCTTTCGATCCCGTCGTCCCCATTAAGTTGAGGATCGTCGGTAACGTTATAAAGAACCGTAATGATCGAAACCAGTTCTTTGCGATTTGCGACAACCTTGAAGACTTTGTCCCATTGATCGTAAACATTGTCTGGGTTATAGGCAGAGCATGCCAAGGCGCGTCCCTTAGCTCCGATCTCCTTCAACTTGTGGCTGCCTTCTTTCCAGTCTTGATACGACCAGTTGAGCTTCTCAACGACGTCATCAATATCTACTATGTTGTGATTGACGTTCATCGGGGCGTACCATTCCTTGCCCTTTAACTTGCAGAAGATCCCGCCCTCGGCAACGACCTCCGGCAGAACCGGCGTTTCAGGACAGATGACAGGGACTCCGCATGCCATGGCCTCGACAGGCGTCAAGCCAAATCCCTCGCCCGACGTTGTGGTCAAAAAGACGTCGGCCGGATGATAGAAACACTGAGCCATTGCCGGGGAAGAAAAGAAGTAATCATCGAAAAATACCTTTGCGGAGATCCCGAGTTCCTTGGTCAATGCATGGAGGTCTACTCCCTGATTGGTTTTCTCATTGAACATGACGATGTCGCGTGGGTTGCACTTGGCGAGAAGGAAGACATCATCCTTCCCCTCTGCAAACTTAGCGAACGCCTTCAGGGTTAGGTCCCAGTACTTGCGAGGCTGGTGTCTGTCGACCCGAACAACAACGAACTTATTTTCTAGGCCCAATTTCTTGGATTTTTTAGAAGCGATTTTGTCGCCTACCGGAGCATAGGATTCAAGATCGATGGCGTGCGGAATATTCCCGATGTCCTTGCCGTTAAGGACGTCTCCATGAAGCGTAAGGGCATGCTTTGTAACGAAACGGGTTGCGGCGCATTTATTGAATAGCTGAGCGCCTTGAACGTCGACGTTGTCGCCTTCGAACGGCAGCCAAAATACCGATTTGTCCTGAATCTCTTTTGGAAGCTGGTTGATGTAGGAATATCGATACGAATCGTTATGGAAGAACAGGATGTCCGGATTTATGTCTTTGCAGATCCGGATGACGGTATCAGCATCGCCGTAGTTTGCATTTTGATCACGGCTGAGTGCATAGTTCGGCAAGATCTTGATGCCGTACCAATCGACGATTTCGCTATTCTGCGGGCCGCCGTTGAAACTGATGCCGTAGACATCATACCCTTTCTTGATCAATTCTTTGGCGGTCAAACGGCAGGTTGAGGCATATCCAGTAGCGATCAGCGGACTATCAAGAAACAGAACTACTTTTAGCATCTTCAATCCTTTTGGCTTCAAAAGTACCTAAGTCAGCAAATATGCACTTCGTCACTTTAAATTCATGCGTTTCTTTCAGGGCTTTCTCAAGCCTGTTCGCCATGGCATCGCCGTGCCATTCTCCGTTGATGTACTTGATCTTCTTGATTTCATCGGTGCCTGCGATTGATTCGATAATCTCCCCTTCGGAGCCTTCGCAATCAATCTTCATGAAATCAATCTTGTTGTAGATATCGATCAATTCGGAAATTTGGCAGGACATAACTTTTGTGTGTACGTTTCTATTTACAAATCCGTCGCCAGAATTGTAGAATCCGCGCCGGACGCGACTGATCAAGGTTGGAGCGTTGAATCCGACCTCTCTCTCCTTGGTCCCGATTATCGCCTTATTGACAAGAGAGACAGAAGAAAGACCGGCAGTATTGATGGCCAAAAGGTCAAAATTATTATTGAGAGGCTCCGCGCAAATAACATTCGCGTCTGGCCAGAGAGATTTTACGAATACTGAAAAAGCACCAATGTTCGCTCCGATGTCGATGAAGAGCTTGGCGTTAGGATTGCTATCCTTAAAATTACGAAGTTGGTAGCAATCCCCATTGATGACTTCAGAGAGGATTTTTTCGTCCCAATTCTTGCCGTCCGTATCGAGAGCCTCGGGACGGATTATGAATTTTCTACCTAGCAGTGTAACTTCCATATGATCTCCGTATTAGAAGATCATTATACGGTTGTTTCCGGCGGCAGGTCATTCAAGGGCTGTCCATGGGAATCCGGATACTCCTCGAACTCAACCATCCATTCGTGGAAGTCATCCGTATTGCAGTGGCCAGAGCCGTTGCACTTGTCGCAAGTCTTATAGCCTTGCCGGATGGTAGTTCCACAAGTACATTTCATGAGGATGCCCTTCTCCTCAAGTTTCGAGAAGATATCAGTCATGGCGTTGTAGAACTCATCCATAACAACCTTCTTAAAAAACTTGTACTCTTTAGATTCCCTATTACCGATTCTGAATTCGCCCATGTTCAGGACTTCTTTCATTCCCGCCATGTTGCGAAGATAGATGGCTTTGGCCAATTGCCCGTCTTCGAGCATCTTAGTAGCCGCCGGCCCTTGAATTTGATCCATGTTGCAAACCGTTCCTCAAAACTTATACAAATCTATACCTGATAGACTTGCTGTTTGATTCTCGCTTCACAGAGGTTGCTTACTGCCGTAGCCTCTCCACGAGCATGAGTCGCCGAACTGGCGAACATA
>Ga0163144_10008009_pt1 | contig 22964 bp, 25 predicted proteins | sample OliLak19BULKMAT1_FD_123175 | JGI IMG/M metagenome (GOLD analysis project Ga0163144, IMG submission 123175) | Freshwater microbial mat bacterial communities from Lake Vanda, McMurdo Dry Valleys, Antarctica - Oligotrophic Lake LV.19.BULKMAT1 | ecosystem: Environmental > Aquatic > Freshwater >...
CCTCCCCCCACCCCAACACGATTTCCCCTTGGCACACGCGCCTTGGCGCGCCAAGGCCACGTCGCGGGGCCGCCCGGGCACACCTCAGGTGGGACCGCCCGCCCGGGACAGCAAGCCGATCGCGTCGTTCGGCAGCGACGGCCGAATCGACCTGCGCGAGGGCCTCGGGTTGCCGGTGGAGCGCGCCAGCGTCAGCGCCAGCACGCCTGGTTCAATCTTCGAGGACCTGATCATCTTCGGCAGCAGCGTCCCCGAAACGCTGCCGGGCACGCCTGGTCACATCCGCGCCTTTGACGTGCGCACCGGCAAGCTGCGCTGGATCTTCCACACCATTCCGCAACCGGGCGAATTCGGATCCGACACCTGGCCGAAGGAGCCGACGCTGTCGGGCGGCGCGAATGCGTGGGCCGGCGTCACGGTGGATCAGGGCAACGCGATGGTGTTCGCCGCCACCGGCTCGGCGTCGTTCGACTGGTACGGTATCAACCGGCACGGAGACAACCTGTTCGCCGACCGGTCCTCGCCCTCGATGCCCGCACCGGCAAGCGCGTGTGGCACTACCAGATCATCAAGCACGACCTGTGGGACTGGGACCTGCCGACGGCGCCGAACCTGGTGACGGTCACGCGGAACGGCGAGCCGGTGCAGGCGGTCGCGCAGCTGCCCAAGCACGGCTACGTCTTCGTGCTGGATCGCAAGACCGGCACGCCGCTGTTCCCGGTGGAGGAGCGGCGCGCGCCCGAATCACTGATCGACGGCGAACGAGCGGCCGCCACTCAGCGGCATTCGCTGGCGCCGCCGCCATTCACGCGGCAGCAGATGACCGAGTCGATGGTCACCACGCGCACGACCGAGGCGCACGCGGCGGTGCTGGCGCAGTTCCGGCAGCTCACCAGTGGCCCGCTGTTTACGCCACCGTCACCCGGTCTCATCAGCCGCCGACGCCGAGCTCGTAGCCGAACGTGAGGCCCAGCCAGTACGTTCGCAGGATCTCGCGGCGCTCGAGGCCGAGGAGGAAGCCGCCGCCACCGCCGCCGATGCTCTCGCGTCCCGACGCGCGCGTCGCGAGCCTTGCGCTCGACCCCGATGAACGTCTCGAAGGTGGAGCGACCCTCTGCGCCGTCGGGTACCACGATGACGCCGCCTCGCAGCACGATGCGCGCGAGGCGACGCACGTCGAGCTCGACGCGCAGCTCCTCGGGAAGCTCGAGGGACGCCGTCACGTTCGACGAGACGCCCGACGTGCCGATGCCGCTGTAGATACCAGCGAAGCCAGTGTCGCCGAGCACGACACCGAGCCCGAGCGGGTAGAGGTTCGTACGGTATGCAAAGCCGAGAGGGACGCCGACGCCGAGCTCACCGTCGAAGCCGAACGCATAGCCGACCGTCCGCCCATAGACGGCGCGTCCGGTGAGGCCCCCGACCGAGCGATCGGAGAGGCCGTTCGCTGCTTCGGGCGCCCGCACACGGTTGTAGGTTGCAAGCATCGCGATGCTGGCGGCGCCGAGCTTGTGCTCGAGACGGTCGTTTTCGTCCCAGCGAAAGGGCTCTGGCGTCGCGGCATTGCGCGGCCGGACCTGGCTCGTATCGACGCCGATCCGACCTGGGTTGATCGGCACCTCGAGACCGGGCGGCCAGAAGTGCACGCCGAGCGACAGGCCGGTGATGTCCGCGACGACGCCCTCCTTCAGCCCGATCTTCAAGCCGGCCACCCAGCTCTCGAGCTGCACACCGGTTCGACCGTCGGTCACCGAGACGCCAACGGGCCCGCGGTAGTCCTTGCCGATCGCGGTGGCGGGCAGCTCGATGCCCAGGCCGCACGTCCGGATCAGGAGATCGGCGAACGTGTTGCTGTTCGGCCCAGGCCAGCAGCCGCAGTTGAAGTCCTTGTACTTCGCCGTCTCGCGCTCGAGGCACGCGACCGTCTCCGCGATCTCTTCTGGCGAGCCGGTCTTAACTCCGTGAAGGGCGACGTCGCCGACGGCCACATCGGAGGTGAAGGCCTCGGAGGGGCTCGTCAGCGTGGTGGCGTGAGCATGGCCGGCCCACTCGTATCGCCGGAGTGATGGCGACGATGACCGTCGCCACCTGCGCTTGGCGTCCTGCGCGCGCGGGTTGTACGTCTGCTCGCGCGGATTGTACGGGATCGCGGCGGGCGTGCTCGCGACGATCCACGAGTGGCGGGCGATATCGCGAAACGAGCCAGGCATCTCCCCGCTGAGCACCGCCACGTAAGCGTCATCGGCAGATGGGAGCGTTGCTCCTTGCGGGCGAAGACAGCCGGTGACGAAGCTCGCCCCGAGCAGCGCGATGGCGAGCGTGAGGACCAGACGCAGCTGCGGATTCTACAGGAAGTCGCGGCAGGCAACGCAGGCTGGTGCGTCTGCCTTGTCGTCGCGGAAGTGGGCTGCCAGCCGACTCACGCGCAGAAGTCGACTACTTCGATGCGCCGCAGCGGATCGCGCGGAGGAGGCCGCACGACTGCCCCGCACCGCACGCACCACAGTCGAGGAGACCACCGCAGCCGTCTGCGATGGGACCGCAGAGGCAGCCGGTGGACGAGCTCACACGGCACGCCACTGTACCGCGCGCGCTCGCGATGTCGGCGCACGTCTTCGGAGCGCATTGGACGAGGAGGCGTACTGGGCGCTCTGAGAGGACGCGACCGGTTGACCGTCGCGGCTGCCCCGACGTCAGCCGTCGGCTACCTCATCGCCAGCCCGTCTCGAGTGCGACGAATCCTTGCTGAATCATCTCGATGAGGTCGTCTTCGCCGCGGTTCTCCAACCACAGCTCCAAGACCGACGAGATCATACCCATCACGGCACCCGCCATCGGTAGCGCTCGGCTTCGCTCCCACGAGCCAGCGACCGTGGCCACGGCCTCACGCCACTCTCGTTCCCAGTTGAGACTCATCGCCTGCAATTCAGGCGAGCGTTCGGTGATCCGGTAGGCGACAAGTGCCTGCGCCGGATTCGATTGCACGTGCATGGCGACGGCTCCGGCGCTCCGGCGCAACGTCGTCATCACCTGCTCCGCGCGGACCTGCTTCCCGCGAACCTGCTGGGCCGCCGCCGCGCGGAACACCGACATCCACGAGGCCTGCAGCTCGAAGACGATCGCGGCCTTGGTGGGGAAGTACCTGTAGACGGTGCGCGGCGACACCGAGGCCGAGTCAGCGATCCGCTCGACGGTGACAACGTCATACCCCTTCGTGGCGAACAGTTCGTAGGCGGCGTCAACGATGACTCGAGCAGTCGCCTGCTTCTTGCGCTGGCGCAGGGTGATCGGAGGAGACACGGCCGAGCGTCGATCGGTGACCATGCGCTTCATCCTACTTCCTGAGGTCGCATTTTGACAGATTGCGCCATGTGGCAGTTACTGCCATAATTATGGCCATGGCCACTCCAGTTATTCGCAACGTCCACCAACGACGGTTCGCCAGCGAGCCTGCGACCGTCGGCCTCCTTCTGTCCCGGCTCGGAGGCCCCGAGGATCAGTTGTGGCCAGGGTCCCGCTGGCCGGCGATGGTCGTTCCAAGACCGATCACCGTGGGCGACGTCGCCAACCATGGCAACGTTCGATACGTCGTCGACGACTTCCGACCGGGCGAGGCGCTGTGGTTCAGGTTCGATCCGTCGAGCGGACTCTTCGGCCGGCACGGGTTCATCGTCGAACGCTGCGACGACGGCACGGTCGCCCTCACCCACGTCCTCGAAGCCCACCCGACCGGGATCGGTCGCCTCCTGTGGCCGCTCATGATTCGCGCGATGCACGACCAACTGCTCGAAGAACTGATGGACAACGCGGAACGCCTGCTGCCGGCCTCGGTGCCCATCCCCGAATCTGAGCGAACGCACCTCGACGGACGCAGCCGGTGGGGTCTCATGCTGCGTTCGATGTTCGCCGCAGCAAACCGACTTCGCGGGATCCCGCGGCCGGTCGCGATGGGCGTAGCCGTGGCGGGGCTCGCAGGCGCCGCCGTCGTGCATGCCATGTGGGCCACGGGCACCAACTGGCCCGGCACGGATCGGGTCGACCTCGCACGAAAGGTCGTCGGTGGCGATGTCTTCCCCAGCGACGCCGCGACGTGGGTCGTCGTCGGGATGCTGACCGGGGCAACCGCGGTCGTCGCTGCCAGCATCGGACGGTTCCGCAGCCTCCGAGTCGACCGGCTCGTCACCCTCGCCGCCTCCTGCATCGCGGGGGCCTTCGCCCTTCGCGCCATCGGTGGCATCGTCATCTCGGGAAGCGCCCTCATGGCCGGCAGCAGTGGGCCATTCGCGCCTCGCGACCTGCTCGTCTACAGTCCGCTCTGCGCCCTGCTCGCTGTTGCGACGGCAGCACTGGCGATGCAGCGAATCCCTGACCCGCTACCCCGCTGAGCCGAACGACGGCTGGCTGCGGCGCGTAGCCCCGATCGTGTGAAGCGTCTCCTCTCGCTCGCGAGTGCGTCCTCGCTTCGCCGGTCTCCGCCGGTAGAGTAGAGGCGAGCTCCATGAACGCAGCGGCGAAGAGCTTGTCGATCGCAAGCGTCGCCGCCCTCGGCGGCTTCCTGTTCGGGTTCGACACCGCCGTCATCAACGGCGCGATCTCGGCCTTGACGGCGCGCTTCGAAGCCAGCCCCGCCGCGACCGGCGTGGCTGTATCGGCGGCGCTCATCGGATGCGCCGCGGGCGCCTACCTCGCCGGCGGTCTCGCCGACCGCCTCGGGCGGAGGCGGACGATGACGATCGCGGCCGTCCTCTTCCTGGTGAGCGCCATCCTCTCGGGCGCGTGCGTCTCGCTCTACGATCTGTCGGTGTGGCGTGTCCTCGGTGGGATCGCCGTCGGCGTCGCGAGCGTGGTCGTGCCCGCGTACATCGCCGAGATCGCGCCTGCCCGCATCCGCGGTCGGCTCGGCTCGATGCAACAACTCGCCATCGTCTTCGGGATCTTCGTCGCGCTCGTGACCGACTACGCGCTCGCGCGTGCGGCCGGCTCTGCCTCGGGAGAGCTCTGGTTCGGCGTCTCCGCCTGGCGCTGGATGTTCATCAGCGGGGCGGTTCCCGCGCTTGTCTATGGCGCGGGCGTCCTCCTGATCCCGGAGTCCCCGCGGTGGCTCGTCGCGAAGGGGCGCGAGGACGAGGCGCGCGTGGTCCTGCGCTCGCTCGGTGAGGACGCGGACGCGAAGGTCGACGAGATCCGGCGCACGCAGCAGACGGAGGTCCCCGTCCGGCTCCGCGATCTTCCGATCTTCGGACGATAGGAAGCATTGGCGGGGGGTCTGACGTGACGGAATCGGCGTTATCAGACCCTGGCCCCTCCCCCCACCCCAACACGATTTCGCCTTGGCACACGCGCCTTGCCGCGCCAAGGCCACGTCGCGGGGCCGCCCGGGCACACCTCAGGTGGAACCGCCCGCCCGGGACAGCGCTATCCACCATCAGTAGCGTTTGATGACGTCCTTGGTCATGCCGGCGCCTCCGCTGTCTGAATCACGACCTCCCCGGTCAGCGTGCGGTGGACCGGGCACTTGTCGGCGATCTTGAGCAGGCCCTGACGCTGCTCGGCATCGAGCTCGCCCTCCATCGTGATCTGGCGTGTGATGGCGTACTTGCCGTCGGCGGCGCCACCGCTCAAGGTCACGTGCACGCTCCGCAGCGGCCAGCCTTTGCGTTCGGCATACATCCGAAGCGTCATTGAGGTGCAGGCGCCGAGCGCGCTCAGCAGGATTTCGTGGGGACCGGGGCCCGTGTCAGCGCCGCCCTTGTCGACTTCTTCGTCAGCGCGTCACTGGTGCGAGCCGATGGAAATGTCCTGGCCGAACTTGGTGCCATCCGAGGCAACGCGCACATTCCGCATTCCCGCATCCCAACGGCCACAGAGACACAAAGACAATAGGCACACGGAACTTACACCGGGTTGCTTCGTCTGCTCACTAGGATGGCCACCCTGCTCAACGATCTGCGAATCGTCTTCCGGCAGCTGGGTCGGAAGCCGGCGTTCGCGGCCACCGCAGTTCTTACGCTCGCCATTGGCATGGGCGTCAACGTCGTCGCCTTCGGCGTCGTCAACGGGCTGTTCTTCAAGGGATCGGCGGTCAGTGCCCGAGCCGGCGTGGGACGGGTTCTCACCACTCCAGGCGGTGATGAAGGGGGCAACGGGTCGATCCCCGACTTCGAGCGTTTCGCCGAGGCCACGAAGGGATCGCTGGAGCTTGCGGCCGAAGGACGGGCAACCATTCCCTGGCGCCACGACGGCGCCACCGACACGGCATGGGTGCTCTACGTGTCGCCGAACTACTTCTCGATGGTGGACACTGCGGCAATCGCGGGTCGGCTGGATGTGGCCCACACCGACGGAGGCCTGCCTGCCGTGACGATCGGCGAGCGGTTCTGGCGCGAGAAGCTCGGGGCCGCCTCGATCGCCGGCCTGACGCTGCGGCTCAACAACACCGACGTCAGTGTCGCCGGCGTGCTGCCCGACTCGTACACCGGGCCCGCCGGGATCTACTCCCCGGACATCTGGCTTCCGCTCCAGGACATCGCTCGGTTCGGGACGTCGCCGAAGCTTCAGGCACGAGAGACTCGGTGGCTGTTCCTCCTCGGCCGGATCCAGCCAGGCACGGACGTCGCGACTGTTCAGGGACAACTGGAAACGGCGGCGGCGATCATGGCGCGCGATTGGCCCGACTCGCACCGCGAGCGCGGCGTCCGCTTCCGGTTGCTCCGCGAACATAACAACGAGCTTCGTGGCATTGCAACCGGCGCGGCGATTGGCATGGCCCTCATCGGCCTGGTCCTGCTGCTGGCCTGCTTCAACGTGACCAACCTGCTGCTGGCCCGTGCCGTCGAACGCGAACGCGACATGGGCATTCGCGCCGCACTCGGCGCCGGGCCGGGCCGGCTGATGCGCCTGGTCCTGACCGAAGGGTTCGTGATCGCGGCCCTGTCGGGCGTGCTCGCGCTGGTGCTCGCGTGGTGGACGCAGTCACTGGTCCGCACGTTTGCGATGCCCATCGAGCAGCCACAGCATCTCGATCTGACACCGGACCTTACCGTAGTCGGCTTTATTGTCGTGCTCGCTGTGATTGCCGGCGTGCTGCCGGGAATCTGGCCGGCGCGGGCGGCCGCGCGGGTCGATGTGCTGCGCGTCCTCGCGGCGCAGGGCGGCAACTCCGCCAGTGGCCGGCCATCGCCCATGCGGCAATGGCTGGTCGGCGCGCAAATTGCCGGCTCAACGGCCTTCCTGGCAATTGCCGCGCTCTTCATTCAATCGCTCGATCGCATCGTCGACTTGAACATGGGTTTCGATCGCAACCATCTGGTCATCGCCGAGTTCGAGCCGGCGTCGAGCGGCTACTCCGCGGAGGCGTCCGCTCGCTACGTCGGCGCGCTGCTGGAGCGGATCCGGGCGCTGCCGGGCGTCAGCGACGCGGCGGTCATCAATCGCGCGCCGTTCTTCATTGGCTTCGAGCACCTCACGGCCGTCTGGCCGAACGGCGGCACGTGCGTGGCGAATGCGTGCCCGCACGTGGCGACGCTGGCCGCCGGGCCGGGCTACTTCCGCACCATGGGGATTGAGATGATGGCCGGGAGGGAGTTCACGTCTGCCGAACCCACGACCGGCGTCGTCATCAACCAGCCGTTCGCTAAACAGCAATGGCCGGATGGCCGCGGCCTCGGCGAGAGCTTGCGGATTGGCGAGCGTGGCGAAGCGGTCACGGTGGTGGGCATCACTGGCACGCACCGCACGCGCGGCCTGGATCGGGAGCGGCCCACGATCTACGTCCCGCTGGGCCAGAGGCACTTCGCCGGCGGACTGACACTGGTCGCGCGAACCGCCGGTGAACCCGCGGGCGTGATTCGACCGTTCATCGAGGCCGCGCAGGCGGTGGACACCAGGGTGCCGATGGAATCGGTGAAGACGATGTCACAGCGCCTGGGTGTGGTGATGTGGCCGTTCCGCACGCTGAGCCGCATCTTCTCGATCTGCGGGATACTGGCGCTCATCCTGGCGACCGTCGGCCTCGCCGGTGCAGTGACTCACGCGGTGAGCCGGCGCCAGCGTGAGTTTGGCGTGCGGCTGTCGATCGGGGCGACGCCGCGCGACCTGATGACCGGCGTGTTGCGCGACAGCGCGCGCCTTCTCGTTCCCGGCCTGGTGATCGGGATTCTGTTGGCCGCATCGGGGGCGCGCCTGATTCAGGCGACCTTCGTCGGTGTCAACGTGCTGAACCCGCTCACCTACCTCGTAGTAGCCCTCGTTGAATGCACAATCGTGGTGCTCGCCTGCATCGGCCCCGCGCTACGCGCGTCGCGGATCGATCCGTTGGTGGCCTTGCGGTCCGAGTGAGTGAACGGCCACCGAGTCTTCTCTGTGTCTCCGTGTCTTTGTGGCCAGTTTGATCACCCTCGCGAATTCATCAGGAACGTCGCGGTACCATGGACAAACTCTCTCAGAAAGAGAGCGACGTCTGGCGGCAGAACCGCTTGATCCAGCGCACGGTCCATCAACTCGACCCAGCGGTCGCGCGCGGCTTGATCGAGCTTGTAGGGCTGGTGTCGCATGCGAAGGCGAGGGTGACCTCGGCTCTCCTCATACCGCGGCGGGCCGCCGAAGCGACCGACCAGGAAATCACGCAGCCGCTGCTCGGCTCCCGTCAGATCGTCGGCGGGATACATCGGGCCGAGGATGTCGTCCTGCGGTACCTGCGCGTAGAAGGCGGCGACCAACCGCGCGAAGCCGTCCTCGCCAATAAGAGCGTAGATCTCGCCGTCCGACACCATCAGGCGTTGCGAACCTTTTCGATCTTGCGATCGCGCTCGTGGTTCAGCCGTTCGACGTCGCGGCGATAGTGCTCGTCCATGGTCTGGCGCTGCTCGAAGTCGACCGAGCCCGTCAGTTTGGACCGGTAGAGAATCTCTTCTTGCGCCAGCTTGGCGGCGCAGGTCTTCCGGATCTCGCCGATCTCGTTCTTCTGGTCGTCAGTGAGCGGGTGCTCGGTGACGCCGGCGTAGGCGTCCTGTTGCTTCAGCCGCGCCATCGCCAGTTCCACCGCGCTCTTCGGTTCGTCGTTCATCGAACGATGATACCGGGAACCGGGACGCCGTCTACCTGGACATGCTCTTGGCGACGAACCAGACGTTGGCGGGCCGCTCGGCGAGGCGGCGCATGTACCAGGGGAACCAGTAGGCGCCGTAGGCGATCAGCACGCGCACCGAAGCACCATCGCGTACCAGGCTGATCTGGGTGGCCTTCTGGATGCCGTAGAGCATGTAACACTCGAACTCGGCCGGCTTCACCCCGAGGGTGGCGGCGTGCCGGCGGATGGTCTCGATCAGCTGAGTGTCATGGGTGCCGAACACCAGGCGCGCGCCGCTGGCCCGCGAACCGGCATCGAGCATCACCTGCGCCAGCGCGTAGTAGTTGGCGTCAACATCGCTCTTCTTCGGAAACGCGACCTCCGCAGGTTCGTTGTAGGCGCCCTTCACCAGCCGGATGCCAATGCCGCGACCCATCAGCTCCACCAGGTCTTCGCGCGTGCGATAGAGATACGCCTGCAGGCACACCCCAATCCGCGGGAACTCGATGCGCAAGCGGCGCGTCAACTCGAGGGTGACATCGACATAGTTTGACTGCTCCATGTCGATCCAGAGGTAGTTACCCGCGTCGTGCGCGCGCGCGGCCAAGTCGCGCAGGTGGCCGTAGGCCAGCTCGCGGTCGATGTCGAGGCCGAGCTGCGTCAGCTTGATCGAGGGCTCGCACGCCAGGTTCAACCCGCGAATGCGGTCGATTCCGTCCAGGTAGTGGCGGGCCACGCCGTCGGCCTCGGCCAGGTCCTTGACGTTCTCGCCGAGCCGCGTGAACACGGCCGTCACAGCATCAGCGGCCATCGTCCGGGCGGCGCCAATCATGTCGTCGAACGACTCACCTGGCATGAACCGGGCCACGGCCCGGCGCACGAACGGCGCCTTGGTGCCGTTCTCGCGGAGCCACTTGCTGTCGGACCTCGGTACGCCCCAATCGCTCCGTGTGGCACTGGTGTGGCACTGGAGCGGGAATCCCCTTCGCGCACCATGGTCGGCGTGCGCTCGCTCGCCTCTTGAGACTCCTCCAACAGACGCAACGCGCGCTCCAGCCGCGACGCTTGAACGGCGTGTCGTCCCGGTATCCCTGCGCGATCACCCAAGTGAACAGACGGCGCACGCGCGCCTTGAATTGGTTGAGACCGACATGCCCGCCCTTGGTGCTGCGACCGGCGACGTCTGCCCGCTGCTCACGGTACCGGCGGACAGGTCAGCGCAGCGTTACGCCGCCGGCTTCGAGTCGTCGACGACGGCTTTGGCCAACGCCAATGCCAGCCGCGCCACAGCGTCGGCGGAGGCACCGCTCGACCGCACGAGCAAGGCCAATGGCGCCGTGTCGACCACCACCCCGTTGGCCGTCGCCAACAGCTGCGACGCCCGCGCCCGGGTCGAGATCGAGCTGGGATCGCAGGCCCCAGCCGCACGATGGCTGAAAGCATCGGGTGATTCTAACGTCACACTGTCGTTCCAGGCACCTGGCCGCCAGCCTCCTCGGCTAAGCTAAGGGCCTGCCGCGGCCACCATCAACCTTGCGAAACGCACTAGTCACCCTTCTGCGGTCTCCTGCGGTTGCCGCCGCGCAAGGCGCACTCCACAACCCACTTTGTCCGACGTCGTCTTCCACGGCAGCGTGCTCTCGGCGTGGCTCGGCCGGTTCATCACCCTCCCGGGGTAGATCGGCGCCATGCTCGTGGCGGCGCTCATCCGCAACCTGGCCGACGCCACCGGCACCCTCCGCATCCGACGTGCAGGCCGCTCCGCGGGCCGCCCGCGAGCACGGGTTCGAGATTTCCGTGCGTGGCGGGGGCCACAACGTGGCCGGCCACGCCGTGTGCGACTCTTCGAGCAGCCGGCGCCGCGGGCGCGACGATCAAAGATCGGCCTGCTGATGGCGACTCGCGGAGGGGGCCGTTCGTGCTGGTAGTGGACTGGGTCACGGTCGAGTGACGGTCGCCGTGACCTGGCGCGCCCCACCTCGGACCCCTTCCACCAGCACCGATAGTGATCGTCCCCCGCTGGCGCTGGCGCGTCGCGTCAGTCCGACCTGCGCCGTCACTTCAGCAGCGTCAGCAACTCCGTGGCGGCGGGCCCCGACGAGGCCGGATTCTGGCCAGTGACGAGGGTGCCGTCGCGGACGACGTAGCTGGACCAGTCCGCGCCTTTTTCGTACGCGCCGCCGTTCTCCTTCAGCATGTCCTCGACCAGGAAAGGCACGACGTCGGTGAGGTGGACGCCTTGCTCCTCGCTGTTGGCAAACCCGGTCACTCGCTTTCCGGCGACGAGCTTCCTGCCGCCGGCGCCCTGCGCGTGGCGGAACGCGGCAGGCGCATGGCACACCGCGCCGATCGGGCGTCCATTTGCGGCACATGACTCGATCAGCCTGCGGCTGTGCGCGTCCTCGGCCAAATCCCACAGCGGGCCATGGCCGCCCGGGTAGAAGATCGCGTCGAAGTCATCGGCCTGCACGTCGGAGAGCTTCAACGTCGTTGCCAGCTGGCGCTGTGCCGCCTCGTCGCTGCGGAAGCGGCGCGTGTCGTCGGTGTGCGCGTCCGGCGCGTCGCTCACCGGGTCGACCGGCGGCTGTCCGCCTTTGGGGGACGCCAGCGTCACTTCGGCTCCGTCGTCCGTGAAGACGTAGTACGGGGCGGCGAACTCCTCCAGCCAGAACCCTGTCTTCTTGCCGGTGTCGCCGAGCGTGTCGTGCGACGTCAGAACCATCAGAATCTTCTTCCTCATGCTCGTTCACCTTCTCTCACGTGCACCACGCTCATTGCCAGCAGATTCTCACGTCAACCTCGTCAGCCGGGTCCGGCTCGCCGCGCCGATGCCGAGAACCACCAGATCTTCCACCACTCCGCCCAGCGCATTCGACAACGGCAACTGCTTGCGGGCGTGGTAGGCGAGATACGCCGCGGCAAGCGCTGCCGAGGCGCCGACGACTGCGCCGGCCGCGACGTTGCCGCGTGCTCGGCGGGCGACGACGCCGCCCGCCAGCGCGCCCATCACGGCTCGACCGGCCAGCGGTCCCGGCGCGAGCCGGCTACCCACCGACGGCATCTTGTCGACGATCATCTCGCCGACCGCCAGTACGGCCATCGCGCCGGCCACATAGCCGCCCTGTTGAAGCATGAGCGTCGTCGGGCCGGCCATGCTGCGCATGCCGCTGAGCGCGCCGATCACGAGAGCGTCGTTGAGCCATGCGTGAGTCATGTCAATCACTTCTTTCTCGAGTGGTAGATGAATTCGACGTCGATGCCCTGGTGGGCCAGTCCGAAGGCGTCGGGGAACGGAGGTGCCAGCGGCCCATGGCGGGCGAGAAAAGCGAGTCGATAGTGGGCTCGACGATGCCACCGTCGCTGGCACCGCCCGGCCAGCAGGCGGAAGCCGAGGCGGCTCCACCAGTTCGGCAGTTCGCCCTCCTTCCAGTGCGCCTCGATGCGAAAGCGGATATCACCGGTCTCGTTCCTCGTCACCACGAACCACTCGACGCCGCGTTCGATGTGGCCGGCCAGCGTGTCGTAGCGAAAGCCGAACGTGTCCTTGTCGTCGCGCACGTGAGTTACCACAGTCGGGCAGAGATAACGCAGCCCCATCACCTTGACCTCGAGCAGGAGCCGACGTCCGCGCAGCGGCGTGTCTGGTTCGAAGTGCGCGGTGACGATGTCCGGATCCGAGAAGCGATAATTCGCGAGGGCTTCGCTGATGCGTTCGAACGACGCGCTCCGCTCGGAGTCTCGCGCGATGACAGCTTCGGAGTAGTAATGCCGCCAGCCATGCTCCACCGTCATGACATCCTCGACCGCATCGAAGTTGCGCGGCGCCCCAGCCAGCTGTTGCAGACGCCTCGCCAGTTCGTCGCTCGACCAGCCGCGCAGGAACCGCCATTCCGCCATCAGTCACCGACCGCCAGATAGGTGGGGAAACGCAGGTCTGGTCCATCCTCGGGCACTTCATCGACCTCACTGGTCTCGGCGCGGATTGAGCCCTCGATGCGCGTGCCGAGCGACGCGGCGGCATTGTTGATGAAGTCGGTCCACGTGTCGGTCTGCATGGCCTCACCGATCGCCAGAAACCCCAGCAATTTCACCGTGTCAGCGGACCGTGCGCGACTGCGGATGTGGAAGATGACGGCACGCGCGCGATTGCGATACGCCCCGAATGTGATGCGGCCCGCCTCCGGATGTCCCTCGATGGTGCCGAGCGTGAGGCTCTGCGTGTCTTCGTGCAGCACCCGCACCCGGCAATCCTGTCCAGGGGTGATGACGATGTCCAGTTCCGCGTCGAGCGCCATTCCATCAGGGGCCGAGAACGTCACGAGCGCAGGCGGCGGGAAATCGCAGAAGCGGGACTTGACGTGCGCCATTACCTCGGAGGGCCTCTTGTCGCACTTCTCTAAGACGGCCCAGTAGTCGCGCTGGAGCAGGGGGCCGGCACCGTTTGCCGCGGGCTGGAGTTGGTCGGACATGATCTGCAGCTCAAGCAAAGACAGTGCCGAGACTGCATTAGAATTGGGTCATGAGCAACCTCGATGTCAATCCAGCTGATGAGGCGTCAATGTCGGACGCAGCGGCCCCGGTCGCCCGGCCCGAGCATGCCGAGGCTCAGACGGCGCGGCTCATCGAACAACAGACAGCGAAGATCCCCTCGCACTGGTTCCTGATAGCCGCGTTCGGGGCGATGGGTGCGTCGCTGGTGCTCGAGCTTTCGGGTCGGTCTCGCGCCAGCCAGTTCGTCGGGCGATGGCCGGCGCCGCTGCTGATCATGGGCATGTACAACAAGCTGATCAAGACGCTCGGCACGCGCTGACCCGGCTGGGAGCCTGTTGACGACCGCGCGCGAAGAAGCGCTCGACGACCTTCGTTGTCGTCGTAGTTGCCTGGCTCCTGGCCCAGCTGCTTCGCCGGCGAAGAGGCCGCCGTACACCACGCCGGGACTCGCGTCGAGCGCCCAGCGGAGCGCGTCGATCCTGGCGGCCGATGGCTTCGAATTCACGTCCGGTGCATGATGCCACACGCTCGGTACGCCGGTTGCGAAGTCTAGAAGCGATCGCTGACCAGACGCGACGCCGACGGACACGTCAACGCTCGGGCAACCACAATCGCCAAAGCCGTACGCACGACTACGACCACGGCGCCGTTCGACCTGGCGCGGGTGTCTGCGCGACGCGAATCCTCGGGACTCTTCGAGTTGCCGCGATAGCGCGGTCAGGCGCGTCCGGGCTGCGACAGAAGCCGCTGCAGTTCCAGATGATCGACGGGCTTCGTGAGGTGCCAGTCGAATCCGGCCTCGCGAGTGCGTCGCCGATCGCGTTCCTGGCCCCAGCCCGTTTGCGCGATGAGCAGGACGGAACGCCCCCAAGGCGACCGGCGGACCTGACGGCACACTTCGAATCCGTCCAGGTGGGGCATGCCCAGGTCGAGCAGCATGACATCGGGCCGGAACCGATCGGCGGCAGCGAGGGCGGCGCGTCCGTCGTGCGCCATCGTCACGACGTGCCCGGCGAGGCGCAGCAGCGCGGCCAGCGATGCGGCACTGTCTTCGTTGTCGTCGACCACCAGCACGCGCTTGCCGGCCCCTGGCGACGCGACGGCGCCCGGCGCGGGCGGGTCCGCCACCGGCGTACGCGCGCGCGAGAGCGGCAGCCGTACGACGAACGCGCTGCCCGTGCCGACGCCGTCGCTCTGGGCCACGACCGAGCCGCCATGCAGGGTCACAATCCCGTGGACCAGCGAGAGCCCCAGACCTAGCCCCTGTGACCGGTCCTCGCTCGACGCCACTTGAGAGAACTTCTCGAAGAGACGGGGCAGGAAGGCCGCGGGAATGCCGATGCCCGTGTCGCGCACCGTCACCTCGACCTGGTGCTCGGGCGTGCATCGGCCCACGACCGCGATCTCGCCGCCGGGATCGGTGAACTTGCAGGCGTTGTGCATCAGGTTGGCGAACGCCTGCGACAACCGCACGGCGTCGCCCTCGACGGGCAGCGGCCGATCGGGCAGCGACACCGTGAAGCGATGGCCGGCCGCGTCGAGGTCCGGCTGTACGGTGGCCACGGCCAGGTCGACCACCTCCGCGAGGTCGATGGCGGCCTTCTGCACGCGCAGCTTGCCGGCCGTGATGCGGCTCACGTCCAGCAGGTCGTCGACGAGCCGCTGCATCACTGACGCCTGCCGGTCGACGATGGCGATGGCCGCCTGCTGCTGCGCCTGACCGGACTTGTCCGATTGCAGGATGAAGGCGGCGTTCCTGATCGGCGCCAGCGGGTTGCGCAGCTCGTGGGCCAGCGTGGCCAGGAACTCGTCCTTCCGCCGGTCGGCTTCCTGCAACTCGTTCTCGCGGCGGCGCAGCTCGTCGTTGCTCGACGCCAGTGCGCGCGTTCGCTCGGAGACCCTGTCCTCCAGGACTGCAAAGGCCTGCTCGCGCTCCGACACGAGGCGCGACACCCGCACCGTGTATCGCCAGGCGCCGATTGCGACGATGACGGCGAACCCGAGTGTGAAGACGGCCGTGAGCAATTGCGGCTCGGCCCAGCCGTGTTCCTCGATCAGCACCCGCCCCTGCCTGAGCAGCGGCGGGGCGGCAAACGCCGCAACCAGCGTCCAGACCGGCCACCGCAGGCGCCCGCGGGCCGGGCGCATCCTAGCCGTGACCAGCGCCAGCGTGGCCGCGCTACTCAGCGCCAGCAGCGCAATCGTGGCCACGGCCATGCCCGGGAACTGCGGCCGGTTGGCGAGCCGCCCGGCATCGATCGACAGGGCCAGCAGGCTCAGCCAGCTCGTGAGCAACGTGCTGCCCGCGGCGATTGCCGCGGCATGCAGCACCGCCCGTCCAGGCAACGACGTCAGAACGACCCCGGCGCACAGCATCGACAGGTTCAGGGCGGTCATCGGCGACATCCGCCCGGCGTAGGGCGGCTGTCGCTCGAACGAGAAGCCGAGCCAGGTCTCGACGCCGATCCGCAGGCCCGCCGCGTATTCGACGACGGTCAGGGCGGGCAACACAGCGCCCGCCAGGGCAAGAGCGAAGGCGATGCCGGCACGGAGCGCGCGTGGCCAGCGGCTGACGCCCGCGGCCGCCAGGGCCGTGCCAAGGCACAGGAACGAGAAGGCTGAGGACGGCACCATGGCCCGCCATCCAGGCAGAATGCTCTTGGCGGCCGTGAGGTCAGCCACCCATCCCACCAGAATGAGGGCGCCGGACGCGGAAATACACAGTCCAGCTGCCGCGAGGTAATGGTTGGTCGCGGAGTCTGGGGTTGGGGGCGTTGCCGGCTCAGCGATGACGGAACCCTCCTCGCGTCGATCCCGGCCGCAGCGCGCCTCACGCGGGGGGCCGTGGAAACCGAAGTATCCACATTCGGCACCCCGCTGTCCAACCTGGGGCAACGCTCGCCGTCGCGCCACTCGGCTCGCGGACCGGCGATGTTCGCGCGCCGACGTTTCAACACATTAGCCGCCTCGTCTACGCGCTCAGGAAGTCGGCGATCCCTTCCATGCCCCGGATGTGATCGGCCAATCCGGTTCGGCGACCTCGACGAGCAGCGTGCCGCGGTTCGGCCGGCCATCTACGTCGCAGTCCGGCTTGGGTCCCACGCCGTTCTGACGCGTGCCGTCGATCGCGAGTTCGCGCAGAGTCCAACCGCCGAACCACACAGTCCGACCGACAACGCCAGAACTGCCGCACCCAACGGTGGTGCTACAACACCTCCGCGCGTCACCGTGAAGGCCCTGTCCCTACGGCGCTTCGCTCACCGTGTAGAAGGCGATGCACGCGAGATGATCCTGCGGCTTCTGCGGTCAGCGCGACCGTCGACGGCGGCCGTGGTCGTGCGCTGGTGATTTCAATTACGCTAGGAGCGCTCGCCGCCCCTGAACCCACAGCCACATCGCCATATGCCACAGTCACGCTCGGGCAGGAGCCCCCGCCGTATGTTCTGGATCGTCGCCGCGACCGTTGTCGCCACCGGCCTGGCGTCTGTGCTGATCATGAACTTCATGATCCCGGAGAAGCGGCTCGAGCGGCACATCGAGCATCGTTACGCCGCCGCCGACCCCCAGTTCAAGCGCGAGATGGGCGTGCTGATGGGGCCGGCCGTGCTGTCCGGCAATCGCGTGGTCGCGCTGCAGAACGGCGACGAGATCTTTCCGGCCATGCTCGAGGCGATCGCGCAGGCCACCTCCACGATCAGCTTCGAAAGCTACATCTATTGGTCTGGCGACATCGGCCGGCGCTTCTCGACGGCGCTCTGCGACCGGGCGCGCGCGCGGGTGGTGGTGTCGGTGATCATCGACTGGGTCGGCAGCCTGAAGATGGACACGGCCCTGCTCGACGAGATGAAGGCTTGCGGGGTGCGGGTGGAGCGCTACCGTCCGTTGTCCTGGTATCACCTGGGACGCCTCAACAACCGCACCCACCGCAAGCTGCTGGTGATCGACGGGCACGTCGCCTTCACGGGCGGAGTGGGCGTGGCCGATCACTGGCTGGGCGCGGCGCAGGATCCCGAACACTGGCGGGACATGCACTTCCGGATCGCCGGCCCGGTCGCGGCCCAGTTCCAGGCGGCTTTCAACGACAACTGGATCAAGGTGACCGGCGAGGTGCTGAACGGTGCAGAGCACTTCCCGCACGTGGAGCCCCAGGGCGAGCAGGACGCGCACCTCTTCATCAGCTCGCCCGCTGGCGGCAGCGACAGCATGCACCTGATGTACCTGCTGTCGCTTGCCGCGGCGGTGCAGACCATCGACCTCACGGCTTCGTATTTCGTGCCCGACGAGTTGATCAACAAAGCGCTGCTGGCGGCGCGCGCGCGGGGAGTACGGGTGCGCATCCTGGTGCCTGGCAAGCACATTGATTCTGACGTCGTACGCCTGTCGTCGCGGGCCGGCTGGGGGCCGCTGCTGCAGGCGGAGGTGGAGATCTTCGAGTACGAGCCGACCATGCTGCATGCCAAGGCCCTGATCGTGGACCGCGAGCTGGTGTCGGTGGGCTCGACCAACTTCGACGTGCGCTCGTTCCGCCTGAACGACGAAGCCAGCCTCAACGTCTACGATCGCGAGTTCGCGGCGCACATGACGGAGGTGTTCGAGGGTGACCTGCGAAAAGCCACGAAGTACCCCTACGATCGGTGGCGCCAGCGTCCGTGGACCGAGAAGTTCATGGAGACGGTGCTCCGGCCGCTGCGCTCACAGCTCTAGCTGTAGCCGTCGAACTCGCCGCGCACCCTCCACCTGCGTGACGTTCTTCAGGGTCACCGGTCGCGGCGGCGCGCCGGTTGGTGAAGAAGCGCGCCGGCCGTCGTAGAACGTGTCCCATGACAGACGCAGCATGTCCCACCCGCCTCGCAGCGCGAGGGTGAACCCGAGTCGTGAGGGCTGCAGGCGCGGGTCACGCGCGCATGCCGAGACCACGCTTACGGGCCACGTCAGCGCGTGGCACCTCACCCGCTCAACGAGCCAGCTCCCGGGACGGCGAGCGACGAGGAAGAAGAGGAGTAGGCGCTCCTCAGTCGGCACCCAGGCGCATCGCCGCTTCCAGCACTGCCACCACCGCCGGTCAGGGTTCCTGACGAGCCTGTGCGGGACCCAAGTCGCCGAGGCGAGGTCGGTCTTGCCGGCTTCCGGGGCCGCCGCTATGACCGGGAACGCGTCCCGCTGGACGGGAACGGCCTTGCGCTGCTCCTTCATGCGGCCTCCTTCCCCGCCTGCCGTACTTGCTTGGCGGCGAACTGGTCGGCGTACTCGATGAGCTCGTCTATGTTCAGGTTGATTAGCCAGGTGTTGAAGTGGTCCGGCAGGTCATCGTCGAGCACCTTCGGATTCTCGACACAATGAACGTCTTGCAGGTAGGCCTCGAACCTCTCAGACCCGTAGCCGCAACGGCGGGCATGACGCCGCGGGTGGTGACGGTGAGGCCCTGGCTCGCGATGTCCAGTTCAGGGCACAACGCCACGTAGGTTAGACGGTAGTGTCGCTCTCGAGCGCCGGGATCTTGGCGTCGACCAAGGCGCCCCGGCCGGATCGGCAGCAGACCCATCAGCATTCGGCAGTGCGTTGCGCGGCGCGTCCCCACAACCCGCAGCGCGGTTGCCGATTCCATGATGCCGCCACCAAGCCCGAGAGCAACCGCCGTCCGATCCGCGTGTGTCTGCCGTCGCCGTCTTCGCGGCCGCAACCGCCGCTCTGGTGGCTGTCGCAGCGCTCAAGAGAATTGCGGTCACGGGCGACGACGCGGTGACGATCGCTCGGCCGACGCTCCCTTCGGCATCAGCTGGGGAGAGGACGGCATCGTCTCTAGCGAGAGCGGCAAGAGCATCCTTCGCGTGTCGCCCCAGGGAGGGATGCCGGAGATCCTCGTGTGCCTCAACGAAGGCGAGGAGGCACATGGCCCTCAGATCCTGCCGGGTGGCCAACATGTGCTCTTCACGCTGGCGACTGGCACCGCGAGCGACAGGTGGGATCGAGCGCACATCGTCGTGCAGTCGCTGAGCCGCACCGGGGGTGCTCGGCGCGTCGACCAGAACGTCGCCTGCCGGTCCTTGGAACACCGCGCAGACGCGGTTTCCCACACCGCCCACCGCCGGACTCCTCTTCGTCTTCCTCGAGAGCGACAGCGCGGGCGGGAGCCGGCCGAGGCACGTTAGTCGGCAGGGCTAGGTGCGTCAGGAGGCGCCGCGCCACGGCGGCGTCGATGAGCGTGACGCTCCAGCGCCCCTGAAGTCGGTCGGTACGACTCAACCCCGGTGAGGCCCGTCGGCTCACGGACTGACCGGGGTTGGCGTCGCAGCCGCAGGCGACGGCTCTCGACGGGCACGGGGCGACAGCATCTGGATTCACGAGTAGCAGTCGCTTTCGATTTCCCACAGCGCGTGGTGCCAGATGTGTGAGCCCGTCGCACTTCTCCGATTCATGCGACGGCTGCATCAGACCAGCCCCGACAGAATGCCAGGGCCCCGGTCTGAATGCGTGTGCTAGAGTCGGGCGAGGATGGGTGGCCAGATGGAAGTCTTTCCGGGAATCACCATGAATCCGGACGTTCGGTTCGGTAAGCCGTGCATCGCCGGCACCCGAATGGACGTGGCCACCGCGGTCGGGCTGATCGCTGCAGGCGAGACCGTCGAGACCGTCGCCAGCGAGTACCAGCTCTCGACTGAGCAGGTCCGGGCCGCCCTCGCCTACGCCGCCCATGTCGCCGCGCACCTCCCTCCGGCGGTGCGTCAGGCATCTTGAAGATCCTCCTCGACGAGAACTTTCCCCTCGCGCTGTACCGCAGCCTCAAGGCGGATGGCGAGGACGTCGAGCACATCATCACGCTTGGCCTGCGCGGCACGCCCGACCAGGACATCCGGGAGCGGCTGTTCGACAGGAACGTGTTGTTCCTCACCCACGATGAAGACTTCCTGTTCGACAGACCCACGGAAGCCATCGTGATTCTGTCGCGAGTGCGGCAATCGCGGCGGCTCGTCGAACGGGTCGAGGTGTGGCGGCGCGCGATTCTCGATCTGATCCGGAATCCGAGGCCCCAGCGTCGGTTCGAGTTGATGGACGACGGCTCCCTGTTGGCGTGGGAGGAAGGACCGGGGCACACGTGGACGGCGCAGCGCGCGAGTCCTCAGGACGGCGAGGCCGGGGACGGGTAGTCCGGCACCCGCCAGGCGGGAACCACCAGTCGAAGCTCGCCCAAGGACATGAGCCAGACCGCAAGCCGGTGCCAACTGCCGCTGTTCTGGGCCCCTGACCCGGCCTGGGACGCCTCTCGACCGCAGGCTACCTTGACCAGCCACGCCAGCCAGGGACCACCCTCCTACTCCGTCAGCCGACGGAATGTCGTTCCAGTCGCCACGCGCCTTCATGCGGCGAGGCGGAGCCCCTGCAGCCGGCGGAGCCAACCGAGGAGGTGGTTCCAACTCGCGAAAATTGGGCTCACCAGCTTCTTCCTTCAATCGTTTCATCCACTTGCGGGCGACGAATCGCCTGACCGCACACAGGAATCGAACCCGGATGAGCACCGGAGCCGCTGCTCCTGACGTTTCAGGAATCGGTTATTCTGGCGTCATGGGTCCGAACGTCAGCATCGACATCGGCCAGCACACAGCCGACGTGCTCCAGGTGCGAGCCGGAACTCGGCGTGACGGTTCCCCAGTTGATCGCTGAACTGGCGGCACTCGACAGCACGCCGAGGGACGCAGACGCCGGCGAGATCTCCGAACTCGATCGCCGTGCCAACCGCGCCACGCCCGACTCGCGGGTTCCTCACGAGCGCGTGGTGCAGGGGCTCCGGACGTGGGGCACGCCCTGATTCCGTCCGTGGCCGGGCCAGTAGAGATCGAGTGGTCGGTCGACGCGCAGTCCACTTCTCCAACCCGTCGAAACAGCGCTCCAGTCGCCGGGCAGGCGCGCCGCCGCTTCCCCGATGACGAACGCCTGGCGCCCAACCGCCGCACGCTTCTCGTCGTAGGCGGCGAAGGCCTCGTAGGTGTCGCCATCGATGTAGCGGAGGACCGCTTCGCCGCGGGCCGCCAGGACGTCGGCGACCTACGGGAGTGCGTCACGCGACCCGTAGCTGGTCGCGCGCGGACAGCCCACCCTGAAAGTAAGATGCGCGTCGGACACAGGGCCACCGGCGTTCCGGCGTCGAACGAGGTGCCCGCGGCCGTGACCGGCACAGCCATCAGCCTCGCGTCGGGCGCGAGGAAATAGAGTTCCATCGCCGCACAGCGGCTCGTGCTTCTTCCCCGAAGTGGCAGGGACGATGGGCAACATCAGGGCCCGCGCTGGCGACCTCGGTCAGAGGCCAGTCGCGGGCCGAATCAGTTGCCGCCAGCACGTGGCATCCGCGCCACGATCCGCCCGACCGCTGTGTCGACGCGCTGTTCGAGCCACGTCTGGTTGTCGACCACGCCGTCGAGATTGGTCTTGGCCCAGCCGCGCCACGCCAGCCTCTTCGTCTGCGCGTCCACCAGATCCATCAGCAACGTGCCGGCGTCATAGACAAACGGCCTGCAGTCGTCGGTCTGGGCGCAGTAGCCGGCAGTTCGGTCGATGGCCACGACGTCGATGTCCTGAGCCACGCTGGCGTGGAAGTGCACGATCATGTCGGGGGCGCCCGAGGTGTCGCGGCGGTAGCCCTTGTCCGTCAGCCCCCTGTCGACTGCCGCCTGCACTCGCTGGATGAAGAACGGGTTGCTGTCGAGCCGCGGATCGCCCGTGGCCGCGGCCTCGACCGGCGCGAAGGCGAAGGTGCGATAGCGAGCCAGTTTCGCCCCGCGCTCCGCGTAGGCCTCCACGCGAATCGGCGCCGCGCAGGCCAGCGAGGTCAGCGCCACGCCCGCCAGTGTGCCCACCGTCATCCATCGACCAAGGCGAGTCATCGCTGTGCTGCCCCGGCCGTCCGCGCCGGCAGCCGTGCCAGCATCCGCGTGACGGCCTCGTTGACCTTCGCGGCCATCGTGTCCTGATTGTCGAGCATGCCCTTCACGGCATCCTGGGCCCAGCCGCGCCAGATGACCTTGTTGGTGCGGGCATCGACCACGTCGATCACGATGGTGCCGGCCTCGTAGTCGCGCACCTCGCCGCCGTAGCCGTAGGTCTTATCCACGCTGGCCACATCGATCCGCTCGCTGATGTGAGCGTGGTAGTGGACGAGCAGGTCGGCCGCGCCAGTTTGGGCCAGCGTGAAACCGCGGGCCGCCAGCTGCTTCTCGACCTCGCCCTGCAGGTGGTCCTTGAAGAACGGATTGGCGTCGAGCCGCGGATCGCCGGTAGGCAGCGCGTCGGCCGGCCCCCAGTCGAAGGTCTGATAACGCGAGAAGTCGACCTCGCGGTCCACGTGGGAACTCACACTCATCGCGGTCGCGCACGCCGCCGTGACCATGCTCACGAGGGCCAGGGTGGCGTGTCC
>Ga0163144_10008010_pt1 | contig 22959 bp, 19 predicted proteins | sample OliLak19BULKMAT1_FD_123175 | JGI IMG/M metagenome (GOLD analysis project Ga0163144, IMG submission 123175) | Freshwater microbial mat bacterial communities from Lake Vanda, McMurdo Dry Valleys, Antarctica - Oligotrophic Lake LV.19.BULKMAT1 | ecosystem: Environmental > Aquatic > Freshwater >...
CTTCAAAGAAATCCATATCAACGATGGAAGCGCCGGTAGCGACGATGGCGTCGACCATGCCGAAGCGCACGAGGTCGGCGTATAATTTCATGCAGCCGCCCGCGGAGGTGGAACCGGCGAGGGTGAGAATGATGGAGCAGGACTTGTCCTTCAGCATCATGTTGTAAATTTCGGTGGCCTTCGCGAGGTCGCGCGAGGTGAACGACATGTGCGACATGGCGTCGATGATCGGACGCGCGTCAAACGACGTGATGTCAATGTGCTTGACCGGCTTGGTCAGCATGGCCTGTTTCGGACTGATTTTGCTTTTGGTAGAGGTTTTCATCGCCTGCTCACTTTCTTTCGTATCAAATAAAATCCCCGGACGGCTGAAGCCGTCCGGGGGAATCACATAGCATAGTTATTAGTTTACGCCAAGCATCGACAGCATGGGCTTATCGCCGACTTCGACAACGGTATCCGACTGGAAACCGTTGAAGTTCGTGCGCATCGTCATGCCGTAGGAACCAAGCTGGCCCACTTCGATCCAGTCGCCTTCGGCAATATCCGCAGGCAGGTGGAACGGGCCCTTCATGGCATCAAGGCTGTCGCAGGTCGGCCCAAAAAGGGTGAACTCAGCCATCTCTAGCGACAGGGTACCCTGCGGACGTATCCCCTTGACCGGGAATACGAAGCCGGGATAACCAGCGTCAAAGAGGCTGCCATACACGCCTTCATTGAGGTACAGCGCACTGCCCTTACGCAGCTCTACGCGGGCGACGGTTGAACCGCCTTCCGCTACGAGCGCGCGGCCGGGTTCGCAGATGACCTGACATTCGGACAAGCTCGGAGAGGCTTTGAGGGCCTTCCTGATTGCCTTCATATACTGGCCAAGCGGCGGCGGGGTCATGCCGGGATAGATGGACGGGAAGCCGCCACCGATATCCAGAATGTCCAGTCGCACGTCCGTCTGCGTCATCAGGTCAACGACCATCTGAACGGCGGAGATGTAGGCGTCCGGGTTCATGCACTGGGAACCGACATGGAAACATACCCCCATACGGTTACTAGCCTTACGGGTTGCCATCAGCAGGGATGCGGCCTGTTCCAGCGGCACGCCGAACTTACCCGAAAGGCTGTAGGCAGCCTTGTCGTTCGGGATAGAAAGGCGGACGTAGAGGTTCAGGTCATCGGCCTGGCCGGTGACTTCCATGATCTTCGTCAGTTCTTCATGGGTATCGAGAGAGAAATCACGAACACCGTACGTGCGGTAAGCAGCAGCAATCGCTTCGCGGCTCTTTACCGGGTGCATAAAGTACATTTTTGCATCCGGGAGCGTATCCGCCACCAGCTTTACTTCTGCCAGAGAGGCAACGTCGTAATTTGTGACCCCTGCCTTCGCCACATATCCCAGAACCCGGGGATCCGGGTTGGTTTTAACCGCGTACAGCACATCGCCCGGGAATTGCTTCACGAAACGTTTTGCGGTGGCGGTGATGGTGGCTGGGCGCAGGCAATATACCGGCATCTCAGGGCGCATTTCATGCACCATGTCATCGACGGATCGATAGATGCGCGGAGACACCTCGTCTAACATAGACGAGTTGACCTGCGTCAGGGAAGTTTGGGGAAGGGAAAGGACGTTGGAACGTCGTACCAGTCTGGGTTGGGGTTGGCGGCCGGGAGGTTCGCCAGTGTTGTTTTTCATCTCTTAAATACCGTTCGTTAGTTGTTCACGTTAAGGCTCGCGGCAAAGAAATACCACGAAGTGCCTGTTAAGATATTGTTTGGCAAAATTAAATAACACAAGCTACCCATAAGTTGTTAACGAAGCGATCCTTATATAAGAATCAAATTAATAATAAAGCAAAAAGTTGATCTAGATAAGTATTTTTTTTACCCAGGGGCAAAAAAGTTACAGGGTGTGTCCAAGATGCTCATAGGGGGTATCGGGGGTACACTTCTCGTTTTGTGCTTACATTATTTTGAGGGGTCGGTATGCTGGGGCGTCCCACCCTTTTATTCGAGGTTTTCCATGCCCCGCGACCTTCATCTTGAAACACTCGCCATCCATGCCGGCTACTCCCCGGACGAAACAGGCTCCTGCCAGGTTCCCGTCTACCAGACGGCCAGCTACCAGTTCAAAGACACCGACCACGCCGCCGGACTCTTCAACCTGACCGAATCCGGCTATGTCTATTCGCGCCTGACCAACCCCACCGTTACCGCGCTGGAAAAGCGCATCGCCGCGCTGGAAGGCGGCGTCGGCGGCACGGCGGCGGCTTCAGGCCATGCCATCCAGCTCACCGCCCTGTTCAACCTGATGCAGCCCGGCGACGACATGGTCGTCTCCAGCCGACTCTATGGCGGCACGACCAGCCAGTTCAAAAACAGCTTCGTCCAGTTCGGATGGAAGGCCAGCATTGTCGATATAGACAATCATGACGCGGTCCGGAAAGCGATTACGCCCAAAACCAAAGGCATTTATGTCGAAAGCTTTGCCAATCCGGCGGGCGCGGTAGCCGATATCGAGGTTCTGGCCACAATCGCCCATGAAAACGGCATACCCCTGCTCGTCGATAACACGATGGCCAGCCCCTACCTGATCCGCCCGATAGAATGGGGTGCCGACATTGTGCTGAACTCGACGACCAAGTTCCTCTGCGGCAACGGCGCGGCCATGGGCGGCGCGGTGGTGTGCTCCGGCAAATTCGACTGGTCGCAGAACGACAAGTTCCCCCTGCTCACCGGCCCGGAACCGGCTTATAATGGTATGCGCTTTCACGATACGTTCAAACATATGGCCTTTACCGTGCGTGCTCATGCGGTGGGCCTGCGCGATTTAGGCGCGTCGCAAAGCCCGATGAACGCGTTTCTGACGCTCAACGGCATTGAAACCCTGCATCTGCGCATGGAGCGCCACTGCGAAAACGCCATGAAAGTGGCGAAATACCTCAAAGACCATAAGGAAGTAAGCTGGGTAACCTATACCGGCCTGCCGGATAGCCCATACCACGCGCTGGCCAAAAAATACTCTCCGCGCGGCTTCGGCTCGGTGTTCACCTTCGGGGTCAAGGGCGGCTATGACGGGGCAAAAACCACGGTAGGCGGCCTTCAGCTATTCAAGCATGTGGCCAATATCGGCGATACGCGCAGCCTGATCATCCACCCGGCCTCGACCACCCACAGCCAGCTCTCCGACGAGCACCGCGTCGCCGTGGGCGTCAAACCGGAAGGAATGCGCATTTCCATAGGTCTGGAGCATGTCGACGACATTATCGCCGACCTCGATCAGGCCTTGCACAAGGCCAAAGGAAGTAAAGCGGCATAGGTTTCGCATATATCTCATTCGCTGGGCTACCATGTCGTTTTCGTCATTCCCGCCTGCGCGGGAATGACGGCAATACTTAGGTATGTTGCATTTTAATGGTGACAAGGCGCTTGAAAATCGTTAGACCTGTCCGGCAAAACATAAGGTAATCAGTGCTATGGAAATGCAAGAAGCCCTTACTTTTGACGATGTTTTGCTTAAACCCGCCGCCTCCAGTATCATCCCCGCCCAGGCGGATACCTCTACGCGCCTCACCCGCACCATCACTCTCGGCATCCCGCTGATCTCGGCGGCCATGGATACGGTGACCGAAGCCGAACTCGCCATCGCTATGGCGCAAAATGGCGGCATGGGCTGCATCCATAAGAATATGACGGATGAGCGTCAGGCCAATGAAGTGCTCAAGGTCAAGAAATTCGAATCCGGCATGGTCGTCGATCCGCTGACCATTCACCCGGAAGCGACGCTGGCCGAAGCCCTTGCTTTGATGGGCCGGAATCATATCTCCGGTATTCCGGTAGTCAAAAAAGGCAGCGGCAAGCTGGTCGGTATTCTTACCAACCGCGACGTGCGCTTTGCCTCCGACCCCAAGCAACCGGTCGCCGAGCTGATGACCAAGGAAAAACTGATTACCGCTCCCGCCAGCATCAAGCGCGAAGACGCCAAGAAACTGCTGCACCGCCACCGCATTGAAAAACTGCTGGTGGTCGATGACAAGTTCCGTTGCGTCGGGCTCATCACGGTTAAAGATATAGAGAAGGCGCAGAATTTTCCGAACGCCTGTAAAGACGATAAGGGCCGCCTGCGCGTCGCCGCTGCGGTGGGTACCGGCAAAGACGGTATCAAGCGTGCCGAAGCACTGATCGAAGCCGGGGTCGATGTCATTATAGTAGATACCGCCCACGGGCATTCCAAAGGCGTGCTCGATACGGTGAAAGCCATCAAGTCGGCGCACCGCTTCACCCAGCTGATCGCCGGAAATATCGCTACTGCCGAAGGCGCCGAAGCGCTGATCAAGGCCGGTGCGGATGCGGTGAAAGTGGGCATTGGCCCCGGCTCCATCTGCACCACGCGCATTGTCGCCGGTGTCGGCGTTCCGCAACTCACCGCTATTATGGATGTGCTGAAGGTCACCAAGAAACACAACATCCCGTTGATTGCCGATGGCGGCATCAAATATTCCGGTGACCTCGCCAAGGCGATTGCCGCAGGTGCCGATTGCGTCATGCTCGGTTCGCTGTTCGCCGGTACGGAAGAAAGCCCGGGCGAAGTGGTGCTGTTTCAGGGGCGCTCTTATAAAACCTATCGCGGCATGGGGTCCGTCGGCGCGATGGCGCGCGGTTCCGCCGATCGTTATTTCCAGCAGGAAATTTCCGACAAGCTGAAGCTCGTGCCCGAAGGCGTGGAAGGCCGCGTGCCGTTCAAAGGCCCGGTATCGGGCGTGATCCACCAGCTTATCGGCGGCCTGAAAGCCGCTATGGGTTACACTGGCAATGCGACGATTCCCGCCATGCAGAAAGGGTGCACCTTCGTTCGCATTACCTCGGCGGGCCTGCGCGAAAGCCACGCGCACGATATTACGATTACACGGGAAGCTCCGAATTACCGGATGGAAAGTTGAGAGACGGGAGATTGAATCATGGTAAAAAAACCAGCTAACGAATCCGCTGCAGAACGCGAAGCAAACCGCCAGGGCGGCAACAGCATAAAGCCCACGGTTAAACCGGGTGACCCCAGAGCGATGCAGCAATTGCTGGGTACGTTTTCCAATGATGGCGAAGGCAATCTTACCCGTGAATTTGATACCAAGCAGGAAGACGGGCATTTCTCGCCATTGTCTTCTTACCGCCAGCTTCTCGTGGTCGCCGGCGCGAACATCGCGCCTTTATCCGAATTGGAGAAAGATGTGCCGGTTGATCTGGGACAGGGCATTACGATGAACGCACATCCGGTATCCAAACTCAAAACCCACTGCACACTCACCGTCCCCGCAGAACCTTTTATGCAGATGGCCGCTGCCTATGGTTATGATGCGACAGCCAAGCTGCTGCCCCAAAATCATGACCGCTGGACGCAGATTCAGGCGGAGACTTCCACACGCGGCAACATTCTCCCTCGCCCGTAATCACACCCCATATATATAGTGAAGTAATACAGCATGACTCCCGGCGCACGCATACAGGCAGCTATTGAGCTGGTTGACCAGATACTGACGGCATGGAATTCGCAGAAGCGCATTCCCGCCGATAAGATGCTTGAGAATTATTTCAAGTCGCACCGCTATATCGGTTCCAAGGATCGCGGCAGCGTCAGTGAAATGGTGTATTGGGTGCTGCGTCACTGGGCCGCGCTGGAATGGTGGCTTGATACAACCAACCAGCGGCTGCATGGCCGGACGTTTGTGCTGGCGGCGCTGGTGCTGCGTAAGGACTATAATCCGCAAACCATCCAGAGCATTCCCAAGGACAGCCAGTACTCCCCTCCTCCTTTCCTTCCCGAAGAAACCGCCATGATCGAAACGCTGGTGCGTCACGACATCGAGCATCCCGATATGCCGCTGCATGTGCGCCTCAACTATCCCGAATGGATGACCGGAATATTGCAGGAACGATTCGGTGACGATATTGAAAAGGCGCTGCACGCGCTCAATGAACAGGCCTCCACCGACCTGCGCGTCAATACGCTGAAAACCACGCGCGACCAGTTGATGGACGAACTGAAAATTGAAGGCTTCGAATGCGCACCCACGACGCTTTCCGCTGTTGGTCTCCGTCTTGCAAAGCGCGGGCCGATATTTACGTCACCGACATTCAAGGCAGGGCATTTCGAAGTGCAGGATGAAGGTTCGCAAATGGTGGCGCTGCTTGCCGACGCCAAACCCGGCCAGCGCGTGATTGATTTCTGCGCAGGCGCTGGTGGCAAAACGCTGGCGATGGCTGCTTCCATGCAAAATAAAGGACGCATTCTTGCGTGGGACACATCGGAAAAGCGCTTAAGCCAGATGGCGCCGCGACTGCGCCGTGCCGGTGTCGATAATGTGCAGACACATATAATAGAGTCGGAACAGGACGCATTTATCAAGCGTCATAAAGCAACCGCCGACCGCGTGCTTGTCGATGCGCCGTGCAGCGGCAGCGGCACATGGCGGCGCAATCCCGATTTGAAATGGCGCTTCACGCGGCAGGATCTTGATGAGGTTATGGCCAAACAGCAGGTTATTTTGCAAAGTGCCGCACGTCTTGTGAAACCGGGTGGAAGACTGATATATGCAACATGCTCAGTACTTAAAGACGAGAATGAGCGTCAGGTTGAACAATTATTAACGCATGTAAACAATTTCAGGGTTGTTTGTGCGGAGAAAATATGGGATAAAAATCACACAGATAAAAACACATCAGCTAGTGTGTCGTATCTATCATTAACACCGCATGAAGATGGTGTAGATGGTTTTTTTGCAGCGGTGCTTGAGCGCGTGCAAGACTAAACTATGGGGAGTATAAGATTGATGAAAGTTATTATCTCTGCGTTAACGGGTTTATTCAGGCGCTGGTTTCATAAGCGCAATATAATCATAGTGTCCGAACGCAAGGTAAAACACATCCCCATCAGCGGCCATCTCCAGTTTTTGGGATTCCTTCTCCTTCTCGGCAGCGTCTGCTGGGGCTCTTATTCTACCGGAAGTTTCATCGCCGCCCGTTCCGCCCTTAAGGAACAGGGACAGGCATTGCGGTCTGTCACCAATGCGCATATTGAAAGCAGCTTTAACACCGTATACACAGGGCCGGCTAAAGGCAAACCGTCGGTTGATGTCGGGCCGTATAAGCGCTCCCCCTTAAACGTCACGTCCGATGGGCCGATGGCCGCATTGTCCGTCCTGGATAAAGCAAAGCTCGTTGCGCGCATCAGCCTGCTTGAAAGCAAGGTGATCGAATTAAAGAATACCAATGAGGAAATTGTGCAGCGCGTCCATGATAAGACCGCGGGCAAGCTGGATGAGCTTGAAAACATCGTGAAGCATACCGGCCTCAAACTCCACGAGCTTAAGAAAAACTATTCGGATAACAAAAAACGCGCGTTGCCGCCTGCCGAAGGTGGCCCCTATATTTCTGCTGACAATGTAAGACTGACACCGCAGGCAAAGGAAATGTTCAGCAGCCTTGACAACCTTGCCATGATTAACCAGATCGTGAGCAATCTGCCACTCTCCAGTCCCATTAAGAATGCCGATGAACAGAGTACGTTTGGGCATCGCGTTGATCCGTTCAACGGCCACCTCGCCTTCCATTCCGGTCTCGACCTTTCCGGACCCGGCGGCTCAAAAATTTACAGCACCGCCAGCGGCAAAGTCATTTCGGCAGGCCGTAACGGCGCGTACGGCAATGCCGTCGATATCGACCATGGCTTCAGTGTGGTGACGCGCTATGCGCATATGAGCGAAGTACTCGTCCATGAAGGGCAGATAGTGAAAAAAGGCGAAGTCGTCGGCATTCAGGGCAGTACGGGGCGCAGTACGGGAGCGCACCTCCATTATGAAGTGCGCTATCATGATCAGGCGATGAACCCCAAGAATTTCCTGGAGGCTGGCCGTCATGTTTCGCAAGAATAACAATACACCACACGCCATGATGAAAAGCTCAGGCAATAAATCAGGCAATAAAAAGGAAACCATTCCTTCCATCGTTACGCAGGATGTCAATGTTCTGGGTAACATTGTCAGCGACAGCAATATTGATTTTGACGGCACGCTGAACGGCAATATCCGCTGCTCGATACTGACCATCCGCGAAAACGGTTTCATCAAAGGAGAAGTGGTCGCCAATAATGTATTTATCTACGGCAAGGTAAAAGGCCTGGTGCGCGCAAAGCATGTCCATCTTTTTGCCGGCTGTAATGTTGAAGGCATCGTCATGCATGAAACCCTCTCTATTGAAGATGGTGCATTCATTGATGGTAAGTGCAAGCGCACCGACAAAATCCAAACCGCCGAAGACGAAGCTGACAGCGACAGCGATACCGATTTTGTGTTTGATGACAGCAATACGGTGGAATCAAAAATCCTCGAAAATATCCGCCTTATCCGCTAGCGGCACCTCGACATACTCTGGCCTATTGCGGCTGCTTGGCAAATATATTGATTTCCTGAGTGGGGATTCCGTCCTGATACGCGGTGCTGGTTTTTATCCTGTCCGCGGATACTCCCAATGCCTGAATCTGCTGTACAATCGATCGCAGGTTTTCCTCAAATAAGGCTGTATAACGCGCCCCATCCCGTATGCGGGTAACAGCAGTGGGGACATACGAAATGAGCTGATAGGTAGTGCCTTTCGTTTTTTCCGATTTCGTAATCACCTGCTTGAGGAATTTTTCATAATAAATAGGCTTCTGCTTATAAGTAATAGTCAGCAACGGCACAGTGCGCGATTGGCCGGTGGGCTGAGCACGGGAATCTTCTTCCGGTGCTTCTTCGACCGCTTCTTCCGCAGCTTTTCGTTTCGCCTGAGCAGGTTTTTTCCTGCCTAAGGGAGCCGTGGCATCTTCGCTACCGACATCTTCCTCCGGTTGCTCCTCAGGGGTTCTCGGACTGAGCGCGCCGGTCTGCCCTATTCCCCCTACCTCGCCAATACCTGCATACGCCGCAGGCGATTCACCCGCTATCAACATAATTGTCATTACACTGCAAAGAGCGATGCGCAGAAACATAGATAACCTCCAGCTAAACAAGTAAAGAATGATATACTATTTTATACCAGCCGCGCATGAAAGTCCCGGTAATATTTGACACACGCACATCAACGCCCCTAATATCAAAATCCCTCAAGGCAAGATGATATGGCTCAACATTATTATATAGATAACGCCGGAACCAAGGATGGACCGCACGACCTGCTGACCATTATGCGGCGTATACGCTCACAGAAAATCGGCCCCGATACCCACGTTTTTGAGGATGATGATACCGAAAGCCGTCCCGCCGGCCAGATCCATGAGATCGCCCTGTTCTTCTCGCGCGCGCAGACGGAAGCCGCTGCCAATAAGCCGGAGGAAATCAAAGTATCGCTTCAGGCCGTTTTGCGGGAAAGCTGGCGCTTTACCTACGACCATAACATCATGACCGTGTTCGCGGGTGGCATGGTGCTGCTTGCTATTCTAGTGAGTGCCGGAATGGTTTCAGCCATGGGGCCTGCCATCGGCGGCATGCTGTCATGGATCGTCTTTATGATGCTTCATTATATCTATTTCGTTTGCACCCTGCGCGTATACCGCATGCAGCCTTTCTCCATAGACTTCATGAACCGGCAGTTTGCGCCGATATTGCCGGTATTGCTCTTTGCCGCCATTGTGCTGGCGCTGATGATGGTGGGCGGGTTCCTGCTGCTTGTCATCCCCGCCATTGTGGTCGCCGTCTATTATATATTCGTGCCCTTCTTTATCTATGACCGGCGCATGAGTCTGGTCGAGGCGATGTACGCATCGCGCCTGCTCGTGCAGAAACATAATCGCCGTTATCAGCGCATGTTTGAAATTTTAGTGTTGCTGCATATCGGATGTCTGATATTGATATTCCCTATTCCGGTAACATTGCCGATGTTTGCCGTTACCCTCGCCAGGATATACGAAGAACTTTCGATCTCCTGACGGCACTGTTTCGTCTAAAGTGACGAATTATTTTTTTCATTTAGTTTGCTGTAATCACTTGTCAATTATTCTGGATAATGACAAACTAGGAAAAATTTTCCTTCATTTAATACATTCTTAACAATCCTATATTACCATGTACCATAAGCCGTGTGAAACCGAGCCTTCCAAGCTTGGTTATTACGCAAAAAACGGTGTGATGCGTCAATATAAGACCAATACAAGGGGGTAGATAGTATGAGCGCATTGAGCGATACCGTTCGCGGAATGAGTAAGGCGCAGACTGGTTTAATGCTGGGTATGGCGCTGTTGATGATCATCGGCTTTATCGTCGCCGCCCTCAAAATGTCTACCGGCAGCATGGCGCCGCTCTATACCGGACTCTCTCTCGAAGACAGCGCCAAAATTGTGGCGGAACTTGAAAAGACATCCACTCCCTACCAAATAGTTGCCAACGGTTCCCAGATTATGGTGCCGTCCGACCGCGTGCTGCGTATGCGCATGAGCATGGCCGGACAAGGCCTTCCCTCCGGCGGTTCCCTCGTCGGCTATGAAATTTTTGATCGCTCGGAAACCTTCGGAAGCTCCAATGTCGTCATGAGCGTCAACATCATGCGCGCGCTGGAAGGCGAATTGTCGCGCACCATTTCGTCGCTGACCAATGTGGATAGCGCCCGCGTGCATCTCGTCATGCCCAAGCGCGAACTCTTTACCCGCGACCGCGATAAACCAAGCGCATCGGTAACGATCAAAATGCGTGGCGGCCAGACGCTGGAGCGTGGAGAAGTAACCTCCATAACCCATCTCGTCGCATCGGCGGTGCCGGGACTGGAAGTGTCGAAAGTGACCGTTGTCGATAATCACGGCAGGCTGCTTGCGCGCGGTAACGGCGATGCTGCGGAAACCGCCGCAAGCACTGCCGAAGAATACCGCATCGGTTTTGAAACGCGCACCCAGCAATCGCTCGAAGACCTGCTTGAAAAAGTAATCGGTGCGGGCAAAGTGCGCGTGCAGGTGGCAGCGGATATTAATTTCGACCGCATCGTTACCAACTCCGAAAAATACGATCCGGACGGCCAGGTGGCGCGCTCCATACAATCCAATTCAGAGAAGGGAAATTCGCAGGATAAAGCCGGAAAAGAAAATGTTTCCGTCGCGAATAACCTTCCGGGCCAGGGCGCTGCAGGCGAAGCCGGAAACAGCAGCACCAACAATACGGAACGCAACGACGAAACCACCAACTTCGAAATCTCCAAAACCATCCAGAACCACATACGCGAAGGCGGCAACGTCAATAAGCTTTCCATTGCCGTACTGGTGGATGGCACCTATACGGGCGAAGCCGAAAGCCAGACCTACGCGCCGCGCACGGAAGAAGAGCTGAAACAGGTACGAACCCTTATCGCCTCTTCCATCGGCTATGATGAAAAGCGCGGTGACAAGATTGAAGTCGTCAATATGCGCTTCACCAAGGAATCCTTCAATGTCGGCGGTGAATCGTTCTTCGAACGCTTCAAGCTCGAAGCGCAATCCATCATCCAGACCCTTATCATCGCGGTGGTGGCTATTCTCGCCATCCTGCTGGTATTACGTCCGGCGGTGAACCAGCTTATCAAGCAATCGCAATCCGCCAGCACGCGCGTTTCCAATGAACTGGCGGCCATAGGCGGCCCGGCAAGCGGCGCCAGACTCCCCGGAGGCAGCATTCAGGCTTCCGGCGGCGGATTGGCGGCAGGATTGGGTGGCGCAAGTTCCGGACCATCTGAAGCGGAAATCATGATCGACGTTGCTAACATTAAGGGCGGCATGAAATCGTCATCACTGAAGAAGATCAATGAAATCGTAGAAAAATATCCCGATGAAACGATGGGCGTGCTACGCAACTGGGTAAGCAAATAAGGTCTGAATTAAGCAGATAGGAATTTTTGTATGGCTCCACAACCGCCAAAAGATACTAAGGACGATTACCGGAAAATGAGCGGCGCTCAGAAGGCCGCCATGTTCCTTATGGCCATCGGCGAAGAAACCGCTATCAAGTTATTCTCCATGATGGAAGATGATGAAATCCGCGAACTATCCAACATCATGTCCACCCTGGGCGGCGTTGATTCCAGCATGGTGGAACGCCTGTTCGTCGAGTTTGCGGAAGGCGTGTCCGCGTCTGGTGCCGTAGTCGGTAACTATGAAAGTACGGAACGCCTGCTCGTCAAAGCGCTGGGCAAAGGCCGGGTGGATTCGATCATGGAAGAAATACGCGGCCCCGCCGGTCGCACGACATGGGATAAGCTCAATAACGTCAGCGAGGAAATTCTCGCCACCTTCCTGAAAAACGAATACCCGCAAACCATCTCCGTGGTGCTGTCAAAAATCAAACCGGATCATGCCGCCAAAGTGCTGATGAACCTGCCGGACGATCTGAGCATCGAAGTGATTTCGCGCATGATTACGATGGAATCCGTGAAGAAAGAAGTCATGGAAGGCATCGAGAAAACCCTGCGCATGGAATTCATGAGTAACCTCGCCAAGAGGCAAACACGCGACAGCCATGAAATGCTGGCGGAAATTTTCAACAACTTCGACCGCAACTCCGAAGGCAAGTTCATGACCAAGCTCGAAGAGCGCAATCCTGAATCGGCCAACCGCGTGCGCGCGCTGATGTTCACCTTTGAAGACCTTATCAAGATCGATCCGAGCGGCATCCAGACGCTGCTGCGCGGTATCGACAAGGACAAGCTGTCCATCGCCCTGAAAGGCGCATCCGACACTATCAAGGATCTGTTCATGAAAAACATGTCCGAACGTGCCTCTAAAATCCTGCGCGAAGACATGGAATCAATGGGCCCCGTCCGTATCAAGGACGTGGACGAAGCGCAGATGTATATCGTGGGTCAGGCCAAGGACCTCGCAGGCAAGGGTGAAATCATCATTGCCGGTGACAGTGAAGAAGAACAGCTCATTTACTAGGGGTGACCATGAAAGTAGAGCGTTTCGATTTCAGGAATTTCAGCGACGGGGTCATCATCGACCCGATCGTCGGGACAAAAATATTCGTTCCCAGCGGAAGCCCGAATGCCGATCAGCCGCCGCCACCGCCTCCTCCCGTGTTCAGCGAAGAGGATATGAAATCCTCCGAGCGCGACGGCTATAAGAAAGGTTTTCTCGACGGCGTACAGGACGGGCGCAAGCAGGCCGAGAGCGAGCAGGCGACCGTGGATAGCCACCTTGTCGAAATGCAGGAGCAGTTCGTGCAGTCCGTCTCCCCGATTTTTGCCGATTACCGGAAAATGGTGCTGCAGGTGCAGCAGGACGTGCCCAAGATTGCCCTCGCCATTGCCCGCAAGATTGCAAACGAAGCGTTGGATAAGAATGCCGAAGTCGTTATCGGCGATATCGCCATGCGCTGTTGTGAAACCATGATCGGCGAACCCGAACTGACTATCACCGCGCATGAAAGCATGGGCGATACGCTGGAGCGTAAACTCAAGCAGATGGCCGCGCGTATGCCGGCAGCGACGCATATCATCATTATGCGCGACCCCGCCATGCCACACACCGATTGCCGCATTGAATGGAAACAAGGCTCCATGGAACGCATCACCGCGAAGCTGTGGGAGCAGATTGAAACACTGGTCGGCAATATGGGTATTATTGCCACGCGTGAAACGACGGAAGACCTCAATAAACTTGAAGCAGAGTTGCCTAAACCAGACGAAACACCCAGCAGTAAAAAGGAGTAAGCCATGGCTGATGCCGATACCACCATAACCGAGACCGTAGGTGAGAACCTGAGTCTTGAAACCGTATACGATATCCCGGTGCAGATCACCGTGGTGCTCGGACGCACGAACATGCAGGTCAACCAGCTTCTGAAGCTGGGACGCGGCGCTGTCATCGAACTGGATAAGAAGGTCGGCGAGCCGATCGATATTTTCGTCAATAACCGCCTCGTCGCCCGTGGCGAAGTGGTGGTCGTTGAAGAACGTATCGGCGTCACCATGACCGAAATTATCAAAGCGGATAAACACTAACCGGGGATATTGCTGATGCGTCTTCTTATTATAGGCGATCTATACGGACAGATTGGCGCGGCCAGCGCGATTGCGCGTTCGCGCGGCGCCAAAGTGGCCCATGTGATAGACATCGAGGCGGCGATGAATGCGCTGCGCGAAGGTCAGGGCGCCGACCTGATTATGGTGGAAGTGCGGGAAGACATTGAAAAGCTCGTGACGCTGTTGATGCGCGAACGCTTCAATCTTCCGGTCATTGCCTGCGGCGTGAAGAACGACAAGGACGCCGCCGTGAAGGCAATTAAATCCGGCGCCAAGGAATATCTCCCTCTCCCGCCCAATGAAGAACTGATTGCCGCCGTACTGGAAGCGATCACCGAAGAAACGCAATCGATGATATTCAACTCGGCAGCCATGGGCAAAACCATCGCCATGGCCGACCAGATTGCGCCCAGTGACGCCAGCATCATGATTACCGGCGAATCCGGCACGGGCAAGGAAGTGATTGCCCGTTATATCCATAAAAAAAGCAAACGCTCCGGCAATGCGATGATCAGCGTCAACTGCGCCGCCATCCCGGAAAACCTGCTGGAATCCGAATTGTTCGGCCATGAAAAAGGCGCCTTTACCGGCGCTGTGGCACGCCGTATCGGCAAGTTCGAAGAAGCCGACGGCGGCACCATCCTGCTCGATGAAATCAGCGAAATGGATATGCGCCTGCAGGCAAAACTCCTGCGCGTGCTTCAGGAACGCGAAGTAGACCGCATCGGCGGCAGCAAACCGGTGAAAGTGAATATCCGCGTGCTTGCCACCTCCAACCGCAATATGCAGGATGAAGTGAAGAAGGGCACGTTCCGCGAAGATTTATATTTCCGCCTGAACGTGATTACCCTTCACCTCTCCTCATTGCGCGAACGCCGTGAGGATATCAAACCGCTGGCAGAGCATTTTATCGAGAAATATTCCAAGGCCAACGGCGTGCCCGCGCGCAAGCTGAGCGAAGCGGCACTCGCAAAACTAACCCAGTATCACTGGCCGGGTAACGTGCGCGAGCTGGAAAACTCCATGCACCGTTCAGTATTGCTGGCGACCGGCAACGTCATCGAACCGGATGCCATCATGCTACAGGGTTCGATGGAAGAAACCGTCATGTCCTCCGCAGCCGGTGGCGGCACCATGTCCAAGCCGTCCGGCGGCGGTGCCGGAATGGTCGGACGCACGGTGGATTCCGTAGAACAGGAACTGATTATCGATACGCTGAGCCACTGCCTCGGCAACCGTACGCATGCCGCCAATATTCTCGGTATTTCCATCCGCACGCTGCGCAATAAGCTCAAGCAATACGGCGAACAGGGAGCCAGTATTCCCCCGCCACCCACCGGCACGGATTAGGAGTAACCTATGGCGGAAGCAGCCGAAGCCGCACCACCAGCAATACTCCCCTTCGGGATACCGTTCCTGCGTGGCCAGGCTGGCCTGCTTCTCCATCGCCCGGATATTTTCTTTGCCGTCGGCATTATCGGGATCCTTGTCGTACTGATCATACCGCTGCCGCCGTTCCTGCTCGATTTTTTCCTGGGCATCTCCATCACCTTGTCAGTCATCATCCTGATGACAGTATTGTTTGTGGAAAAACCGCTGCACCTTAGCGCCTTCCCGACCATCCTGCTGATCGTCACCATGCTGCGATTATCGCTCAACATCGCATCGGTGCGATTGATTCTGGGACATGGGCATGAGGGAACCGACGCTGCGGGCCATGTGATCGAAGCCTTCGGCGGATTCGTCATGGGCGGCTCGGTGGTGATCGGCGCCATCGTCTTCGGCATCCTGACCATTATCAATTTCGTGGTTATCACCAAGGGCTCAGGCCGTATCGCCGAAGTATCGGCACGTTTTTCGTTAGATGCCATGCCCGGTAAGCAAATGGCTATCGACGCCGATTTATCGGCAGGGCTTGTCTCGGAAGAAGTGGCCAAGGCACGCCGCAAGGAACTGGAAGACGAAAGCAACTTCTTCGGCTCCATGGACGGTGCCAGCAAATTCGTACGCGGCGATGCCATCGCGGGCATCCTCATTACCTTCATCAACTTTATCGCCGGTATTATTATCGGCGTCGTGCAGAACGACATGACATTCGACGCCGCGCTGCATACCTATACGGTGCTGACCATCGGTGACGGACTCGTATCGCAGATTCCTGCACTGATCGTCTCCACCGCCGCCGGTATCCTCGTCACCAAATCCGGCGTCGCCGGTTCCGCCGATAAGGCGGTATTAGGCCAATTGAGCAGCCAGCCATCGGCGCTTGGCATCACCAGCGTGTTTCTGTTTGCCATGGCCCTCCTGCCCGGTATCCCGGCGATACCTTTCATGCTGCTGTCCGGCGCTACCGGTTATGCGTCATGGTACCTGCTGCGCAATCCCGACGCGCTTACGCAGAAAAAGAAGGTTGGCGCTCCCGGCACGCCAGGCGCTCCCAAGCAGATCACCGGCCCGGATGGCACCCCCATCCCCGCCGATGGCAAAGCGGCTGAAGAACAACCCGCTGACTTCCTGCAGATTGATTCGCTCAGGCTTGAGCTGGGTTATGGGCTGTTGCCGCTTATCAATTACCAGAAGGGGCATCGCCTCACCGAGCAAATCAAGGCGCTGCGCAAACAGATGGCGCGCGAGCTCGGCTTTGTTATTCCGGCGGTGCGCATTCAGGATAACATGCAGCTTCCGCCCAATACCTACGTGGTGAAGGTCAAGGAAATCGAAGCCGCGCGCGGCGACATCAGGCCGGAAATGCTGCTGGTGATGAACCCCGCCGGTGGCAAGATTACACTGCCGGGCGAAGAAACGCATGAACCGACCTTCGGCCTGCCCGCCATGTGGGTAACGGAAAATCACCGCGAAGAAGCCCTCTTCCGCAATTACACCGTCGTCGATCCGCCAACGGTTATCACGACCCATCTGACGGAAGTGGTCAAAGATAATATGGCCGAGCTGCTGTCCTACGCGGAAACGCAGAAACTGCTCGACGATCTCGGCAAGTCGCAGCAGAAGCTGGTCAGCGAAACCATCCCCTCGCAGATCAGCGTCGGCGGCGTGCAGCGCGTATTGCAGAATCTGTTGCGCGAAATGGTTTCCATCCGCGATCTCTCCACCATCGTGGAGGCCATCGCCGAAGCATCGCGCAGCACCCAGAGCCAGATTATCATCACCGAACATGCGCGTGCGCGCCTCGCCCGCCAGATCAGCCACGCCAATACCAATGACAATGGCTATATCCCGATTGTCGCCATGTCGCCGGTATGGGAGCAGACCTTTGTTGAGGCCATCACCGGTGTCGGCGATGAACGCATGCTGTCCATGGCGCCAAGCCGTATTCAGGAATTTATCGCCACGGTGCGCGCTACCTTCGACAAATACGCGACGCAGGGCGAATTGCCTGTGCTGCTGACCAGCCCCACCATCCGCCCGTATGTGCGTTCGATTGTGGAGCGCTTCCGTGCTACCACCGTCGTGCTGTCGCAGAATGAAATTCATACCAAAGCGCGCATTAAAACGCTTGGGCAGCTATGAAGAAGTGGTTAGTGCCTGGTGCCTTGTGCCTTGTGATTGCTGCCTTACTTTACAAGGCACAAAACACTCGGGCGGCTATGAAGAAGTGGTTAGTGGCTAGTGCCTTGTGCCTTGAATCATCTATTGCTGCCTTACTTTACAAGGCACAAGGCACTAACCACAAGGCACTACTACCATGAGGCTTCGTACCTTTACAGCCCACGATATGCCTTCTGCAATGAAGATGGTACGCGATGCGCTGGGCGATAATGCGGTCATTCTCAATACGGAAGCGCATAAAGGCAGAAAAGGCATCAGCGTCACCGCCGCCGTGGAAAGCGCCGATGAATTCACCCCGGCGACGTCTCCTAAAATTACGCATGGTACATCTACGAGTGAGAAAACCGACGAGTTGCGATTTGAACTCCAGAATATCCTGCGGTTCCATAATATTCCCGACCTGTTTATTGCCAAAATCCTCCAGAAAGCCTCACCGCGAGAGCTGTCCTCTATCTCCGCGCTGCATCAGATAAGTTCCAAGCGCGATGAAAAACCCCCGATGCGGCTGGCGATGGAGAAACTTCTGGGTGGTTATTTCCAGTTTTCCCCCCTGCCGCTGGATGGCGGTAGACTGCGCGTGGCGCTGGTGGGGCCGCCGGGTATCGGCAAGACACTGACCATTGCCAAGATTGCTACCAAAATTGCCATGAACATGCAGCCGCTCGCCATATTCACAACCGATAACAAGCGCGCCGGTGGCATCGAGCAATTGCAGGCATTTACCACTATTCTTAACATCCCCCTGCATGTTGCGCCCACGCCTAAGGAATTATCCCGGCAGCTCGGCGAATTACCCGACGGTGCTCAAGTGTTAATCGATACGGCCGGGTGCAATCCCTACGATCCGGCGGAAATGAAGGAAATTCAGGATCTGGTTACCCAGAGGGATATTGAACCCGTGCTGGTGCTGCCCGCAGGCGGAGATAGCGCCGAGATGATCGATACGGTCGAGCCTTTCACCGCCATGCCGGTCAAAAGGCTGCTGGTCACGCGCGGCGATACGGCGCGGCGTTTCGGCGGCATCCTGTCGGCAGCGGCGGCGCATAAACTTAAATTCTGCAATGTAAGTAATTCCTCAAGCATTGTTAATACTCTCGAACCTATGGACGGCGGACTATTGGCGCAGATGTTGCTGCGATACCAGTTGCAATCACGATAAACTAGGGTGTAATGGTGAACTCTTATGAATGAATCCAAGAAAAACAACGTCCTGGCGATTGCATCGGGGAAAGGCGGCGTAGGCAAAACATGGCTTGCGGTCACCCTCTCCCATCTCTTCGCACGCTCAGGCCGCCACGTCTTACTGTTTGATGGCGATATCGGCCTTGCCAATGTCGACGTGCAGCTCGGCCTGACCCCGCAGCGCGATTTAAGCAGCGTTCTTTCAGGGCGCAATACGCTTAAGGAAGCGGTCACGCATTATGATGAAGGCGGGTTTGATATTATCGCCGGGCGCTCCGGTTCGGCTTCGCTTGCCACTCTTCCGGTAGAGAAGCTCGAAGCCATGGCCGCTGAGCTTTCCAACCTGCAGAAGAATTATGATTTCGTGGTCATCGACCTTGGAGCGGGTATTGAACAGCATGTGCAGTATCTGGCATCACTGGCCTCGCGCTGCATAGTGGTGGTTACGGACGAACCCACCTCGCTTACCGATGCCTATGCATTCATCAAAGTAACCTGTGGCACTAAGAATGCTCCCGAAATCCGCATCGTCATCAATCAGGCGGCTACGCAGAAAGAAGGCGAAGCCACCTACCACACCATCAACAAGGCCTGCGTCAATTTCCTGAATATGTCGCCGCAACTGCTCGGTATCGTCCGCCGCGACAATAAGGTCAAAGACAGCATTCGCAGCCAGAAATCATTGCTGATTAAAGCACCCCATTCAACAGCGGCCACCGATGCGGCCGTACTATCCATCAAGCTCATGCAGAAGTAAGATGAAGGATACGAAGATGAAGGATGAACAGTTTTCTCTTCAGATTATCTTTCATCTAACCATCATTCATCATACCTACCATGGCTGATCTGACGCAAATCACTATCCTGCCGCCGCAACAGGTTTCCGGCGTACATACGTCGGCGACATCGCCCGGCATTACTTCGCAGGGAACCTCTCCCTTGCTCGCCGTGCTGCCGACGGGCACTATATTGCAGGGATTCATCGTCAACCGCGATGCATCGGGTAACCCAATCCTCCGGACAGAGCGCGGCGATATTCCGTTCGCTACCAGCTTTTTCCTGAAAATCGGCAGTGAAGTCGTTATTCGTATTGGTAATAGCGCTGGCGCTCCCCTGGCCCATATCATTACGGTGGACGGCCAGCCGCCGGAGATTGCGCAGAACATCTCCGCATTCGCACAGGACGCCGATGTCATTGTCAGTTCGCAACCGGGAAACAGGCTCAATGCCGCCACGCCGGTCAATATCGGCCAGCAATCCCCCCTGCAACCCTCGGCCACCGTTATCGGCACGGTCATCGCCAGCAGCAGCCCCGGCGTTACGGTTCAGGCGGTGCAGCCCGGCACACAGCTCGGATTGAAGGTGATTAGCGTTGAAGCAACGTCCCCCGCCGCATCGGAGATAGTGAAGGGCTCACCTTTGACGTCGCAAATCACCTCCCCCACTCCGGCGAGCACCGTTTCCTATGCGACCTATGCGCGCGTGGCGGTGTCTACATCCGCAATACCCGCTAGCGCCGCCACTATTATCAACACACCGGAACCGGTTTCGGCCATCCCCAGCCAGCCCACCAGCGGAGCTACTGCCGCCCAGCCGGTCAACAGCATTGCCGTGACCAGTTCGGCACCTTCGGCGCCGCCCGCTTCTCCACAGCAGAGCGTAGCGCCCCATACGGTTACTACCGCCGCAACGCCCGCCATATCTTCGGCTACGGCGCAGTATGTGTCATTTTCCAATGCAGTCGCGGCCTCTTCCACCAGCCTACTGGCGGGAAAAGACCTGCCTTTCGGCCTGCCCAGCTCCTTTGCGGTAGCGGGGCACGTACCCGCTGCGCTGCAATCGTTATTGCCGGAAGAAACATCCGCGCCGGGAACAGTGGCGATTACCCCGGCCAGCACGGCCAAAGAACCGCCCGCCCTGAAAACCGGCAGCGTTGTGTCCGGCAAGGTGCTCGGCAACGACACTACGGGCGAAATACTGGTTCAGACCAATGCCGGCGTGGTGCGGTTACAGGCGGGAACTGCGATACCTCTGGGCAGCAACGTGACGTTTCAGATTACCACTGTCAGCCCACCGGTGACATCCGATATACCAGCTAACAGCAAACCTGCACCGTTGCTGGAACTCGCACAACAATGGACTTCGTTGCAGCGGATTTTTACCCAGCTTGGAAGCATGCCGACACCCACCGGGCTGGAGGGGCTACTATTGGCCCCTAGCGCACAATCCCATCCGGGCGGCCTCGTTCCCGAAGTGACTGGGCAGGCGATATCGAACGGACTGCTGCTATTTATCGCGGCCATGCGCGGCGGCAATTTCCGTAGCTGGCTGGGGGAAGATAACGCCCGCTGGCTCGATGACCACGGAAACATGAATCTGCAGAAAAAAGCCGAAGCGGAATTTGTCGGGCTATCGCGCCATTACGCCGAGGCTACGTCCCATCACTGGCAACCGCTGTTTTTCCCCGTGGCGGTAGACGGCATCCTGCAGCAGGTGCGGCTGTTTGTGAAACGCGACCGCAAGCAGCAAGGCGCAAACCCCGCCGATCCCAAAGCCGATGAAGATACGCGTTTTGTGGTTGAGGTAGACCTCACCCAGCTGGGCGAGCTGCAGATGGACGGCTTTATCCGTAAACAGGAAAAAAGCCTGCAATTTGACATGATAATCAGGAGCCTTACGCCCTTAACCAAGGAAATACAGGATGATATTTTGAATATCTATACCAATACCGGCGCTTTGACCGGCTATAAGGGCAGCCTGACCTTTCAGGCGGTGAAAGCCTTCCCGGTCAATCCCATGGAAGAAATTGTGGCCAGCGGCGGAACGGTGCTGGCCTGAAGAATATCTAACGTTCTAATTGCCGTTTCGGTATTTTGCCTGTAGTTTTAGCCATCCATTTTACCTGTTAATCCCATGCCCCACACTGCGACCGCTGACGCTATCAAACCCGTATCCCTTGACGCACTCTATGCGCTGATCCAGCACGATCTGAAGTATGTCGACGCGCTGATTCTGGACCGGGTCAAAGGCGAAATTCCGCTGATCAGCGATATTGCGCGGCACATCATCGCGTCGGGTGGGAAACGCATACGTCCCGCACTCACCCTGATTGCTTCCCAGCTTTGCAATTACGAAGGAAACCGGCATATCACGCTGGCGGCCTGCGTGGAGTTTATCCATACCGCCACGCTGCTCCATGACGATGTGGTCGATGAAAGTAAATTGCGGCGCGGCCTTGCCACGGCGAACGAGATGTTCGGCAATAAGGCCAGCGTCCTTGTCGGTGATTTTCTTCTGAGTCAGGCCTTCCAGCTTATGGTAAGCGACGGCTCGCTGAAAACGCTGCGCATTCTGTCCGACGCCGCCGCCGTTCTTTCCAAAGGCGAAGTCATGCAGCTCATGACCGAAGGCCAGCCGGAAACGACTATTGAGAGTTACCTGCAGGTGATTTCATCCAAGACCGCGGTGCTTTTCGCCGCCGCCTGCGAACTGGGCGCGGTCCTTGCCGAGGAGGAAGCTGCGGAAGAATTGCTGCGTGAATTCGGCATCTATATTGGTATCGCCTTCCAACTGGTCGATGATGTTCTGGATTATGTTGCCGATGAAAAGAAACTCGGCAAGCATGTCGGAGATGATTTTCAGGAAGGCAAGATAACCCTGCCGGTGATACTGGCCTATAACGCCGGTTCGCGTGACGAAAAAGTATTCTGGATACGCACACTGTCAGACCTTGAACAGGGGCCGGGCGATTTCGCCGAAGCGCTTTCGCTGATGCATAAGCACCAGTCGATTGAACAGACTATCTCCATGGCGGAACGCTATTGCGATAAGGCGCGCCAGTGCCTCGATTCCTTCCCGGGCAGCCGCGCAAAATCGGCCATGCTCGAGCTGGTCGATTTCTGCACTCACCGATTATATTAAGGGATAAATGGAATGGCCGGTTACGGGCAATTATCCGCCGCACCGAGATCGAGGATAATGATAGGAGCGCCAAACAATACGGCGACGCCCACACCTACTACGAGAGCCTGAATCCACGAAATCCTGCCCAGCAGGGCGCCAATACCGAGAACGCTTATACCGATGGTTGCAATACCACGACCGGCATTACCGATGAAGTTGTTGGCGATCACGCAGATATAGCCGCCCACCGATGAATTGACCGGCGTTTGCGCTATCAGTAAATCCGGAATCAGCATGAGTATTGCGCTGAGC
>Ga0163144_10008012_pt1 | contig 22958 bp, 22 predicted proteins | sample OliLak19BULKMAT1_FD_123175 | JGI IMG/M metagenome (GOLD analysis project Ga0163144, IMG submission 123175) | Freshwater microbial mat bacterial communities from Lake Vanda, McMurdo Dry Valleys, Antarctica - Oligotrophic Lake LV.19.BULKMAT1 | ecosystem: Environmental > Aquatic > Freshwater >...
ACCCTCACGCCGCCACTCTCACACCGTCGGACAGGGCGTTGGCGACGCGCAGCGCACTGACCACGCCGTCCTCATGAAAGCCGTTATGCCAGTAAGCGCCGCAGTACCAGGTCCTGGCCACGCCGTTGATCTCGTCCCAGCGCTGTTGTGCCGCCATGCCGTCCAGGGAGAACACGGGATGAGCATACTGGAACTGGCCGATGATCATGTGTGGATTGATCGCCGCCGTATTGTTGAGGGTGACACAAAACGTTTCCGGGGCTTCTATGCCCTGCAGAATATTCATGTTGTAGGTCACCACGGCGCGCTCCTGCGGCGATCCCAGCGTGTAATTCCAACTGGACCAGGTTTTGCTATTGCGCGGCAGCAGGCGGATATCAGTGTGCAACACCACCTCGTTGGTCTGGTAGGGAATGGCGCCCAGAATCTCGCGCTCCGCCGCTGACGGCAGCTCCAGCAGCGCCAGCGCCTGATCGGAGTGCGTGGCCAGCACCACATGATCGAACAACAGTCGCTGGCCGTCGGCCATCTGCAAGCTCACGCCACGGGCCGCGTGCCGGATGACCTTCAGCACCGGGTTGCCGGTAGATATGCGCTCGGCAAATCGCCCGCACAGCGGTCGCAGGTACTCCCTGGAGCCGCCTTCAATGACGCGCCACTGCGGCCGGTCCTTGACTGACAACAGGCCGTGGTTGCGGAAGAAGCGTACGAAGAAGGACACCGGAAACTCCAGGATCGTGGCGCAGTCAGCAGACCATATCGCCGAACCCATGGCGGCAAGATAGTGCCGGACAAACTTGTCGCCGTAGTGGTTGCGCGTGAGATAGGCAGCGAGCGTCTGGCTGTCGTCGATGCGGCCAGCCTCAAGGTCAGCCACCGCCTCGCGATTAAAGCGCATGATGTCGCGAATCATGCCTATAAAGGCCGGGGAAAACAGATTGCGGCGCTGGGCAAACAGGGTATCGAGATTGGTCCCGGAGTATTCCAGCCCGGTCTGGGGGTCGCGCACGCTGAAGCCCATGGCAGTGGGTTTGCTGGACACACCCAACTGCTCCATCAGAGCGATGAAATTGGGGTAGGTCCAGTCGTTGAAGACAATAAACCCGGTGTCTATGGCATAACGCCGGGTGCCCAGCTGTACATCCACTGTCGCGGTGTGACCGCCGATCTTGCGGCCGGCCTCGTACACCCACACCTCGTGATCCTGACTCAAGTAGTGGGCGCACGCCAGCCCCGAAATGCCTGACCCTATGACTGCGACTTTCATGCCAGTGATCCTCACCCCTATCGGCCAAAAAGGCCAGCCTGCATGGTTTAGAGCAAGTACGCCTGCCGCCGGCGTATGGATCAGTTTTTGACGCACCCGAAGGCAGAATTCCGGCGGCCAGCCCCCCGCAGACCTCGACTGTGCCAATAAACCTGACCGCTTGCAGTGATCCAATTCCTCAATCCAGCGTATACTCTCAAAACCCCCACGGACAAGAGCATGTTGCACGTGACTAACACCTACGATGGAGACCCCGAGTCTCTCATAGACGCTGACGGCAAACGCAGCGACGAGTGGAGCGAGTGTCTCGCCTTGATAGCACGCAAAGAGGACAGGGCGGCATTTACCCGCCTGTTCCGGCATTTTGCGCCATTAATGAAGGCGTTTGCCCTGTCCGGCTCCACGCTGTCGGCCAACCACGCCGACGAGCTGGTGCAGGAAGTCATGCTCAAGGTGTGGCAGAAGGCGGGTGCCTTTGACCCGCAGAAGGCGGCGGCCAGTACCTGGATCTACACGATTGCACGCAATTGTCGGACCGACCTGTTCCGGCGCCTGCAAAAATTCGACACGCCACTCTCGGCGGAGGACGTATCGGATACCCAGGACAGCGAAGATGCCTTCGTACTGCTGCATCAAAAGCGCAGCAGAGACCGCGTTCGTGCACTGATCAGGGAATTGCCCGGCGAGCAGGCGCAAATCCTCGCGAAGGTCTACATGGAAGGGAAATCCCACTCCGAAGTGTCAGGAGAACTGGACATTCCGTTAGGTACGGTGAAATCCCGGGTACGCCTGGCGCTACAGAAACTGCAAATTCAACTTGAAAGATAGCCCTATGAGCAATTTTCATCCCGACCTCGATCTCCTCACCGACTATGCCGCAGGCTCACTGGCCCTGGCGCAAGCGGCGTGTGTCTCTATCCATGTCAACCACTGCCGGCGCTGCCAGCGCATTGCGGGGCAGCTCACGGATCTCGGGGCGAGCCTGTTTGAAGCGCTCACCCCGGTGGCCGTGGGCGATACCCAGCTGCATGCCGTACTGGCCAGGCTGGATGATGAGAAACCCCTCGAATATGCCAGGAACAAAGACGATGCAAGCGCTACCCCCGCTATCCTGCAGCGCCTGATGCGCGGCGATTTCAGCGACCTGAACTGGAAGAACATCGGTTCTACCCTGCGCATCAGTTACCTGAAAACCGGGGACCCGGACCACGAGTTCGCCCTCTACCATATCCGCGCCGGGGGCCGTATTCCTGAGCACACCCATCGCGGCACGGAAATGACCCTCATTCTGGAGGGCGGTTTTTCCGACGTCAACGGCAGTTACCACAAGGGCGATTTTCTGATCCGCCGGCCGGGTGACGTACACGCACCCACGGCGCTGCAATCTGAGGATTGCATCTGCCTGGCCGTGGTGGACGCACCGCTGAAGTTTACCGACTGGAAGTTCCGCTGGATGAACCCCTTCCTGAAGTTGCGTACCGCCTGAATTCGCAGCCTTTAGCTGCCGTAGGCCGCGCCGCCGTCCACCTTGATGATCGCGCCATTGGTGAAGCGCGAGGCATCCGATGCCAGGTATAGCGCAGCGCCAATGATTTCTTCAGGCTGAGCCGCGCGTCCCAGTGGCACCAGGGCGACTAACGCACTCTTCACCTCATCGCTCCAGGCGTTAGCGATATCGGTTAGAAAAGGGCCGGGCATAATGCCATTGCAGCGCACAGTCGGCCCAAAGGTATGGGCCAGACCCTGGGTCAGGTTGTTCAGCCCCGCTTTGGCCGCTGCGTAGGGCAGTTCCGAGGAACTGGGCGCGACGGCGGCAATACTGCTGACATTGATGATGGAACCCCCCGCCCCCCGCGCCATCTGTTCCCCCACAATGGCAGACAACCTGAAGGGCCCGGCCAGATTGACGCCGATGACCTTGTCAAACAGCTCGCGTGTGACCGCCGCTGGCGATGCGTAGAGAGGTGACATGCCAGCGTTATTCACCAGCACATCAATGCGGTTGTATTTTTCATACACGGTTTCCACCAGCGCATCGCAGGCATTCCAGTCCCCTACATGGCAGGCAACGGGCAAACACTCACCACCGGTTTCCCGCGCAATCAATTCCGCCGCACGCGCACAGCTGTCGATCTTGCGCGAACTGATGACCACGGTGGCACCCGCTTCAGCAAAGGCCCTGCACATGGCGAAGCCCAGGCCACGGCTGCCACCGGTCACCAGGATCACTTTGTCAGTCAGGTCAAAATAGCGGGCAATTTTATCGGCTTGCATCACGTTCTCTCCTCAAGTGCTGTGCTTCAACGGCTAACTGGACTTGGTCCATGAGCGTAATATAAGCTGGCACGCAATCCCAAAACATGCAACAGGTCACCACAACACTTCGTGCGGGTGGACCTTGCGACCGACCGGAATGTTCATGCGTATAAAATTTGTGATTGTCGGCGCACCTCGCACCGGCAGCACCCTGTTGGTGAAGACGCTCAACAACGTGGATGGCGTATGTTGCCATGGCGAGCTGCTGGGTCCGGAAAATGTGCGCGGCTATGAAGATGGCTTTGATCTGGTTAACGCGAGCAAGAGTGAGCGGGAGCAGCGAACCCAGCGCCTCCTTCTGGACAGAAATACGTACCCGGTGAGTTTCATTGATCGAGCGCTGACGTCCGCACATACCGCAACAGGATTCAAGGCGTTGTACAGTGCCTTTCTGCGCCCGCAGTGGCACGAGGTTATCGCTTTTTTACAAACGATTCCGGACATCAGGTTCATCCACCTCACGCGAAAAAATAGTCTCAGGCGATTCATTTCCGAGCAGATCCTGCTGGAGGGCGGGCCCAATCACTCCGGGGCCGGCGGCAAAAGCGAGATACCAATAAAAGTGTACGTCGATATCGACGCCTTCATGCACAAATCCTCTCAAATTGAAGCACAGCGCATGGAGCTCAGCGCGCTGCTATCAAAACAGCGTGTCTTGGATATCACTTATGAAGAGCTCTCCGCCGCTACGGCGGCAACGGTGGCCCGGGTGTGCAGGTTTATCGGATTGACCATCTTACCCTCGGCTATCGAACCCGCGCTGCACAAGGTGGGAGCCACAGACCTGAGCGACTCGGTGAGCAATTACCAGGAGCTGCTGGACCACCCCGCCACCCGCGACCTGGCTATGACGGAATAAGCCAGGCGACACTATCGTCACAGTGGCGCACCAACGAGCACCGCGTCAGGCATTGCGAATGGTCAAGCCACCATCAACCACGAGCGTGGCACCGGTAATAAAGCCCGCTGCCGGTAATACCAGGCTCAGCGTGGCATGGGCGACTTCTTCGGGCTCACCGTAACGACGCAGCACCGTACGCCGCTTGGCAAACGTTGCCTTATCCTCCTCAGAGGTCTGCTGTGTCATGGCCGTGCGAATTGGCCCGGGACAGACACAGTTAACGGTAATACCTTCGATGCCAAGATCCACCGCCATGGCGCGGGTCAAACCCACACTGGCGTGCTTGGCTACCGTGTAGGCGCTGATGTAGCGCGTCGCACCCAGCGCCTCGGTGGACGCAATATTCACGATACGCGGATGAGGTGAGCGACGCAGGCTGGGCAGCGCAGCGCGAATCGCCCAGGCTTGCGCGCCGGTCATCACTGCCAGCGACATGTCCCAGGCGTGGGCGAAGTTAGCCGCGTCCACCGTGGTCGGAATGACCAGGCCGGCGTTGTTCACCAGAATGTCGATGCCACCGTAGTGTGCGGCGACCTGCAATACCGCCTGCTCCACGGCATCGCGTGAGGATAGGTCCACCGTCAGGGCCAGCACCTGCGCACCAACGCAGCGGATCTCCGCCGCGACTGCCGCAAGGCCCTCACCGTTGATATCCAGAATCGCCAGCCGTGCGCCTTCATCGGCAAACAGGTGGGCAGTGGCGCGACCCATACCACGGGCAGCGCCAGTGACAATCGCCACACTGCCGGCAATGGATCGACTGAGTTGACTTAATCGTTGCATCGTTCCCCCGCAATCAAGGTTGGTAAACGTCACGGCGACGGGCATGCTAGCACAGGCTCCGGTGGACTAAGTTATTGAACCTCAACTGAGTATCGGGTAGCGCTCCCTGTCGCACCGCATCCACGGACCTATGACGTCTTGCATCAGACGAGCACTTCACACACCAAGTGGTGGAACCGCTCAAGGCCGTGCGTTTCCGGCTGGACGCGAATGAGACACAGCGGCTGGCCTTCGACTGGCTGTTTGAGGGTATTGTCCCGCCGTTTACCGAAGAGCGCACCCACCTGATGCGCGACTACCGCTCGGCGCGGGGCTATACTTCGGCTTCGACGGCAAACACCACGGCCAGTGGCGGGCGCTGCGGGCGTCGGCAACTGCCAGCCTATCGCGTACGGACCCTGGCCGGCTTTGGGCCTGGACAACGATCCCTGGATGTAACTGGAGTGCCACCTATGACGAAATCCATCAAGGCACTGCCTCCCGCAGCTATCGACCAGAAACTGGCCGCGCTGCCGGGGTGGAGCCTGCACAGTGACAAACTGTATCGCCGCTTTGTGTTTGCGGATTTTGTCGAGGCCTTCGGCTTTATGAGCCGGGTGGCGCTACTGGCGGAACGCATGGATCACCACCCGGAGTGGTCAAACGTGTACAACCGGGTGGAAATCAACCTCACCACCCACGATGCCGGTGGCATCACAGAGCGGGACTTCGACCTGGCACAGCGCATAACCCGTTTGCTGGCTGACCAGACCGCAGGACCCCAATAGGACACAGCCAATCAGATTGCCCGATCAGTTGCGTAGCGCGACTACTCCGCGGGTTTTGGAGCGGCAGTCGGCGCGGCAGGTTTCGGGGCAGGAGCCTGGGCAGGTTTCGGAGCTGACCCAGGATGCTGACTGCGCAGCGCGTCGAATTTGGCTTGTTGCTCCGGTGTCAGCACCGCGCGCACTTCGTCCCGCTGCCCGCCCTTCCTGCGAATCTCCTGCATCTTTTTCATTTGCTCATCGCTCAGGCCCAGTTGCTCCTGCATGCGCGCTTTACGATCCTTGCGTTCGCCCCTGTGCTCCTTGCGCAGTGCGGCTGCCTTGGTCCGCTGCTCCGGTGTGAGCACCGCTTGCATTTCCTCGCGCGTGCCACCGCCATCGCGGATTTCACGCATCTTTTTCGCCTGCTCATCGGTCAGGTCCAGATCATTTTTTAACTGCGCAGCGGGGGGAGCCTTGCCGGCAGCTGTGGGTCCGCCTGCCGGTGCATCCGCCGGTTGTGCCAGTGCCATGCCAGAAAGCAGCGCCAAACTGAGTGCCATCATGATAGGTTTTTTCATTACAATTCTCCCGTGGTGTGTGCCGAGTCTATTCAAGCAGAATCCGGCGTAAATTAGAGCAGACTTTGGTTAAGATTTGTTACGCGATGCGGGGTTCCGCTCACGGCTCCAGCACCACCTTGATCGCGCCGGCCTGGCGATTAGCGGCAATGGCAAAGGCCTCCGCTGCGGCCTCCAGCGGCAGCCGGTGGGTGATCAGGATCCCGGGCAGTTCAGGGCGCTGGGCCAGCAACTGCGCCGCCATTTCTACATCGCGCACCAGACCCTGGCGACCGTACAGAAAGGACGCATAGATCTTCAGGCCCTTCATCGAAACCTCAAACGCCGGCAGGTTTACGCCCTCCCAGTAAGTGGCGAGCAGTAAAATGACAGCGCCAGGTTTGCACAGCCGTGCGGCCTGCGCCAGCGCTGCCGAATTGCCCGCGCATTCCACCACGGCATCGTACTCGCCCTGCGGTTCCAGTGCCGCGCCCAGACGCTCGGCGGCCTCTTTCTGTGCGTTGTGGCGGGCAGCGATAGCAACCGTGGCGACAAATTGCGTCAGTATTGCAGCCGCGGCCAGCCCCACGGCGCCGGCACCTATTATGGCGACCCGGCTGTTGGGCTTGAGGTCCAGCATACGTATGCCGCGTGCCGCCACCGCCAGCGGCTCGACCAGGCAGGCGTCCGCCGCACTCACATTGCTGGGCAAGGGCACGATGCAGCGTGCCGGCACCACAATCTGCTCGGCCATACCACCGTCCAGGCCAATACCGTGCACCATGGCGGGGCCCAGTCGGCACAGGCCATAATCACCCTGTCCACACATATCACAGTGCCCACAGGGGGCGATCGGTTCCAGCGCCACCGCGCGACCGTCACTCAGAGTACCGGCCACCTCATGGCCCAGGGTCGAGGGAATGTCATAGCCCGCGTTGACCATGTGCAGGTCCGAGCCGCAGATGCCGGCCGAGCGCACCTTCACCAACACGCCTTCCCCCTGCGGCACCGGAACATCGACCACATGGACATGCTTGTCACAACAGCGCACTGCTTTCATACGTCTTTCGCTTCCATCTATTAGCTGCGGCCCGGTGGCGCACAGGGTGGGCTCGGACGGCCAAGATACTCGCCCCGCACCCTGTGCGCCACCGGACCTTGCAGCGATTCCGAAACGAGGGTTGGAGTGTCGGGTGTGCAATTTTTCCGCGAGTATCGGGGAAGCGGGGAAATTGCACACCCGGCGCTCAAACCCGTGACTCTTAAGGATCCGCCCCTAACGCAAGGCGAGGAAGTCACGCAGCCAGCCGGCATAATCCACGCGCTCTACCACCGCCACCGAACGCCGCAGGATCTCTCCCATCAGTACATCCTGCTCCGCGTTGAGAGCGCCGAAACCGATGGAAACGACAATGGTCATCAGGGTGTGAAAGGTAAAACTGCGATACTCCTGCCAAGTCTGCTCCAGGTCAATCGCGGTGCCGTGGTGTGCACGACGCTCCACGTAGTAGGCCACCAGTGCCCGCTCGTGGGCCGCGAGCGTTGCGACGGGCAACGAATCCGTCAGGAAGTACTGTACATCGCGGACACCCTTGCCCCAGTGGGCGGCCTGCCAATCCAGCATGCCCATCTCTTCACCAGACACAAAAAAATTGCCCAGGTGGCTGTCGCCGTGCAGCAGTGACAAGGGGCCGGAAAACCAGTACTGCAGCAGCGCGTCCCAGTTGTCGATAGACAGCCGGTAGGCCCGCGCCACATCCTCGGGTATCGCGCCCGGGAGTTTCTTCATGCAAGGCTGCAGCGCGAGGCTGTTCAACATGCGCGCCGCCAAGCCCATGCGGGGCGACAGGAACAGGTGATATTCCAGCGGCAATATTTTTTCCCGTTCCTGCGGCGCCAGGCCATAGTGGCAGGCATGCAGGCGGGCGAAGGTGTCCAAGCAGCGGTACACCAGCTCCAGTGAAGGACCCACCAGCATATCGGGGTTGGTAAATAGTTCAACGCCTGGGTCCTCGCGCAGGTTTTCCTGCACCAGAAAAAAACGCGTACCCTGGCAGCGGGTGGCGTAGGTGAGCGGCGTGCGCAGTGGCAGGGTGCGCGCGACATGACGGAAAAAATGTGATTCCAACTGCCAGGCATTGATGATGGTAAAAAACCAGCGTGTCAGCAGGGACTCCATCGGCAACTTGACGAACAGGCTGCGTGGCAGCACCGGCTCCCCCACTTGCTCGATGGTCAGCACAAGGTTTTCACAATTGCTGCTGACGGAGGGTATCGGTTGTTGCTCTACGCGGCTGATCTGCACCCGCGTCGCGCCCGGCTGGAGTGCGCCGCTGTTGATCAGCCGGGTCAGCACGGCAGGTGTGGCGACTTGCCCCGCCTTGAAAGGCATACTACTGCCGGTGACATCGCCCAGCGCATCGCCGAGAAGTCGATACCCGCCCCGCACGGCCAACCGGGCCATCCCTGCTGCATCTGACACACTCATGCCAACCCCTTGTGAACAGAATGAATAGGCGAACTTCACACGCTTGCCGCTGTGGGACATTTTGCATAATATGTCCGACAATGTGGGTACACAAGCGACCGCCTTGAACGGGGAGCGTACAGTATGGACAAGCACACTGACACTTTCAGCATCCCCCGCAGCAGCACCGAAAAACCACACCAACAATACGACTGTATCGTCGTAGGCGCGGGCCACAACGGTCTGGCCACCGCGCTGGTGCTGGCGCGCAACGGGCGCCGGGTTCTGGTGCTGGAAAAGAACACCTTTGTCGGCGGTATGGGCGGCACCCGGGAGATCCTCAAGGGCTGTCGCAATGAGGTGGGTGCCAGCTGCCTGTTTCCGTTATCCGCCGAAGTCAAACACTACTTTGATTTTGAAGCCCACGGCGTGGAGCTGATTCCACTGCCGGTGATGGCGGTCAACCTGACTGGCGCCGACGGTCGCCCGTTCGTTATTTTCAAGAACCCGCTGCGACTGTCGTTCAACCTGCTGCGCAGCTTTGGTCCAAGCGGCATGCTGGGTTTTATCCGCCTGATGAAATTCTGCCAGTACCCCGCACGCGTGCTGGACCGCTTCACCGCGCGCAAGGCGCCGCGCAAACTGGAGGACCTGATCGCCGAAGCAAAAACCCCACAGCAGCGGGAACACCTGGAACTGGCCTTCAAGGGCTCGGCCATGGATATTCTCGACAAGTTCTTCCCCGACCCCATCAAGCACCGGGAACTGCGCGCCAGCATGGCCTTTGCCGCCGTGCAGGCAACCTACAAGGGGCCGTATTCCCCGGGTTCGGGCCTGTGCCTGATCTACACCATGGCACAGGAGGGTTCCGAGGGCCTGATGCAACGGGTCAAAGGCGGCCTCGGCCGGCTGTCGGAGTGCCTGGCCGAGCAGATCGAGACGCGGGGCGGCCAAGTGCGACTCAAGCAGAACGTGGCACGCATCCTGGTGCAGGACAATCGCGCCGTGGGCGTGGAACTTAAAAACGGACAGCACATTTTCGCCGATACAATTATTTCCAACCTGGACAAGCAGGCGACCTTCAACCACCTGCTCGCCGACCATACCCTGGCGCCCAGCGACCAGCAGAAGGTGGACGCGTTTACGCATCGCGGCGCCTTCGTGCATATGCTGTTCAAGTTGAAGGGCCTGCCCACCTACTCCGCCCACCTGGACAAACTCAACAGGATACCAGGGGCAAACTTCGGCGGCGCCATGGTGCTGGAGCCGAGGCAGTTACAGGAAAGCTATGAAACCTGCCTGCGCGGCGAACTACCAGAGCACATACCGCTGGCGTTCCAGGTACCGACTGTGGCCGACAGCAGCCTGGCCCCGCCCGGTTACCATATCGCCACCGCCTACGGTTTTTACTTCCCCTGCGAGGCAGAAAAAGAAAAACGCGGCAAACTGCGCGACCAGATGGCGGAAAAAATTATCGATCACATCGGCGTGCATCTGCCCAACTTCAGGTCGCTGATTGTCGACCAGGCCATCTTCTCCTCGGATCACTTCGCCAGCATGCAGGGCGTCACCAATGGCGACTGGACCCACGGCCTGCTGCATCCTGACCAGATGATCGGCGAGCGCTGCCTGATCGACGGGACCGGGCATACCACACCCGTGGCGGGTTTGTACCTATGCGGCGCGTCGTGTCACCCCGGCCCCGGCGTCACCTTCCTGCCCGGCTACAATTGCGCGCACGAAATCATGGCGGCCAGCGCCGCGCAGGGTGCAACTACTTCAACAACTACTTCAACAACACCGGCACCAGCAGCGCGTGCAGCGTAGCGCGCAGTTGCGCGTCGCTCCTGACCCAGTTACTGGGCAGGGTGAGGAATGACAGCAGCAAACGGTACACCCACTCCACCAGGATCTCCGGGCGCACGGCATCCTGCAGCAGGCCGGCGTCCCGGGCCGGACTGATGACATGATCCATCAACTCCTCACCGAAACGGACGATGACATCCGAGCTCCAGATGGCGTGGCGCAGGCGCTTGTTCAACTGCTCCATCTCGCCCTTGATGGTGGCCACGAGCAGATCGTCGCGGCCGGGAAAGTAGCGGTACACAGTGGAACGTGCCATCCCGGCGCAGTCCGCCACCTCCTGCATGCCGGTAGCGGAAATGCCCCGGGCGATATAGCAGCGCCGGGCGGCGGCGACAATGGTGTCGACAGGATAGTGCCTGGAATCAGTCATCAGCCAACAAAGCCCTTGCGCGCAGCGTAAGAATGAGACATTTTCAGCTAAATGACCGACAGCGTAAAGCGTCCAGCACCCGCCGACAGGTTCTGGTTTATCCGGCATAGTCTCTGGTTTATCCAGCACAGTAAGGACAGGACATCGTGAGCGACACACCGCCGCTAAGAGCGACCGACTATCATCGCATGCCGATGCGCGTGCTCAACACAGTGTTGCGTGGCGCCAATGCAATTGGCCTGGCCAGGTTCTCACTGGATCCGGACAATCTGCTGGCCGCCGCGCAAAAGGCTACCGGACTGCGGGATTTCGGCGATGACAGTTTCCTCGATCCCATGCAGCGCCTGATCGCGTCACTCGAGGCGGAAGCCGACCTGAATCCGGTGGGCCGCTTCATGAACCGCACCAACATCCTGCGCCTGCTGAAACATCGCCTGTACGCGCAGGACCTGCTCACGCGTCACCCCGAGATACTGCAGCGCGACATCCCAGATCCGGTGGTGGTGGTCGGGCTGGGACGCTCTGGCACCACCCGCCTGCACCGGCTGCTGGCCGCGGACACCCACTTCCTGCACCTCACCTCGTGGGAGAGCGTCTTTCCGGTGCCTTATCCCGAGTGTTTTGCCGCAAGGGCGCAGGGCCGGACCGACCCGCGCATCATCGCGCTGGACCAGGGCCTGAGAGCAGTTATGTACATGAGTCCCCAGGTTGCCGCGGTACACCCTCTGGGCACTTTCGAAGTGGAAGAGGAAGTGGGGCTGCTGCAGCACGCCTTCTCCAGCCAGATTTTCGAGATTCAGGCAAAGATTCCCTCCTTCGCCGAATGGCTGATGACGCACGACCAGCATGCCGCCTACGACTACATGGTGGTGTTGATGAAAATCATTTCCTGGTTTCGCAACGACCCCGAGGACAAGCCCTGGGTGCTCAAGACACCCCAGCACATGCAGGACCTGGACGCTCTGTTGCAGGTGTTTCCCAATGCCAGGCTGGTGTGCTCCCATCGCGATCCCATCAAGGCCGTGGGCTCCATCTGCTCCACCGCCTGGAACGCCATGGTGCGCGACAACGACGGCATGGCCGCCGACTGGTTGGGGCCACAGTGGCTGTCCAAGACCGAACGCATGTTGCACAAGACCCTGCGGGTGCGGGACGAAATCGTAGCGCCCGAAAATCAGTACGATATCCAGTACGCCGACATCACTGCCGACTGGCAGGGCGCGTTGCAGGGAGTCTACGACTTCCTCAACCTGCCCTTCACCAACGAGGCGCGGCGCAATATGCAGGGCTGGCTCGACCGCAACAAGCAACACCAGCACGGCGCACACAAGTACAGCCTGGCGGAATTCGGGCTGGACGCGCAGGAAGTCGACCGGCGATTGATGTTCTATCGCGAACGCTTCAATATCCCCTACGAAACCAAAAACCCGCATCTTGCATCTGCCGCAAGCTGACACCACACGGAGTTGTTATGAGTATCGAAACAAAAAGTCGCGCAGCGCTGGGAGAATTCATCAGCTTGCTGCAGGAGATCGACGCGCGCTGGTCCGGACCCGAATGGAACCTGCATTCAGCGGAGGATATCGTCGCTTCACACCGCGCGCTGATGCATATGCTGGAAACGGCGCTGGTAGGCTATTTCGAGCAGGATGCCACCCGGCCCGATTTTCGCCGCATCGTCACGCCCAGCCGCAAACTCACCGGCGACAACTCGGATGCCATCTACTTCGACGCGCCGGTCAGTGGGGATCACGCCTATGTCATTCATGGCAGCATGCACGGCGCGGCCTATTTTTCCCTGACCATCGAGGAGGGTGCCGAAGACGGCAAGATGGCGACCAACACCGCCGGGGTGATCAACGACGAACAGTTGGAGATCGACAGCAACGGCCATTTTACCCTGTACCTGGGAGGCAAGCCGCGGGACAAGGGCTGGCTGGCCCTGACACCGGGCGCCTCACGCGTCACTACACGCCACTATTTTGAGCACGCCAGCTGTGCCGCCAAAGACCCCGCCCTGGAACCGCGCATCCGCATCGAATGCCTCACCGCGCAGGATGTGCCCGCACCACCCAACGACGCGAGCGTCGCCGCCGGTATCCGCCGGGTCTGCACGGCGGTGCGCAGCCGCACCCTGGGTATGCCGCCCATGGCCAACGGAGTCGTACCCGGTTTCGTGTCGCTGACGCCCAATGCCTTCCCGCCACCGATACCTCCCGGCGATTTCGGCCTGGCGGCGTTCGACGCCCACTATTCGATGGCGCCATTTTTCATTGGACCAGACGAGGCTCTGGTGATCACCGGCCGCTGGCCCGAGTGCCGCTTCGCCAACGTGTGTCTGTGGAACCGCTTCCAACAGACGCTGGATTACCGCAGCCGCAGCGTGTCGCTCAACCGCGCGCAGACTGTGCTGGAAGCCGACGGCAGTTTCAGAATGGTGTTGTCGCACACCGATCCCGGTGTGCCCAACTGGCTCGACAGCGAGGGCAACCTGTTTGGCCTGGTGTTCTGGCGCTTCTTCCTGGTCAGCGGTGAGGTAGACACACCGCAGGCGACTGTGGTGAAACTGGCCGATCTGGGCGCCTGAACTATGCGCAGTACACGTCTATGAACAGTCAACTACCTCTGCCCGTGCGCCTGCTGAATCTGGCAGGTCGAGGCGCGAATGCCATCGGTTTTCACCCGGTAGACCTGAGCCTGGAGAAGCTGTTGCAAACCGCCTGTGACAACACCGGGCTCAGCGATTTTGGTGAGGACGACTTTCGCGCGCCCCTGGCCCTGCTGCTGGACGGGCTGGAAAAGGAAGCCGAGCTCTCCCTGCTGGGCCGTATCATTGCCAGGACGAACCTGGTGCAGACCCTGGAAAACCGGCTGGGCTTCGTGCAGTTGTTCAAGCAACACCCCGAGATCGCCGCACAGCGTATCGAGCGGCCGATCGTTGTGGTCGGCCCGCCCCGCTCGGGCACCACCATCTTTCACGACCTGCTGGTGATGGACCCGGACAACCGCGTGCCGCTGACCTGGGAAACCGCGCGGCCGTTGCCGCCGCCGGAAACCGCCACTTATCACAGCGACCCGCGCATCGCGCAGGCGGCGGCAGATCTTGCGCAGGTCGACAAACTGCTGCCGGAGTTCAAGAAGATGCATCCCATGGGCGCCGAACGGGCCCAGGAGTGTGTCACCATCACCAGCCACGATTTTACCTCCATGATCTACCTGGTGCAGTTCTTTGTCCCCACCTACGACCGCTGGGTGGCGCAGTGCGACATGCGCTCCGCGCTGCAATGGCATCGACGTTTCCTGCAGGTGCTGCAGTGGAAAGCACCGGGGCAGCGCTGGGCGCTGAAGTCGCCGCAGCACCTGTGGCACCTGCAACACATTCACCGCGAGTATCCCGATGCACTGTTCGTACAGACCCATCGCGATCCGGTCAAGATCGTGATATCCACCAGCAACCTCGCTGCCACCCTACAGGGTATGGCCAGCGACCATGTGGACCTGCCCCAAGTCACGCGGTATTTCGCGCAGGCACTGGCGCAGGGCTATAACAACACCGTGGCCTACCGCAAATCGGGCCTACTGCCCGCGAGCCAGGTGGTGGATCTGTACTTTCGCGATTTCATGGCCGACCAGGTGGGTACCGTACGGCGCGCTTATGAACATTTCGGTATGGCGTTATCCGACACTGCCGCGAAAGCCATGCAATCATTCCTCAATGACAACCCGGCGGATAAACACGGCAAGCACTTGTACAGCCTCGCTAACACCGGCATGGACGAAGCAGAACTGCGTTCACTGTTCACCGACTATGAAGCGTATTTCGACGTGCCGCGCGAGGCGTTATAGCGCTATACATCGGCCATTTGAGGTCAGAGTAATGGCCATTTAGCGTGTCCAAACTATCCGGAGGGCCACCCATGAGTAACGCATTCAGGCCAATTTCCAGTTACCGCCGCTCACCCTTTGCCGCCACCGGCACCAACGGTCAGCGTATCAGCCACGATGTCTATCGCCGCGGCAGCGGCGCACCGGTGGTGATCATCCAGGAGCTCCCAGGGATAGGCCCGGAAACCTTGCGCCTGGCCGATGAATTTGTCGCGCGGGGTTTCGAGGTCGTGCTGCCCCATCTGTTCGGCCCGCTGGAAAAAATCAACACCGGCGGCAACCTGCTGCGCGTGTTTTGTATGCGCCGGGAATTTCACTTGTTCGAGTCCAACCATTCCAGCCCGATCGTCGACTGGCTGAAGGCGTTGTGCCGGGACGTTAAAGCACAGAGCGGAGTTAGGGGTGTCGGCGTGATCGGCATGTGCCTGACGGGTAACTTTGCCATCTCGCTGATGGGCGACGACAGTGTGCTGGCTGCGGTGAGTTCACAGCCGTCCATGCCACTGATGAAAGCCACCGAGCTGCATATGTCGGCAGATGAGATCGCTGCGATCCGACAACGCATCGAGGCCACAGCGCCGATACACGCCTACCGCTTTGCCGGGGACGCGATGTGCAATGCTGCGAAATTCCAGGCCATCGACGCGGCCTTCAACAACGATGGCGTGACTCGCGTGATCACCCACACCCTGCCCGGGAAAGGACACTCGGTACTGACGCTCGATTTCGTCGACGAGACAGGCCACCCGACACGTGATGCTTTGGACAACATCCTCGCCTACTTCTCTGCGCAGTTACGGTGAACCGCAGTACCGGCCTCGGGCCATCGACGTGCCCGGTAGTGCTGTTGCTGTGAATTTTCTGCATAGCGACCTGTTGTGCTGCCCGCTGGACCAACTGCCACTACAGCAGCAAGAGCAACATCTGCGCTGCGCCAACGGACACAGTTTCGATATCGCCAGGCAGGGCTATGCGAACCTGCTGGGTCGCGGTGACAAGCGCAGCCGGGATCCCGGTGACAGTAAAGCCATGGTGGTGGCGCGGCGTGAATTTCTGGACGCCGGTCATTTTCAGCCGGTGGCCACCCGACTGGCCGAACTGGTGAAACCGCTGATCGACGCCGATGCGGTGATCGTGGATGCCGGCTGTGGTGAGGGATATTACCTGGCACAGCTGCAGGCGCAGCTCGCGTCGGGCGGTGCTCGCGCACCCGCAATGATTGGTTTCGACATTTCCAAATGGGCAGTGCAGGCCGCCACACGCCGTCATGCGGCCACCTGGCTGGTGGCGAGCAACCGCAATATTCCGCTCTCCACGGACAGCACGGATTGCGTACTCAGTCTATTCGGCTTTCCCGTTTTCGAGACCTTTTACACGCTACTGAAACCCGGCGGCACCCTGCTGCTGGCGCATGCCGGACCGCGCCATCTGATTGAACTGCGCGAGATTCTCTACCCGGCCGTAAGGCACACTGAATCCACAGCGGCACAGCAGGCCAGCGCCGCCGGATTGACCGTGGGTGAGTGCACCAGCCTACAGTTTAAAACCACGCCACTGAGCCAGTTACAGGTTCATCAACTGCTCAGTATGACTCCACACTTGTTTCGTGCCAGCCGCGTGGGCAAGGAACGCGCGGCGCAATTGGACGGTTTTTTCGTCACAGTGGATGTCGTATTTCAACTGTTGCACAAGCAACCTACATCTCATTCGGGACGTTGTATAAGGTCTGGTAGCGCTTGAACATCGGCCTGTCCCTGGCCTTGCGCGCATCCACCTCGTAGCTGTGCTGGCCGAACTTGCCCTTGGGCTTGACGCGCAGGTAATCCTGCATCCGCGTTCTGGCCAGTGTGGACAACGTCATGTTGAAGTGCGCGTAGATACCGGCAATGCAGGCCATGGGATCGTCCATCAGGTCCTGGTAGCGCGAGTCGGTAATATTGGCGGTCGGGACGATACCGCTCGCGCGCTGTGCAATCACATGCTCCAGGCGCCGGGCCGTGGCATCACCCATGATGATGTTATCGAACAGCTGCGCATTGAAGGGTTGGTCACTGCGCATGTAGTACAGGGTGCCCATCAGGCTGGTAGTGGAGGCCATACATTTGATCGGGTCGCGATGCGTCTGCACGATACATGCATCGGGGTACACCTGTAGCAGCGTATCGAGGTGCATCTGGTGCTCTGGTGCTTTCAAGAGCCAACGCTTGCGCGGATGCTTCCACTGCAGTATCTGCAGAATGGTCTTGTGGTACTCGTAGATCGGCACAAAGTCGGCCTCAATACACAGCGCGCTGTAACTGTGCGTCTGGTGCAGGGACGCGATGTGGTCACTGATAAAGGTGCTCGCCATCAGCAGGCCGCACTCAGCGGGGATGTCACCGCGCATCTCATGCATGCTGGCGAATTCCGGCGCGACACGATTCCACTGGGTAAAGAGCTTGTCCGCCTGCTCGATTCGCGGGTCCGTGGTGTAGCTGGCTGTCTCTGGCGGCGGGCAGGGTTGCAGGGCCTCCCACATCAGCGGCACACCCACAGCAGGGTCCTGCGACAACAGCTCAAACAGGATGGAAGTTCCGGAACGCGGCAGGCCGACGATCACCATCGGCGCAGTGATCTGCTCGTCGCGTATCTGCGGAAACTTGTTCAGGGTAGCGGTCACTCTCAGCCGCGTGCTCAGCCACAGAACGATATCGCTCCTGGCCATAAGTCGCCCCATCAGCGTGAGCTGCGCCTCGTCTTCCAGCGATTGCACCAGTACACGGAACGGTTCGCGCCAGCCATCGTCACCAAAATCTTCCAGCCCCGTGGCGCGGCGCGCCTGGTGCAACAACGATGACGCATCCAGCGGCACCACCGCCTGGAGATTGAAGTAGCTGCCCTCACGATTCATGCAGCTGAGCCACTCGGGGTGTGGCGGAGGTGTCCACAATGGGCTGTCCGGTTTGCGCATGGCGTATCCCTTACTAGTAAGCAAAGCGCTTGATTGCACCGCGGCGACGAGCGGCCAGCTGTTCCCTGCGCGCATCAGGCTGGAGGGTTTTGACACCAGCGGGCAGGCAGGCACCCAGTTGATCGCGCTTCATCTGCACGCACTCAGGCACCGGGTAGTGCGCGGCCCCGATCCAGCGCACCGTGATATAGCCTTCGACATGACCGGACGGATCCAGCCAGTTCGGCACACCGGGATCGTCATGCGCCACCACCAGCAGCAGTTCCCCGTTGTCCTCCAACTCGGCATGGTGGCAATTAGTGCTGCACAAGCGATAGCGATAGTCCATGGTTTCCCACCAGTAGTTGCCGAACTCGACCGCCCAGTAATCGGCCGCGGGCGGCACCACACGCACCACTAGCACCTCATCCGCAGGTACCCGCCAGTAACAGATCAGCGGCTCGCCGCCGGGGGTCGCATCGATAGCATTGTCGTCCAGTTGGCGGTAGGACAGGAAGCGATTGGGCTGCACCTGCCAGCGGTCCAGCATGTTCGCCCAGTAGTGGGTGGAAGCTCGCACCCAGCTGGCAGCGTCCCGCAGGCCCTGCTGCAGTTGCGCGGGTGTAAAGACCGGGTCGTGAGCCCCCTCCCCGAGTCGGTCGATGCCGGCAAGCATGGGCTGCTCCTTTTCCCAGTCGGCGAAAAACTGCCGTACGGTCACGCGCCAGCTGCCCGGCGTGGTCCTGATCCAGTTGCCGCAATGCTCGTGCGGGCTGAGAATAATTTCAAAATAGCCATCGTCAGCGACGGTGATGGCGCGATCAATCAGGCTGCCGACGACGGCACCGCCCCAGGGTGTCACCCCGTCTTCGAGCACTGTCACCGCGAAGTAGCGGGCACTGCCGCGCTGCCCGGAGATCCTGTAAGTGTGCTCGCCGTTGATCGGTGCGCCGACATACAGTGCATCGGTATTGTCCCCGCCCTGTTTGCGCAGCGGGTCGAAATAGTGCAACAGTTCGGGAAAATCGGGATCGTTGTTTTCCAGATGGAACTGCAGTGCCAGAGCGATATTGCGCGACAGCAGACGAAAGCCCTTGGCGCGGTCGATATCCTGCGCGGGTGTGGTGTCGCGAAACACCAGGTCACCGGCACTTTTAAGCTGTTCGCAGAAATCATCCCAGCTCGCTTTGAGCAATGGATCTTTGGGGTTGTCACCGAACATTATTTCTCCCGCTGCATTAACTTTGTTCCTAAAGTATCCCTTCATTATGACTATCGTCCAATGGAAGGCAAATGACTTGGCAACTCACCATCCATCCTGGGTGATCGTTTTCCTTCCACTAGTGCTAGACTAAAGACCAACGCATGAACAGGATCCGCCATGAGCAAACGTCCAAAAACGGAACTGTCCACGGCACAAAGTCACCACCGCCGGGAGATCGGAAAGGCAGGTACCAGAAAATCCCCGAAACAACCAATTTCGCTGTCGAAACGCCTGATAACCCGATGGCAAGTACAGCGTAACCAATCAAGTGTCCTGCAATTATGCAGACAGTCGCAACATATCTATCTGCGACCAGTGGCACCAACGGGGTGTCGGGGAAAACCCGATCACTATTTTCATTTTATTTTTGATCTGCTCTTGCCGCTTCACAAAATTATTCTGAGAGCGCCGGGGACTACAACCTTTGCGGTGGGCGGCCTTGGTCCATTCGGCAAACAACTCGAACTGCTGTTTCCCCATCGTGTTGAAGTGTTACCAAAAAATCTGGAGATGGATGCGGTGTCGGCACCAATGGCGAAGCACCGGCTCATCGGCATGAATCCGAGAGGTTGCCTGGTTTTTCGCAGGGAACTACTCGCATTACGCCGACATGTCAGAATGGCATTGGACTGCCAGCCCATGGCGCAGTCCCCGCCCACTCTTCTCATCGAACGCTTGCCACCACAGCAGTACTATGTGGAAAGAGGACAATTCACATCAGGCGCGGGTCGCCGCTCTATCGTCAATCATGCGGAACTACACCATCGCTTGGTAACGGCTTTCGGACCGAATTGCGAAGTAGCTAATCTACAGTTGGAAAACCTGTCGCTGCGTGAGCAGATTGAGCATTTTTCCAATGCAGATGTCGTCATTGCGCAACATGGCGCGGCACTGGCAAACACGATATGGATGCAGAGTCATGCACGGGTCATTGAACTGAGCAGTGACCCAGCTGAAGACCATTTCTCGATACTTTGTCGGATTATGGGTATCACGCACCAGTACTTCGCTTGCGATTCTGATCACGCGCACGTGGATATCGACGACTTTGAAAAGTGGTTACAAACTGCCGGTTTTACTCGCGTATTGTGAAGTAACATCCCGGACAAAATTGCGCGTTCCTGGCATCTCGCCAAATAACGCCTCCGAGAGCTGCAGGATGTCAGGATCTCTGAACAACTGCCTGAATTCTGCGGAGCTTCGCAGGCTATGCCAACGACGGTTAAGCATTTTCACTTTGTACCAACGCGGTACCATCGGCTCAAGCAAACGGTAAAATATTTTCCGTATACCCTTCACCCGGGAAAAAACGCGCGGGCGCGGCTTCAATCCGGTCACAGTATAACGTGCCTTACCGTTAGGCATGAACGAACTGCCTCCGCCAAATGTTGAAGTTCTCCGCATACTGGCTTCCGAATACTGTCCGCCGAGATTCTGTGAGATTGCCTTGCGGTATGCGCGCTTGCCAACCCAATCGTTGAATAAAATCACTATCTCACGTTCGTCACCACAGTCGCGTATCCCTCGTGCCCGTGTGGCCAGCGCCTTCCAGTTTCGCGCTATTTCGGAAAGGTCTTTCATGCCACCCTTGGCGCCCCTGTCATGGATCATCTTGAGGCGACTGGCAAAGCAGTTGAATGGATCACGCAGGATCAGCACATTGCGCCTTGTTCTGCTCTGTCCTAGATAGTCCTCGCGATGACGTTCAAAGTCCGGGTCGAATACACTGTCGAGAAATGATATGCCAGTTTCTTGCAGGAGCTTTCGATCCTCGTACGAATAAACCAGCAAGGTTCGGTCATTCGACCGGCAAGCCTGTAATCCCACAGGGGATTCAAAACCGGAAAGCAGGAATTTACGCGTGGTGACGAACGGGTCATTTGCACCGTGTTCGACATTATTGAGAAAGCAGGTCTTTCCGCCCGGGTAGAGGCTGAGAATCCATTCAATGATTGCATGGTTCCCGCTGCGCATCAGACCGTAGACACGCAGTTCGAGTTCATTTATCGGCATTTGACCAACCTCGAGCGCCCGACGGTCTTGCGCCTCGCATTTATCATAGTTGAAATAACACCCAGCCGCGATCTCCGCGAGGGATGTATCGGCGTGGCTTTTCACCTTAAACAAGCGCATCGCAATATGCATTGAATCTGGGGGTGCCCGCGTTCTGTTTCACGCTCTAGCATACCCCTTGCCCATATCAGCGTGTAGAATCGCCGGACAATAATGCGAGGCACTCCCCATGGATGTACAACTGTCAGGTTCGCCAGAGGGTCCCCTCAAGGGCATCCGCGTCATCGATATCACCTCCATGATCACCGGTCCCCTGTGCGCGCAACAACTGGGCGACCTGGGCGCGGACGTCATCAAGATCGAGCCCACCCACGGCGAAATTTCGCGCTGGATGGCCCCACCGCAAAAGGCTGGACTAACCGGCTTTTATACGCAGATGAACCGCAACAAACGCAGTCTCGCTCTGGACCTGAAACATCCTGACGGTATTGCTATTATCAAAAAGCTGGCGGAGTCGGCCGACATCCTGGTGGAAAATTTTCGCGGCGGCGTACCCGATCGCCTGGGAATAGGCTACGAAGCCTTGCGCCCGCTGAATGACCGGTTGATCTACGTCTCCATCACCGGCTTTGGGCCGACCGGGCCGTACTCGCACAAGCCTGCGTATGACCCCATCGCGCAAGGGTTGGTCGGCATGATGCCTATACAGGGCATGCCCTTCGGCGGCAAGCCGCAGCTGATCCAGTCCGCGATTGTGGACAAAACCACGGGGACCACCGCTGCTGGCGTCGCCATAGCAGCCCTGTACGCGCGCGACCGCCCGGGCGGCACCGGCCGGGGCCAGCGTGTGGATGTACCAATGATCGACGCCTGGGCCGCCAACTCGTTGGCCGATATGCTACCCGTGGACAGCTTTGTGCCAAACAGGATGCCGGACCCAGTGCCGCTGGCGGTGTTGCGCACCTTCGAAACCGCCGACGGCTTCGTGGTCGGTATGGCCCTGCAGGACAACCATTTCCAGAACCTGTGTCAGGCACTGGAGTGCACCGAACTGCTGGAACGCGAGGGCATGCGCAACCTGGGTGAACGGATCAGGGACTTTGGCCCGTGGCTGGATGCAATCGCCGCGGTAATGAAGCGCTTTACCACCAGCGAGTTGTTGGCACGGCTGGACGCCTTCGGAGTGCCTTTCGGCCCGGTCAAAACCATACGTGAGTTCGCCGAGGACCCGCAGGCGAAGCATAACCGCACTATCTTCGACGCCGAGCATCCCGAGGCCGGCACCCTGCGTTACGTGCGCTATCCCGGACACCTGTCCGACACGCCGGCCTGCCTGCATCGCCATCCTCCGCGCCTGGGGGAGCACAGCCGGGAAGTGCTGCGCGAAGCCGGGTACAGTGATGACGCGATTGAACGTCTGGTACAGGATAAGGTCGTTGGCACGTAGTAAATATCCCCCGGCAACGCCGGAGGCTTTAGTGTGTGAGCCGCTCAAAGCGGCGATCACGGCGCCTTGAGCCGCTTAAGGGGACGTTTCATTACAACCCATTGCGCGCCTGATCTATCCTTCGATGAGGCACGATTAGAGGCTCCG
>Ga0163144_10008014_pt1 | contig 22957 bp, 18 predicted proteins | sample OliLak19BULKMAT1_FD_123175 | JGI IMG/M metagenome (GOLD analysis project Ga0163144, IMG submission 123175) | Freshwater microbial mat bacterial communities from Lake Vanda, McMurdo Dry Valleys, Antarctica - Oligotrophic Lake LV.19.BULKMAT1 | ecosystem: Environmental > Aquatic > Freshwater >...
GCCGAGGTGCGGTTGCGGTTGTGCGGATTGGTCAAGTACGGAAGATATCCGTTCGCGATGTCGTCGAAACAGATGCCGAATCGCGATTCAACTCGACTGTTCAAACTTTTCTTTGCGGTCTTCATGGTGAAACTCCCACTCAATCCACGGTACCGATGCCCTTGCCCGGCTTGAGGAGGACGTCGTCGATCAGGCCGAATTCCTTGGCTTCCATCGCGTTGAAGTAGCGGTCGCGTTGGCTTTCACGGTCGATCGTTTCCGCCGTCTGGCCGGTGTGGAAGGCGAGGATTTTGTTGAGTCGATCGTGTTCCTTGATCATCTCGCGGGCTTGAATCTCGATGTCCGAAATCTGACCGCCGATCTGTCCGGAGGGTTGATGAATCATGATCTTGGCATTCGGCAACGAGTAGCGCTTGCCCTTGGTGCCGGCGGCAACCAGCACCGCGGCCATGCTCGCGGCCAGGCCCATGCAGTAGGTGTTCACCGGGCATTCCAGGAACTGCATCGTGTCGTACAGCGCCAGGCCGGCGCTGACCGAACCGCCGGGGCTGTTGATGTACAAGTGAATGTCCGCGGTCTTGTTTTCGGTCACCAGATACAGCATCCGCTGGATCGTCAGGTTCACCAGATAGTCGGTAATGACGCCGTTGGTGCCGTTGTCCGGCGAACTGCCGAGGAAGATGATGCGGTTGTCGAGCAACAGTTCCGAGAGCGTCATCGTCCGTTGGCGGGCGTAGTTGCCGCCGCGCTGCATGACCGGCCCGAGCGGACCGGGCATGCCGAAGACCGTGCCGGTCGGCATCGGAGCAGCATCGCCGTCTGAGGTGTCGAACATGAGTCGAGTGCCCTTCCTACGAAAAAACCGAACGGAAGGCACGACGCCTTCCGTTCGGCGGATTGGTCGTCTGGATTCAGTCTACGCGGCGCGTCAATGCCCGCGTGGTCCGTTTACTCCGCGGCGGCGGCCGGGAGTTCCGGGGCCGTATCCTTGACCACGTCGGCGTCGGCGGTGGCGATTTCGCCCTCTTCGCGCTTCAGTGGGCTGTACTCGTATTCCTCGAAGGTCGCCGTGGCGAGCACCTGATCCAGCGCCTTGCGTTCGAGCATCTCGGTGGCCAAGGCCTCCATCAGGTCGTCCCGTTCCATGCGGGCGCGGACCTTGCGGGGGCTTTCGTTCTGTTGATCGGCGATGTTGTCGATTTCCGCGTCGATGTCGTCGTCCTCGATTTCGATCTTCTCGAGTTCGGCGATCTTTTGCAGCACGAAGTGCTCGGACAGTGCGGCGGCGGTGCTGCGGACGGCGTCCTGTTCCATAACGCGGCGGCGGCCGACGATCTGGTCGTCGCTCATGCCGGCCGAGCGCATCTCCACGAAGCGACGTTGCAGCGTCTTGCGGGCCTGGCGGGTGAGCAGGTCTTGCGGCAGGTCCCACTTGGCATCCTTGGCGAGCAGTTCCATCACGCTCTCCCGGGCGACGTTGCGCTGGGTGTAATCCATCAGGCGATTGAGCCGCGTGCGCACGTGTTCCTCGAACTGGGCCTCGTTGCGGACGCCGAATTTTTCGAGCAGTTCGGGTGTCAGCTCCGGCTGGCGGATCGTCTTGATTTCCTTGATCGTGAACGCAGCCTGCACGTCGGCACCGCGCAGGGCGGACGAATTGAGTTCCTGAGACAATGTGATCGAGACGGCGCGGGTTTCGCCGACTTTGGCTCCGAGCATCTGCTTGCCGAAGTCCGCGGCGACACCGTCCTGGAGGGCGAGCTGCTTCTGCACCTTGAGTTGAATCTCGGCGACGCGGTTGAGTTCCTTGCCGTCCCGGCTGATGACGGCGTCGGCCGTGATCATGTCGTCCATGGCCACGGCGACATCGACACCATCCTTGGGAACAATTCGGCCGTGCGGAGCGAGAATCCGACGCGACTCGGCGGCGACTTCCTCATCCGTGAACGTGTGCGTCGGCTTGCGGATCTTCAGGTTCTTGTAGTCCGGGAGGTCGAACTCGGGCCGGACTTCGATGCGGAACTCGTACACCATTGGGCCATCGTCCGGGATGAAGACCGAGCCGGGATCGAGTTCGGGCGGGCTGAGCGGGCTGAGCGTCTGCTCTTCGGCGAGTTGTTCGAGAGAGACCATCAGGATCTCGGTCTTGACCTCGGCGAGGACTTCCTTGAAATACTTGCGTTCGATGATCTTCCGCGGCGCCTTGCCGGGGCGGAACCCGGGGACCTGCGTCGGTGAGTTCACCATGAGTTCTCTGTACTTTTCCTCGATGCGGGCATCGATGGCACCGCGATGAATCGTGACGCGGACATGCTTCTTGCACGGGCCGGCATCGCTGATCACGACGTCCTGCGGCAGCTTGACCAACTCGGGCTCGGCACCGACCTCGGCCGCGAATTCGGCGATGGAACCCGCTTCGGCCAACGCCGTGCCGCCGGTGGTGGTTTCGTCGGTCATCGTTCAACTCCTCGGATCCGGTGAAATGTTTGCATGAGTCAATTTAGCGGGTTCGTGAAAACGCAGAAGCCGAGAAACGGTTCCGGGGCAAGCGGTTTCCCGCCGACCAACCCGGCCGCCTCCCGGCTCCATCGTTCTTCAGAGATCGTTCGCCGAAATTCGTCAATCCATCCAGAGCGGGTGATGGGACTTGAACCCACGACAACCTCGTTGGCAACGAGGTACTCTACCACTGAGTTACACCCGCATTCTTCATAGGAATCGTAAACGCTTCCCGTCCGCTTTCAAGCCCAAGGCCTCCGATTTTGCCTCCCGTTCATTTCTCCAGCGTTTCGGTGTAGCGACTCTCGAAGCGAAACTTCGACCCCTCGCCCTGATGCTTGTCGATCTCCCGTTCAATCGCCAGCTTCGCCCCGACATAGGAACCGTCCGCGGCGTTCCAGAACACTTCGCCGGACCAGAGCACGGGAATCAGAGGCGGCAATTCGGCTGCATCCTTCGGTTCCGCCTTCAGCTTCGTCTCCATCCCGAAGACCGTTAGGCCATTCGCGGCGGGTTTGGACGAAAAAGTCTGAATGAAGTCATACTTTTCGCCGGTGCCGGCAGGCGATTTCATCTCGAAGGTCCGCTCCCAGGTTTGCCCCGGCAACGGCTTGTTCCGTGGAAAGACGATGCGAAACGGCAACTCCTGATTGAGGCGCTCGGCCGCAGTCGGGTTCGCGCCTTTGGCCTCTGTGATCCGGCCCAACTCATCCATGCCGATGGTGAGGATGACTTTGTTCAGGAATGCGGCCGTGGCGGCCTTGCCTTCCTCGGTACCGCTGTCGATGACGGTGCGATCGATGGTCGGCTTGCCGTCCTTGTCCTTCGGCCCGTTGCGGGCGATCGAGTTCTTCATCGAGGTGATCGTCAACTCAAGGGCTGCAATATTCTCCGGCGACACGGTCTTGACCGTCCAGAGTTTGCGAAGGTCGAGTTTGTTCACCGTCATCGACGTGGTGGGCTGGTTGTCTTCAATCGTCGTCTCGACCACCGTGGTCTGCTGCTCGACGACATAGGCGAGTCGCTGTCCGGCGACGAACTTGAACCGCGGTGGTGTCTGAGCCGAGGCGCCCGAGACGACGAGAAACAGGGCCAGGAGAGTTAGTCGAAGCATGGTGTGCGAATCCTCGAACTGTCACTTTCGATCCGCCCGGATGGAAACTGCTCAGCTTCAACCGGCCGCGCTGAGCACGGGTTTCGGGAACAGACTCCGGTCGACGACGATGTTGCCGTGGACCATGCGAACCACGCGGTCGGCTTGGGCTGCGATTTCCAGGTTGTGCGTCACCATCACCACGGTGACGTCGTCTTCCCGATTCAGGTTCTTCAGAAGCCGCACGATGGTGCCTCCGCTTTCGGTATCCAAGTTGCCGGTCGGCTCGTCGGCCAGCAGAACTTTGGGCGACCGGAGCAAGGCCCGAGCCACCGCGGCACGTTGCATCTCGCCGCCGGAGAGTTCGCGCGGCTTGTGCGTCAGTCGGTGCCCGAGGCCGACGCGGTGGAGCAACGCGGTCGCCCGACGCTTCCATTCGCGTCGCGTCTGCATCCACCCCATCATCGATTCCGCGATGTAGGCCGGCATCAGGACGTTGTCCAACGTGCTGAGTTCCGGGAGCAGATGGTAGAACTGGAAAATGAAGCCGAAGGTTTCGTTCCGCAGGCGGTCGCGCTCGCGGCCGCGCGCTGTGTCGATCCGCTTACCGTCGAGCGTGATGCTGCCTTGGTCGGGTGAGTCGAGTGTGCCCAGCAGATGCATCAAGGTGCTCTTGCCGGAGCCGGACGCACCCACGACCGCGAGAAATTCGCCGTCGTCGATGTCGACCGTCAGCCCTTGCAGCACCTGCACGCTCTCGGCGTGGCGGCGATAGCTTTTGAAGACGTTGTGCGCGCTGAGCATCCCTGCTTCTCCGTGATCAACCGTGTGAATTTACTCGAAGCGCAAGGCCCGCACCGGGTTCAGCCGGGCCGCCCGAATCGCGGGCAACACACTGAAGACGATGGAAGTACCGACGGCGCCGATGTTGACCGCGGCGAGCATGACACCTTCGATGTTGGTCGGGATCTTGTCGAAGTAATAGATGCCGCGATCGAAGATCTGCCTGCCGGAGATCATCGTCAGCACTTCCTCGATCTCGTTGATGTAGGTCGTGAGCAGATACCCCAGCAGGGTACCGAGCAGGCTGCCGATCAGGCCGAGGGTGAAGCCGTAACTCAGGAAGATCGTCATGATCCCCCGGCTCGACGCACCCAGCGACTTCAGGACACCGATGTCCCGCGTCTTCTCGGCAACGATCATCGAGAAGATCGCCAGCACACTGAAGCCGGAGACGCCGACGATCAGGAACAGGAGAATGTTGAGGATGCTGCGCTCGATCTCGATCGCTTCGAGCAGCGGCCCTTGGTGTTGCTGCCACGAACGCACTTGGGCTTCACCCGGCTGAAAGAGTTTCTGCAGTTCCGGGATGATGACTTCGTGCACGAGCTTTTCGTCCGCGGCCGCTTCGGGCTTGAGGCGGATTTGGATGTTGTTGACGCGGTCGCCCATCGCCCGAAGTTGCTGAAGTTCACTTCGCGGGATGTAGACGAACGAGCTGTCGTATTCGCTCATCTCGCAGTGGAAGTAGTCGGCGACGACAAAGGTGCTGTAGACCGGCTTCATCCCCGTCGAGCCGACCGTGGCCAGGAAAACGTCGTCCCCTTCGGCGAGGAGTTTGATTTCTTCGGTGATGCCCGTTTCCGGATCCTTGTAGCGGTAGTGCGCCAGCGAGTACCCGAGGATCACGCCCGACAGACGCGGCGGCGGACCGGCGGGTACTTCCGGTGCGGGGATGATCGGCATGGGCGGTACGACGATGCCGACTTCGCGGAACGCGGATGCACTCAACGGCGGCGATACGACGACGACTTTGGGCGTGTCCGCCGGCGGGATGATGTTCGGCGGGACGAAGGCGTTCGGCCGCGGCTGTTCGGTGGGATCCCAATCGCCGAGCCAGCGATGGTAGTTCATCCGGTCGCGCGCTTCGGCCGTGAGATCGAAATTGGGCTTGTCGACGTTGCGTTGCCGCTTGAGGTATTCCTTGAATCGGCCGACCTTGGCGTGGTCTTCCGGATCGATGCCGATGAGCTTGACGTGCTTCATGATCGGGATCTTGTTGCCGCGGCGATCGCGGGCGTAAAACTGCAGAAGCGCCATGACTTCGACCGTCGGCGCGGTCGCCTCGACATGCTTACCGACCGGCGAGGCCTGAATCGCCGCGTTGATTTCGTCCGCGGACATCTCGAAGCCGCCCGAGCGGTCGGTCTCGATGACGACGTCCGAGAGCACGCCGTGCAGGCGATCCATGAGCTTATTGCTGAAGCCGCTCATGACGCTGTTGACGACGATCAGCGTCGCAACGCCGAGCATGACGGACACGATGCAGACGAACGCGAGATAACGCGTGCGGAGGTACTTCAGGCAAAGCAGAAATTTATACACGGGATCCATCCCGAAGCGTGAAGCGGCGTGAATTGGAGAGGTTGTAACAAATGCCGAAGGGCCTGGGAATACCAAACCGAAACGCTTTGGCCATGACTGGACTGTCGCGCTGCGCTGATCATCACATCCCCGCTCAGGGCAGCTTGCAGACGGTCACGAAGAAAGCACCGCAGCGGTCGGCGGGGCCTTCGGTGAACCAGGCTTTCAGAGTGGTTTTCCCCTTCGGCAAAGTCAGTTCCAACTTCGCGGATCGTTCGCTCGCCTTGGCCGGGCCATCGGCTTGGATGCCCGCGATCTGCACCTTGATGCCATCAATGCCCGGGAAGGATTTGACCGGCGACTTTAGGTTGTAGGCCGGGGCGCGGTCGTCCCCTTCGTAGGTCGCCCCCAAGGCCTTGCCGCTGAATTCCGGCCAGCGACGGAGCACGAATTCGTAACGGCCCGCGGTTTCGACTTGCACGTGCCAGCGGCTGCCGTTCGGCCCACCGACGGCGGTGCGGACGAAGCCGGTGTTGTCCGCATAGACGTTCTCCCAGTCCGCACTCGTGAGTTCGACGACGGGTTGCTGCTTCGCACCCAAACTGATCGGCACGAAGTCGTCGAGCGTGTTGGACACGCTTTGCCACCAACCGTCGTAATGATCGGTCATCGCGGCGACGACGTTGGGATGTTCCGCCGCGATGTTCCTCGTTTGAGAGCGGTCGGCGACAACATCGTACAACTCGACGCCGTTGACAAGCCGCCACTGCTTCCAGATCACGCAGGCGTCTGCCTTCTTGGGAACCTGGCCGTACTGCACGACGAATTTGCGGTCCTCAAGTTTCTCCGTTGCCCCAGTCAGCAGGCCCGCCAGACTGACACCGGCATACCATACGGTGTCCTGTCGGTCGAACTTCGGCTTCGTTTCAAATCCGCAGAGTTCCGCAAAGGTCGGCAGCAGGTCGGTGTTCTGGGTCGGCACGTCAATGTCCCTGGCTTTCCCGAGGTTTCCGGCCGGCCGGCGAACCCAGCAGGGCACCCGGTGACCACCTTCGTAGTTGGTAGTCTTGCCGCCGCGCAGACCGGCGTTGAATGTCTTTACGCCCGCGGTTCCGCCGTTGTCCGTCATGAAGACGACGATGGTGTTTTCCCGCAGCCCACTCTCCGTCAGGAATCGCTCGAGTTGCCCGAAGCGCTGATCCAAGTGTGCGATCATACCGAAGAACGCGGCCGGGCCTTTACCTTCGTAAGGCTTGGCGAACTCGGGCTTGTCCACAAACGGCGCATGGGGCGCGTTGGTCGGAAGGTAACAGAAGAACGGTTCTTTGCGGTCCCGTCGTTCCCCCATCCATGCGGTAGCCCGGTCGAACCAATGGTCGGTGCAGTGGCCGACGGACTTTTTCTCCGAACCATTGTGGAAATAGCGACCATCGAACAGCGGCGTGCCGAATTCCTGCGTCGAATCACGCAACCCCCAGCCGAGGTGATACGCCGATTCCTGAAAGCCCTTGTCGATCGGCCGATGCGGGTAGCTGTCCCCCAAATGCCACTTGCCGAAGAGGCCCGTCTTGTAACCGTTGGCCGCGAACAATTCGGGCATCGTCGCCAAACCCGGCCGCAGGAAAGTCCGTCCGGCGGTCACGCTGGTTGCTCCGTTGCGAAGGGCCGCGAGGCCGGTCATCAACTGACCGCGCGTCGGGCTGCACATCGGACTGACGTGAAAATCCGTGAAGCGGACGCTCTCGGATGCGAAGCGGTCGAAGTTCGGGGTTTTGAGGATCGGATTGCCGGTGAAGCCGAAGTCGCCCAGCCCCTGATCGTCGGTCATGACAATCAGTACGTTCGGCTTATCCGCTGCCGCTGCCGTGCCGACCATGAGCACGCAAAGCAGAGTCGAGAAAGTACGCATCTTCACTGCAACTCCCGAACGGTGAACTGAAGCCGCAGTGTAATCGCTCCGGCTTGCGGAATCACTTGGTTTCTCCAATCTTCGGCGTCTACAACATATTTGTACCGTTGCACAAAATCGAGGAGCCGACGATGAAGATCGAACTGAAATACTGCTCGTCCTGAAGCTACGAACCCCAAGCCCTCAGTCTGAGTGGCCTCATCCTGTCCGGATTCAAGCGTCGAATCACCGGTCTCACGCTGATTCCCCACGTCGGGGGTTGCTTCGAGATCACCGTGGATGGCGAACGGATCTACTCCAAACTCGAAACCGACGAGTTCCCCAACGAAGCTTGGGTGCTCGACCAGATTACCGAGAGATTGAAGACGAAATAGTCATTTCACTGTGGAAAGCGCGCAAACACAGAAATATGTTATCTGCAATGTGTTCTCTGCACTCTCCGTGGTGAATCTCTTCATCGGAGATACTTGGCATGCGATTGACGGACTTTGCTTCCTGCGCCGGGTGTGCGGCGAAGATGCCGCCCAAGGCGGTCGAGGCCTTGCTGAAGTTTTTGCCGAAGCGCCGGCATCCCGATCTGCTCGTCGGTACGGAGACGCACGACGACGCCGGCGTGTTTCGGTTGCGGCCCGACCTGGCTCTGGTACAGACCGTCGATTTCTTTCCGCCGGTGGTGGACGACCCCTACACCTTCGGCCGCATGGCTGCGGCCAACGCACTCAGCGATGTCTACGCCATGGGCGGCGTGCCGATCACGGCATTGAATCTGGTCTGCTACCCGGACGACAAAATCGGGCCGGAATGGCTCGGCGAAATCCTCCGCGGTGGGGCCGAACGCTGCGAAGAGGCCGGCTGCACAATCGTCGGCGGGCACTCGGTGCGGGATGCCGAGATCAAGTTCGGCATGGCCGTCACCGGGACCATCCACCCCGATCGAATCACTACGAATGCCGGGGCGAAACCGGGGGATGTGCTGATCCTCACCAAGCCGCTCGGCACGGGGTTCGTGACGACCGCAGCCAAGAAGCACGACTGCCCACCGGAGTTGCTCGACGCCGCGGTTGAAAGCATGACGACGCTAAACGACGGTGCCTGCCGGGCCATGCTCGCCGTCGGCGTGAACGCAGCCACGGATGTTACCGGCTTCGGCCTCGCCGGGCATGCTTACGAGATGGCCCACGGTTCCAACGTCACCATCGCGTTGGCCCTGAACGCCCTGCCCCGCCTCCGCGGCATCGACGGCATCGACCTGGTGAAGTACCGCACGCGTGCCAGCAAAACCAATCGCGAGTACACCGAAGCCGAGACGGAGTACGCTCCCGGCTTGGACGAGTTGCTGTTGGAGTTCGCCTACGATGCCCAAACCTCGGGTGGTCTGCTGCTCAGCGTCCCGGAAGCGAAGGCGGACGATCTGGTCGCGAGACTGAAGGTCGAGATGACTCTCGTTGCAGCCATCATCGGCCGAGTCGAATCACGTGCGGATAAAGCATTGAGATTGATATAAAGCGAAGCAATTCAAAAAGTACAATCGGCATCTTAGATATACGCAGCACGGATGTGCCGGTCCGGGTCAATATCGCTTGAACGCATCGCGGCCTCAGGCCAACCCATTGTCGGGTTGGTCTGAGGCCGCGATCTTTGGATCGGCGCATTCGCGGTTGAAAGGCAGGACGAAAGTCTAATGCCGTTGCACGGCCGTGAACAGTTCGCTCATCTTGATGCCGAGTGCCAGGCAGATGCGGTAGAGCGTTTCGATGCTGGCGGAGTTCTTGCCGAGTTCGATCTGCGACAGGTAGCCCAGCGACACGCCGGTGCGCTCACTCATGTTGGAGAGCGTGAAGTTCAGGCCCTTGCGGCGTTCTCGGATGGCGGAGCCGAGGCTTTCGCGGAGGGCTTCCTCCGTCATGCGGAGCAGGCCCTTGTTCTCCAGACAGCGGATCGCGATTTCGCGAAGGTGGTCGACCTGGAACGGCTTGGTCAGGTAGTCGTAGGTCCGCGCCCGAAGGCAGCTCAAGGCACTATCCACCGACGGATAGCCGGTCACGACCACGATATTGGCGTCCGGCTGATTCTCACGAACCCAGCCGAAGACCTGTTCGGGTTCGAGGCTCGGGATCACGTAATCCATGATGATGAGGTGGTACTGCGTGCGGCGATTGAGGACGCTTTCCACCAAGGACGGGTCGGAGACCGTGTCGATCTCGAAATCGCGATTGGAGAGTGCCGCTTCAATCACGGCGCAAGTCGCGGCATCGTCGTCGATGATCAGAATGCGGATTTCGCCGCTCGATTGCAGTTCCCCCAAGGCGGTCGGAGCCTTGAGAGGCCTTGGGGTTTGGCGGATACGGTCTTCGACGAGTTCGAGCGGCATGGGTGTTACCCTCCGATGAGTGTTGATCCGGTCAGCGTCTGGACTATGGGCGAAGGAACCGCGGCGGTGGGAATCGCGAACCGTACCGTCGTGCCCGATTCCGGGGCAACCGAAGATTCGATGCGGATCCCTCCGCGATGGGCTGTCAGCGTGCGGGCCACGATCGCCAGGCCGAGGCCGCGGCGACCGACTTTAGTCGTATAGAACGGCTCGGCGAACAGGCGGGCTTTCGCCTCCGGTTTGATGCCGATGCCCGTATCATGAATCGTCACCAGGACGTGCGACCCGGGTTGCACGGCACCGAGGTAAGGCCTTGTTTCCGCTGTCGATAAATCCATCGCCTCGGCAACAACGGTGATTCTCCCGCCGTTCGGCATGGCCTCGGCGGCATTGGCGAGCAAGTGAGCCAGCACGTTCCCAAGCGGGCCACCATCCATCGCCACCGACGGCAGGCCGGCAGTGAATCGACTGGTGATTTGAACGCCTGCGGCCGCCCGGACTTTCGCCTCTTCCCGCGCCAGCGCTGCCGTCAGCGAGCCGGGTTGAGGTTTGGCTTGGCCACAGCGGTTCAACTCGTGCAGTTGCTTCGTGAAGACGATCCCTCGCTGACCGACCTTGCCGATTTCGGCAAGCCACTTGGCCGGCTGAGAACCTGCCGGCACCAGCGGCAGCGACAAGTCGCTGAAGCCGATGATGCCGGTCAGGACATTGTCGAAATCGTGAGCCATGCGCCCTGCAATGACACCGGCATCGTGCAGCCGTTGCTGAATCCGCCCCGGCTCGATCGTCGGCCCGTACTCGGCCAGCAACGCAGGTGCCCGCTCGATCAGTTTGGCGGACAGTTTCAGATAAGCCCGCTCGGCATCCGTCCACGCCGCAACGCCGTCCTTTTCCACCCAAACCAAGCCCGGCGATCGTCCTGCCGGCAGAAGCTGAGCGTAGAGGCGACCAGCGGAGTTCGGCATCGGCCAATGGACCGTTGTCGTACTTCCCTTCAACGACTCGACCAGCGCCGCGGCTTCCTGCGGCATCCGGGGTAACGGATCGCAGCCGTCACTTTTCGCCGTCATCATCAACTCATGCGACCCATCGGCTGCGGCAATCAAGCCGGCACGTAACCATCCGGAGGTCCGTACCCAACCGGACAACAGCGCATCGAGGGCCAGTGCATCCCGACATTCATTCAGAAAGTTCGGCAGAAAGGCCAAACCCGCACAGGAAACCCCAGCCACTGACATGCTCGTTCCTTCGTCTGCGGTGAAAGCCGCGATTTTGCGGCACACCGTCTTTGGCGTCGCATGAAATCCTTGATCTCAGAGCATATTTAGAACACGTTACGACGAAGTCAACCAATTTTCGGGCTTCGACTCAAGACAAGTGAAGTGGAAACCGACATCCAACGTAACCAATTCACGGCGTAAACTCGGCGCAGAACGCCGAGACACTTTCGATACAAAGCATTCCGAATGGAGAAGTTATGGCTTCTTCGGCTGATCGAGCTTCAACAAGGTTTTGAGTGCAGCGCCTGCCGCTTCGCGGACTTGGACCTGCGGGTCTTTTTGTGCCTGCCTCAACAGCGGAATGGCAAGCATGTAAGCAACTTTGATTGCGCCGAACTCCTCGACAATTACGACCCGAACCTGAAAATCGTTCTCCTTGACCAGCGGTTCAGCAAGGATCCGAATTAAGGCGTCTTCATGGGCGGTCAAACATTTTGCCAACGTTCGGACCGCCTGACGACGGACTGAAGGATCTTTCGCTTCGGTCAGGGACGGTAAAAGCTGGAGATGAATGTCCTTGCCTGCAACACCGAACCGGCCGATCGTTTCCAGAATCGTAATCCTGAACTCGGACGGTGCGGAGTCCAAGCGTTCCACAAGTGCTGGGAGAACATCCCCGGCGCTTTCGCCCAACAAGCCGAGGGCGAGCACGGCTTCGCGCTGTAGTTCCGGCGACTTTTCCTGCCGAAGAAACTGCACGATCGCGACTGCTGGAGCCTGTTTCTCGTCCGGTTCGATCCGGCCGAGGGCAAAGACTGCTGACCGACGGACAGGGACTTGGTCGGATTTGACGAGCCCGAGCAGTTTTGCGGCCGCCGCCTTGGCGTCACCGCCGATGCGGCCAAGCGCCTCAGCCGATGCGGCCACAACCGTCGGGTCGACATCGGAGAGCGCCTCGGTCAGCGGGCCGACGGCCTGCTTGGCCGCACGGCCGAAGCGGCCCAGCGTCACGGCAATCGCGACGCGGACTTTCGGCTCGCGTTCCTGCCGCATTGCCGCCGTCAGGTCATCCAAAGCGAACAACGAGTCGTCGGTGCTTTGCAGGCCGAGAGTCGCGGCCGCCTGCTCGCGGACGACCGGCGAAGCATCGTTCCGCATGGCAGCACCAACTGCGGCAAGGGCAGGCACAATCGCGGTTTTCTCGGCCTGCGCCAATTCTCCGAGGGCGATGATCGCAGCCCGACGTTTCCGCGGCAGCGGGTCGTTCTTCAACATCGCCTGCCACTCGGACAGCTTGCGGTCGTTGTAGACCGGATCCTGAACCGGCAACACCACGGACATCGCAGCGAACAGGATCAGCGCTTTCATGCGTTCAGAGTCCTTGGATGGCTGACAGGATCGGCACGTGCAGGCCCGGTGTGCAGGCGATCAAGCCGCGTTGCTTCGGGCCGGTGGTGCGGCCGTAGGCAATCGGCTCGCCGTTGAACGAGCACGTCTCACCGCCGGCTTCGGTCACGAGAATGTCGCCGGCGCAGATGTCCCAGTCGTTGAACCCCGAGTAGTCGTTGACGTAGCAATCGACCTCACCGCGAGCCACCAGCGCCAGTTTCACGCCTGCGGAAAAGGTCTCGACCACGGACGCGGGCTTGAGTGCGGTCACGACCGGCATGTGCTTGCCGCCGGGCTTGCTGCGGCTTTGAGTCAGGATCGCCTCCGCCAGGTTTGCGGTCGTTCGCACTCGGCACGGCATCGCCGGTTCGCCGTTACCACTCGCCCAACATCCGCCTCCGATCGTGGCGTAGGTCACGCGCCGCTGCACCGGTTCGGCCACCACGCCGAGGACCACGCGATTGCGGATCGTCAACCCGATCATGATCGAGAACTCGCCGGTCTTCATCGCGAAGCCGCGGGTGCCGTCGATGGGATCGACGACCCAGCAGCGGTCGGAATCCGGCGAATCCTTCGCGGCCGGCGTGTCCTCCTCAGCGAGGACGGCATCGGTTGGGAATCGCCTGCGAAGAGCCGTCAACAGCATCTCCTGCACGCCGCGATCGACGTGGGTGCTGATGGTCACCGGGGCGTCGGGGATCGCCACGAATTTCCCGTATTCGCCGCGCGCATACTCGGCCGCAGTCTCGGCCAGGGAAAGTGCGGCTTCGAGTTCAGCCTTGAGATCGTTCGGCATCACTTGCTTTCCGTGGGCGGGACGAAGTCGGCGATCCAAAGTTGCGTCGGGCTGCGGCCGTCGCGGCTCGTCGTCCACATCAGCTTCTTGAAGTCCGGACTGAACACCGGCAACACATCCTGCCCGGGGGCATGCGTGATTCGCGTCGTTTTGCCCGTCTCGATGTTCATCCAGTAGAGGTCGTAATTGGGCCGCTTGCTCTCGTCGCCGTGATCGGCGGCGGTGTAGATGATGTGCTTACCGTCCTCGTACCAGAACGGTGCCCAGTAGACCCACTTGTCGTCGTTCGTTAGTGCCTTCTCGTTTTTGCCGTCCGAATCCACCACGTAAAGCTGAAGCCGATCCTTCTCCTTGCGGTCGCTGCGGAAGATGACCTTGGTGCCGTCCGGCGAGAAGAACGGCCCGCCGTTGTAGCAGTTCTTCGCCGTCGTGATGGCCTTCACGTCCGAACCGTCCGCGTTCATGGTGCAGATCTGCACGTCGCCGGCATTGCCGCGGCTGAAGACGATCCGCTTGCCGTCCGCGCTGTAGCTGCCCTCGGCGGTGTAGACCTTGGCCTCGGGTGTCAGGCAGGTCAGCTTGTCGGCTTCCGGGTCGTAGGAATAGATCTTCATGAACGGGTCGAAATCCCAACTGTATCGTCGCCGCGTGCCGGCTTTGGCTTCTTCGACGCGTTTCGCGAGTTCGTCGACCTCGTGCTTTTTGGCATTCGGGTCCTCGTGGCTGCTGGCGAAGATCAGTGTCTTCCCGTTGGGGTGGAAGTAGGCGCAGGTCGTCCGGCCGCGGCCGGGGCTGATGCGGCGGAACTTGCCGGTCTGCAAGTCCTGCGTGAAGATTTGGTAGAAGGGATTGGCATCCCCCTTCACTTCCGCCTGATAGACGATCGACTTGCCGTCCGGTGCGAAGTAGCCCTCACCGGCCCGGGCGAAGTCCCTCGTGACCTGTTTGACGTTGTGCAGATACCGATGCTCCTCAGCAGCCCAGTCGTCTTTCCCGGCATCCTTCGCCGGCGGCTGAAGCAGACTTGTGGCGAGCAACGCGACGAACAGATTCACGGCAATGACTCCCGACGGACGAACGGACTCCGCAGTTATTGTAGCGGCCGCGGGACGCACGACGGTCCGGATTGGTGTCCCGCCCCCACGTCGCCTCGATCATCACCCTTGGTCTTCGTATTCGAGATCTTCCTGGGCGCTGCCGATCGGCTCGCCGCCCTCGGCAAGGTAGATGCGGTAAAGCTGGACCATGTAATGTTCCTGCGCCATCAACTGAATGATGATGGCCGGGAACAGTCCGATGCAGCACAGCAGCAACCCGACGAAGCCCAGCAAGCTGCTGATGAGCATGTGGATGAGGAGTGTGACGAGCAGTTGACCCCAAAGTTTCTTCAGGAAGGCCGACGTGAACTTCATCGCCGCGCCGAATCGGAAGCCGCGCGTCAGTTGCACGTGCAGAATCAGGGGCCAGGTGAAGATGGTGCCGATGATCAGCATCGGGATCATCGCGACGTACCCGACGAGGATCAGCAACGGTTCATCCAGTTTGATCGCCGCGATGAGGGCGGGTACGACGGCGATCAGGCCGAGCATGGCCGTGAACAGGCCGACGAGCAGTTGCATCAGGAAGACCCAGAAGCCCCGGCTCAGGTATTCCGAGAAGCGGTTGATGTCGAAATCGGGATGGTCCTGAATGTCCGGATCGCGTTCCAGATCGTCGAGCACTTCGGCCTGATAGCCGAACCAGACCACCTGCCCGACGATCGGAACGACCTGCGTGGACAGCAGCGCCAGCGACCCCCAGAGCAGGTTGCGGGTGCCGGTGTTCGGCTTGTTGATAAAGTACGTGTAGGGAGCTTTGTAGTTCATGGATGGTGTGCAAGCTCGGGTTGGATCTCGCCTTGGAGAGACGCCAAGCTACACCAACCTCCCGAGGAAAAGAATCGAATTCCGCCGTTACGGAACGACCGTGCCGATGGCTCGCATGACACCGTTGGAGGCGGGCGCGATCTCGTAGCCGGCCTGGACAATGGCGTTCCACTGAGCCGGATCGGCCGGAGCGGATTGACCGGTGAGGTCCTTCAACCCTTCGTGGGCGAGGTTGACCATCGCCGTGTCTCGCCCGAGTTCGCCGGCGAGCACCTTGTTCAACGCGACCACCGATTCCTTGGAGCGGATCTGCGTCAGCCCGGCCACGGCACGCCGACGCACGTAGGCCTTGCCGGTCGGGTCCTCGTTGATGCCGAATTCCTTGCCGTCCGCGATGCGGGCCAGGAACTCGACCGCCTCCGGCGAGTTGGTCCGCGCGATGCCGTCCAGTGACCGGCACCGGATGGTCGAGATTTGTTCCGGCGAGAAGCCCTTACCGGCAAACATGGCATTCAGATCGCCCATGCCGGCGGCATTGCGGAAGCGGTCGAGCGCCCCGGCCTGTTCAATGCCTCCGGTCGGAGCTGCTGCTGTCGGAGTCGGATTACCGGCGGCATAGTGGTACGCATTCGCCAAAATCTCGGTCTTGCGCGGATCCTCGAACCGCATCAGTGCGTCGATGGCACAAAGCCGCACCCACGGTGCCGCATCCTGCGTCGCCGCCGTCGACAGGATCTGAAGCACTTGGTCCTGGGCCGCCTGATCGTAACCTGCGGCGGTCGGTTCCTTGAGGGCCTGCATGGCCCGTGCCCGCTCCTCAGCCGCCACCGGCTCGGCCGACCGCAAAACGGTCATGGGGTCGGTGCGCTCGAACATCGTTTCGAAAGGTTTATCCCGGAAGCGGCGGCTCGACACGGTTTCCCAGGTCGAGGCACAGCCCAACGACGAGATCAACGAGGCACTTGCCATCAGGAAGACGAAAGACCGTGCCATGCGCCCGCTCCGGACCGTGGAAACTCGTTGTGAGCGAATAGCGAAGGGCTGCCGGGTGGTCAAGCGGAACGGGGAAAACGAAGCAACCCCCGGTTTGCACGGGGGTTGCTTCGGGTTGAGTGCGGGAAAGAGGACTTGAACCTCCACGACCTTACGGCCACCAGAACCTGAATCTGGCGCGTCTGCCAATTCCGCCATTCCCGCGTGTCCACGCATGTTATATCGGGACACGCGCGCGTCAAGCGAGGTTCACTTCTTGCCCGCTTTCGGTGCCGCCTTGAACTCCTCGGCCGTCATGGCCTTGACGGTGCCGTTGAGCATCACAATCAATCCACCCTTCGTGGCCGCATCTTTAGGATAAGCCAGAACGGTCGAAGCATCGGTCGTTGAGAGCGGCACTCGCCAATAAACGACGTAAGATTCGTTCTGCACGGCGGAATGACCGACCGGGTGCGTCGCGGCTCCATCGCTCAAATCCGCAAGGCTGTTCGGTGCCTTTTTGCGGAGTTCGAAATACTCCTTAAGCATTTCCGCCAAGTCGTTCGCATCGTCCGACGCCGACGGGCCAGTGGCGACGGTGGATTTACCATCGCCACATCCACAGGAAAAAGTCAGCGCCATACAAAACGCCGCAGCAAGAATCATCCGCATGTTCTCATACCTTAAGGAAGAGTGACGACTTCGCCGCCGGAACGGGTGCCCGCACCCTGCCACGTTACGAAGTCGATGTTGTCGGTGATGAATCGGACGCTGGCGTCGCCCATGCACGTATTCACGCCGCCGGAGTGGTGACTGCTGGCTGCGAGGTGTGCACTGTTCAGGTTGCCGAAATCGCCGCAGTTATACCGTTGACCGGTCTGTACTTTGCGGTTCCAGTTCGGCGGTAGGGTATGCGTGAACGTCTGAAGGAAGTTCAGTGCCCGATAGTACTGTTGGCCACTGTAGGTCAAGCGACCGGAGAAAGGTGAACCCGTCATGCAGGTCGGAATATTGCGTCCATCGTTGAGGGCGATGCCCGTTGTCCGCATCAAGGTAGTGTTGTCGAAGACGCCCGCTGGTGCGTTCCATTCCTGGGTCGCCCGCATCCGTTCGGAATAGAGTACTGTGTTGCTCGATCCGTCCGTGATCGAATTGATGGGGATGCCCTTCATTTCCACGCCGGTTGGGAATGGTGCCGAGAAGATCCCTGCCGCGATCCCAGCTTCGCGAGTGTTGGCCGAAGCGCCTTGAGAACCGAAGTAGTTGTTGCGACCGGCACCAAAGTAAGTGTTGCTTTGCGAGTCCGATGGGCAGATGTAAAACGGCACATCCTGGCTGCGGGCCGCCGTTTGGTTGAAAGTTGTCGGTGTCAGCGAAACATCGATTCGGCCGTCGCTGTTCACATCATAGTTCAGATCGGGGTGAAACTGATTGAGTTTGTTGGCCTGCTCGACATAGGGGAGGATGATGGCGAGTGTGCTGGCGTTCGAGCTTCGTGTGTTGCCTAGGATGACCTTGGTGTGCTGATACGGCGGCAGGTAGCCCAGAGTCGATTCGTAGTTGTGGATCGCAAGTCCGATCTGCTTCAGATTGTTCTGGCACTTGGCGCGGGCGGCCGCTTCGCGGACCTTCTGCACCGCCGGCAGCAGCAGGCCGATCAGGATCGCGATGATGGCAATCACGACCAACAGTTCGATGAGGGTGAAGCCGGACCTTGTACCGATTCGATTGCGCATGGGTCACTCCGAACGGGATAACGATGAGTAAGCTGTGGAATCTCCACATCACATTATAAGAGTTCCTGAATTCCCGTCGCAAGCCTGTAAATCTCCGATTCGCGGACTTTTCTTCGGAACCACTGCGAATACGAACGAAACGACCCGATTCGGACGGCCGGATCGAGTCGCAACGTTTCATTCTGCTGTCGATCAGCCGGGGCCGCCGACGCCGCCTCCGGGCACTCCGCCGCCCGGAGGAGCACCGAAGCCACCGCCCGGCCCGATGCCGTTGTTCTGGTCGGTCGTGGCTTCGATCGGAATCTCGATGCCGTAAGTCGGGTGGGCCTTCATGAAGATCAGCCAGTCCTCGGAGAACTGTTTGACGGCCTCGAGATCGATTTTGATCGGATCGTTCGGATCGACGAAGCCGATCGACTGGGCGAACATCTGCATCATCTGAACCCGCGACGGCCGCACATCGCGCGGCAGTTGGTTGACCTTGGCATAAAGAGCCTGCATCGCAGCGGGCTTCTTCTTGGCGAGATAAAAGACCAGGCCCCACGATGTGGCTTGGGACTTGATCAGCAGCTTGGCCTTAAGCGCCCGGGCTTCCGCTTCGGGATCCGTTTGAGCTCCACCGTTGGGCACACCGGCAGCGCCGGGGGGCCGACCCATCGGCGTGCCCTCGTCATCGCCGCTGCCGACGCCGCCACGACCGGGTGCACCGCCGGGCGGAGGTGTACCTCGACCGCCAGGTCCTGGAGGTCCACCGGGAGGTCCACCAATACCGCCGCCGGGAACTCCGCCCGCCGCCAAGCCATCGTCCACCTTAGGCTTCGGGTCGATATCAACACCCTCGCGGTAGGCGTCGAAGTAGGCATCCGTAATCACGTTGAGCAGCAGTTGAGCGGCTTCCGGGTGCAGTTCCTTGCGGTCCATCAGTTTGCGGAATTCGCGAATCAGCACGTAGTTCGGGGATCCGTAGCCGGACGCGAGGCCGACGGTCATGATGGTCGGCTTGTTCGGTTCGGTCGTGTAGACCGGGCCTTTGGGCTTCTGCAGCAAGGTCGAAAGCCCGGTTTCCATCCATTCGGGAAGAATGACGTGTTGGGCCAGCAACCCGGAAGCTGCATAAAGCTGCCTCGTGCCTTCCCGCGTAATCATCGCATAGGTCGCCTCATCCTCGACGAACTTGTCGACCAGCGCGATCGACATCATCTTCACCGCTTCGGCCACCGTCTCGTTCGCTTTGAGCGGCGGGGCGTTGCCTTTGAGCAGGTCATCCCGGTTCCAGCCGAGTTGGTAGCGACTTTGGGCATCCTTCATGAAGGTGCGACCCGCTTCGTCCAACCGTTCCGGAGACAGCACCACGATGCCGTGAGCTTGCGAGTAAAAGGCATCCGAAACAATCGGGCTGCCGTCGAGTGCGGTTCGCAGTCGCGGCATATCGGTCGCCTTATCCGCGAGCACGGCAATCAGTTTCTCCTCCGGCACGTTGACGACGTAGCCGCTTAGAGCGTGCCAGAGATAGAACGCCTTCATGTTGCTTTCGAGCACCTGCAGCCGGCTTAAAACGCCGTCGCGGGCCACCGACTGATCGCCCCAGTGAATCAAGGCGTAGTGGGGCGATTGCTCGTAGGCGGCGGCACCCAAGGTCTGCTGCCACTTGGTCGCGTCCGGCGATTCGGGCGCGCCCTTGGCGAGATTCGCGGAGACGACCTTGTAGGCCTTGATGAAGTTGGCGACGGTGACCGGCGGTACGACGCCCTTGCGGGATTCCACGATCTTGACCGTCTCATCCGCATACTGATAGGCCAGATCGACGAGGCCGTAGGAAAGGGCTTCGGCGACGAGGTCGTAACCTGTCTGGGCGGGCTTTTCCTTCAGCCAGGCGTTGTGCTTGCCTTTGACGGACGATTCGAGTGAAAAGCCGGATTTCAGCCAGTAGGAACGGATCGTGCTTTTGTCGTCGAAGATGAACGACTTGCCGAACTGCGTGGTCACGGCAATCAGCGGCGGGTTCATCGGCCCGAAGCCCATCTTCGGGTAGACCAGGGAAGTCCGCGCGGTCTTGTAGGGAACGACGACCACCACGGACTTGGACGGATCAATCGATGAGCCGGCACCGGCAGCCGGGGGGCCGCCCGTGAAACCGCCGGGAGCACCCATGAAGCCGCTGCCGCCGGACCCGCCGCCGCCGCCGAAGCCTGGCGGCGCGGCTCCGCCGCCGGCACCGCCGCTGCCTTCGGCAAAATTCACCCGCAGGATGACGTACCCGGGGATCTGCGGCAGCGTCTGGGCCGATGCCGACCAGGCCATCAGCCCGAGCAGCCCCAGACTGAGAACCGAAGTGAGACGCATGACGATTCCTCGGTCGATGGAAATTTTGAAGTGCGGCGTTGACGATCGGAATTTGCTGAGCTTATGCCGAATCATCGGTTTAGTCATCATGTGCCTGGGCGGCGCGGCGCGAACTTGTATTTCGCGTCGTCGTTGAACAGGCTGCCGGCGGCATCCTTCGGCGGATTGCCGGTGATCCAGAGTTGCAGCCGCTCCACAGACGGCCGGTTGACCCCGGCTTGGGTATCCTTCTCCAACGGCGAGAGAATGTCCACGATCGCCAGATCGAGCAGATCCGTCAACGGTTTGCCGTACCCGCGATACCGCGGCGTTACGGCAATGTTTTTCCGAAGCTGCGCGAATGAGGCGGAAACGCGTGCGGCCGTCTGCTTCCACGGAAGCGATACGTCGGCATCTTCCGCCAATCGCGGTGCGGCCATGTTGCCCAAGCCTTGTGCCAAGGCCAGCGCCCACACATCCACGTTCAGGTAGACGCTCGGAAGCGCATTGTTCGCCAAGCCGATCACCGCCTCGGCCGCATCGGCGGGCGTCGTCGACAGGCTCAAAGTCGAATCGTTCGTTGCGACTTTGGCCAAAGTATACCCGACGCGAACTTCAGGAACGCCCTTACCGCCGACGACATCGTAACGGATCTTGGCCAACGCACGAATCGCAGCCCGCCGATAATAGCGAACCACGGCGATCTGCTCGGGCAACAACGCCGTTGCCGTTGCCGGCGGTGCTGCCGGAGCCGTCGTTGCCGCTTCCCCGCCCATCGGCGGCGGCGGCGTCAGGTTCGTCGGCCGACCCGAAGCATCGACGCTGGAAACGGAAGCCAAGGCCGCAACCGGCGGTCCCTTCAGAACCATCTCGTCCAGTATCTTGACCAATACGACCAACTCGGCATCCGGGAATGCGTGGCGCGTGACCAATGGGCTGTTGAGTGCCGTCACGTCGTAAGCCGCCAGAAAGTTCTCGGCGCCGTGGATGGCATAAATCAGCACTTCGGGCGGCGTCGGCAAGGGCTTGCCCGCTTTGTCCTTGAAATAGGTGTTGTTCAACATCGCCGTGAGCGTCTTGCCGTGAGCGGGCGCACCCGACTTGGCGGCGATCGACAGAAAACGGGCCGCATTCACGCGGATGATGGCCGGCGGATTCTTGGCGAAGATGTCCGCGACTGCGGCATCCAAGGCCGCACCGTACTCGATGATGTAGCCCGTCTGTTCCGGATTCATCCGAGGCAGATCGCGCTCGGGGGTCGGGATCAGCAGCCGGCTGTTAAGATCCGAGACGAGCAGATCGAGATTCTGATCCACCGTCCGCGGCTTCAGCTCGCCGCTTTCCGGCAGGTTGTAGTACGAATCGAACGTGACGCGATACATGGCGTATTGGGCAAACTGCTTCAGGATCGCCTGATTGCCCCTGATGTCCGGCCCTTTGATGCGGACCTTGCCCGAGTAAAGATCGTTCATTTTGGTCAACAGTTCGCCCGTCGGCTGCTTCGGCTCCAACCGATACGGCTTCAGGTCCGTCCCTTGACCGTTCGCGGTCGAAGCGGCGAGGAAACAGAGGGCAGGCAGGACGAAAAAGCCGCCGAGCCGCAGGATACTCCGACATGCCATCGGCACGACTCCGAACAACGACAAGGTGGACCGGACCATACGAGTACAACGTATCCGACGCCGCGCTGTTGGCGATCCGGTGTGCTGCAATCGCTTGTGGAGAGGCTAACACTCTTCGGGAATCGCAGCAAGTACCCACCCGCGAAGTCCCGGAAATCGTCGCCGACCTCGGCCGCATTCCTGAAGTTTTGCGGCACGACTTGGAATTGCCGCAACCCGTCGACCCCGCTAGACTGCTGAAGTCGCGGGCCGTAGCGCAGCTTGGTAGCGCGCTTGCTTGGGGTGCAAGAGGTCGGGAGTTCAAATCTCCCCGGTCCGACTCGTTGAAACCTCCGGCGATTTCGGTCGCCGGAGGTTTTTTACTTACCGGCAGTTCGCGGCGGCGCGATCGGCATGCGCGGCGGGGCGGTCGCCCACATCAATTTGATTTCGTCGGGCGTCAGGCCGTACGCGGCGTTGACGAGGTCGGACACGCGGCGTTCGAGTAGGTCGGCCTCGCGGGCATTGGCGTGCAGCGGCAGCACCGACGCCTCGTACGCTTCGTTCAGGCGCTTCACGTCGGCCACGCCCAGCGGAGCAGAGCGGCCGCGAACCTTCCGCACCTCGGCGAGGAAGTCGGCGACCGACAGTTCCGCCAGCCCCACGAGCTTGTTCGTCGCCTTGGCGATGCCGAACTCCGCCCGCAACCAGTCGAGCACGTCGCGGCTGCCGGCCGTCATCGCCCCCTTGAGCGCGACCAGCCGCCCGACGTACCCCTCCACCTCCGCCCGCACTTCCGGCGTCGGCGTGGCGATGGGGA
>Ga0163144_10008017_pt1 | contig 22954 bp, 18 predicted proteins | sample OliLak19BULKMAT1_FD_123175 | JGI IMG/M metagenome (GOLD analysis project Ga0163144, IMG submission 123175) | Freshwater microbial mat bacterial communities from Lake Vanda, McMurdo Dry Valleys, Antarctica - Oligotrophic Lake LV.19.BULKMAT1 | ecosystem: Environmental > Aquatic > Freshwater >...
GAGAGTGGGGATGTTTTGTTCCTTCTCGCGAAGATGTGCCAGAATTCTGTCTATGACATCCTGTTCCTCAATACATGCAATGACCCTGACAGATCCGCCGCAATGGCCACAGACCTCGATGTCGACAAGGTGAATTGATGCGCAGCATCAAGAGAAGGTGCCCTGGGGCATGTTGAAGACGCGCTTGAGCCGTTGTGCCCAGGTCATTGCCGCATGTCGCTCGGCGGCTGAGCGGACTTGCGCATTGGAATTAGGCTTGACGCCTTTTCCGCGTTTGGCTGGTGTGACCAGTCCGCGCCATCGGTGATTAGGGGCAAGAACACCATGGTAGCGGGTGAGGTTGACCCTAGGTTTGGGCACGAGGGCCGCCAATCGCGCAATGAAATCCACCGGTTCGAATGCGACTTGCGTGGTGCCATCGCGGTAAGGCGTCTTCAGGGTATAGAGAACCTTGCCGGTTGAACTGAGCGAGAGGCGAGGAATTGCAACGGCAGGACGGGCGATGTACCGGCACAACCTCTCCCGCTTGTCCTTCTGATGCCCTTCGCAGCTCACCCCCGCGTGTAATGAGAAGCCATTGGCCTTAGCCACCCGCGCTAGTGCGGGATCAGGTCGGTCCAGTGGCCGGATGGTGCGGATCATAAAGGCCTTTCGCCCCTGTTGCGGGCCGACAGCAACCCGATAGGATATGGAGCTGCCCATAATGTGTGGCATGGCATCCGTGTCGTCTGCGGGTTCGAGTTCCAGCCAGGCGCTCTCGGCATCCTGCTCCAGCAAGCCCAGCCGTTCCAGGCAACGGCCTGCACGTTGACTGATCAACTCAACCAGGTTTTCCAGCTCGCTTTTGTCCGGTGCCCTGACGCGCTGGAACTGAGGGGGCCGGTTGTCGCGATAGACATATGCCCCATCGAGAAACAGGATATGAAAATGTATATTGAGATTAAGAGCAGAGCCGAAGCGTTGTATCAGCGTGACCGCACCAGTCGCACCGTCTTTGAGTTGTAGTCCGGCCTTGTGGATCAGATGGGTCGAGATCGCCCGGTAAACGATACCCAGCACCTTGCCCATCGCCTGGGGGTGGGCGAAGTATACAGAACCCCCGCTTCTTGCAGGAAAATGCCACCAGACGCTCAAAATGACAGCTATCGCAGCGCACCCGCAGGAAACCGTGTTCCAGACGGCCGCACTTGAGATAGGCCTCGAATTCCCTGTGGACATGGTCGGGCAGTGATTTGCCCTGCTGGGAGAGTTGACCAATGAGAGCAGGGTAGTGCGCTTCGACGAGCTGGTAGAGAAGTATCTGCTCGGGTTGATGCCGTTCGTTAGCAGTTTTGCCAAGGCCATCCCTGCTTTGTGCCAACATGGTAGTTCCGCCTTAGATATCCATCCTGCGGAACGAACCAGATTGGAACAGCAGCTTGAGGAATGCCACGTCCAAAGCGTGCAGCGAAACTGCTATAGGACATCAGATCTGGCCCGTGTACGGTTGTCTCAGCGAGGCCAGACAGGTGAGAGACTCGCCAGCTGGTTACACTGTAACCACTCCATAAAGGGGCAAGGTACAGTGCAAACGTCGTTGCACAGACCATGGTTAGCGCCAGAGCAAAAACTTCAGATATCAGGCTATTGAGCGGAATTTCCATCTGTTGGCATAAACCTCACCCGTTTTTGCTCGAATTCCCTATGACCGCCGCATTACGCGTTCGTATAGTGGGCACCAGAGCACGAATTCTGTCGCTGCCACTGCGCTAAAGTGGTAAGGACGACCCCTCCTTGCGCAAGCAAACGGGGTAGGTAGGATCTGGTTGTTTAGGACTCTGCTGAACGCGTCATATAGGCCCTTCTTGGACGCAGCGGTCATCCATGACCGGGGTCACCTTCCAAAACTCCAGCGCCTGCTTTTTCGGCCCTGCTCCCTCAATCCCTCCCGCTTGTTACGGGGAACTTTTCCATAACTGCTGTTGATGACCCGGTCACAATCGTCCGGGCTATTCGACGATTTCTTCAACCACGCAAACGCACTGGCGGTCAGCGCGTTCTGGCGCGGAGCCCGAGGGCAATCCGCTGCGCGAGTGGCTCAACTCGCACGAGCGCTTCCTGGACCGGTTACCGGCTGATAGCCTGGTGCTGTTCAAGCGCCCGCTGGAAGGACATAATCTCGGCCTGGCGCTGGGCGAATGCATTGCCCACCTGAACTATCTGCACCAGCGTGGGCAGGTCGCGCGCACCGTGGATGCACAGGACTGTTACCGCTATCGGTCGGTGGATTCCACACTGCCAATGCGCCTGCGACAACAGCGCCACGCTGCTGAGGACACATCCCCAATGCAGGTATAAAATATTAATTAATACAAATAGATAAGAAGTATTATTAAAGTTATAAATAGGGATAGGTTGCGCCCTGGAGCAACCAGTTACACGGGATTACGCGCCATGCCAATGCCAACCGATATCGGTGTTATCGACCTTATGCTGGCCATACCCGGCGACGACAGCAGCAGCTTCTACGACTGGATCAAACCCCTGCTGCTGGACCGCGAAAGTCATGAGCAGTTCAGCATGCCTGCCCAGTACATGTTCAAGGATATCCCCGACACCCGCAATGAAGCGGATGCTATCGTCTATACGCTGGCGCAGATGGACAAGCACGGTATCGAGCGCGCCATGCTCGGCCTGGGTTTTAGCGACTTGCAGGAAAAAGCGCTGCTTGCGCACCCGGATCGGTTTTTTGCCTCCTATGAAGCCAATCCCAACAAAGGCATGGACGAGGTGCGCAAGATCGTCGCTATGCATGCGGAGTTTGATATCAAGGCGGTGACCGCGGCGCCGGCCATGATCTGTCCGCCGGTACCGGTCAATGACAAGAAGTGGTATCCGATCTACGCCAAGCTGGTGGAGCTGGATATTCCCTTTTGTCCCTGTATGGGTGTGCCGGGCCCGCGCGTGCCGTTCGGGCCGCAAAAAGTGGAGTTGCTCGATGAGGTGTTGTGGTTTTTCCCGGAACTGCGCGTGGTCACGCGTCACGGCTGTGAACCCTGGACGGATGTCGCCTGGAAGATGATGCTGAAGTACCCCAATCTGTACTACATGACCAGCGCCTTCGCACCGAAACACTATCCGCCGGATATTATCGACTTCGCCAACAAACGCGGCTCCGGCCAGGTCATGTACGCGGGGTATTTCCCCATGGGCCTGTCCCTGGACCGTATTTTCAGTGAGATGCCGGATGTGCCATTGCGCGATGAGGTCTGGCCGAAATTTCTGCGCGAAAACGCCATCAAGGTTTTTAAACTGGACCCATAAGACAGCACTATGAAATATATCTCCGTAGAAGAAGCCGTCAACGTGCCGGGATTGCGCCTGGTCCTGTCAGCGGGCGTGCCCGGACCCTGGGGCGAGGCCGCCAAGGCGATACTGGCGTACAAGGGTCTGGATTTCACGCCGGTCTACCAACAGGGCGGTGGTGCGAACGAGGCACTGCGCAACTGGACTGGTCAAACCTCCGCCCCGGTCGCCGTGTACGACGACCTGCCTGCGGCCTGCCACTGGTTTGACCTGCTGCTGCTGGCGGAGCGTCTGGCGCCGGATAAACCGCTGGTGCCGCTGGATTGTGCCGACCGGGTTACCGTGCTTGGCCTGTCGGCACTGATTGCCGGAATGGACGGCTTTGGCTGGCAGCGGCGCTTGCACATGCTGGCACCGATGCTGCGCTTGTCTAAGCCGCCGGAGATGATCGTTCGGCTGGGTGCCAAATACGGTTGGTCGGAGCAGGCCTGCGCTGCTGCCACGGGTCGCCTGCAGGCCATCAGCGCCGCATTGGATAGCCGATTGGCCGAGCAACGCGCGGTGGGCAGCGATTATTTTGTGGGAAATACCGTGTCTGCCGCGGATTTTTACTGGGCCAATTTTGCCGCCATGCTCAAACCGCTCCCCCATGCCGACAATCCCATGCCGGACTACATGCGCGCCAGTTATGAGTCAGCCGATGCGGACACGCTCGCCTGCCTGACACCGCGACTGGAAGCACACCGCGATCGGATGTACGCACGTCATATCACATTACCACTGGATTTCTAACAGGAGGAACTACCATGCTATCGCAACAGGAATTGTCAGACCGTTTCGAAATACAGGATCTGGTCTTTCACTATGCCCACCTCATCGATAGCAAACAAATCGATCGATTGCGCGAGGACATCTTCACGCCAGATGTTCATATCGACTACAGTGTCTTCGGGGGCAGCGTGGGCAATCTGGAAGAAACCCTGACATTCCTCAAGGCTTCGCTGACCAGTGAATTGTTCCCCAACAGCCAACATCTCAATGCGAATGTTCAGGTGCAATTGCAAGGCGATAAGGCCACGGGCAGGGTGATGTGTTTTAATCCCATGGAAATGAGCGTGGGGGACGGCAAGACACACACCTTTTTCCTCGGCCTTTGGTATGTGGACGAGTATCGCCGCACGGACCAGGGCTGGCGCATCTTTCGGCGCGAGGAAGTCAAAAGTTGGGTCTTCAATACACCCGATTTCATGAATTTCTAGACGACAGGACAGCGACGCATGATTGAACTCTATACAGCACCCACCCCCAATGGCTACAAGGCCTCTATCGCTTTGGAAGAGATGGCTATTCCCTACAACGTCCATACGATCAATCTTATGGAAGGGGACCAGAAGAAGCCGGACTACCTGAAGATCTGTCCCAACGGTCGAATTCCCGCGATTGTCGATACGGCGCAAGACCTGGCCGTGTTCGAGTCCGGCGCAATCATGATTTACCTGGCCGAGCAGTGCGGCAGGTTCCTGCCCACGGATGTAAAGGGCCGTTCGCGTGTCATGCAATGGTTGATGTTCCAGATGGGGGGCATCGGTCCCATGATGGGCCAGGCCAACGTGTTCTTTCGCTATTTCCCGGAAAAAATTCAGCCAGCCATTGATCGCTATCAACAGGAGGGCAGGCGCCTGTTCGAAGTGCTCGATAAGCAACTGGCAGAGCACGAATTCCTGGCCGGTGATTACAGTATTGCCGATATGGCCAACTGGGCCTGGGTGCGCACGCACCACTGGTCGGGCATCTCTATTGACGGCCAGGAGCACCTGTCCCGCTGGATGGGTGCCATAGCGGAGCGACCGGGTGCCCAGCGCGGCGTCAAGGTCCCTGTGGATATCGCCGAACTGATGGATGCCAAACGCGAGGAGGATGCGACAGCATTCGCTAAAAATGCCCGCTCCATGGTCATAGGAGCGTCGCCTGATGCCGAGTAGCTGGCGGCCAATTTATTAAAGTATAAACTTAGCTAAAAACTGTAACTATATAATACTTATATATTTAAAATGCTGTTTCAAGCACCGTTAAGGGCGCTGCAGGTCCACCCAGGAATCAGGCAGGTACTCCAGCTGTAGTTTGTGCATGGCGTCGCGCAAGCTCTCTTCCAGGTCGTCCAGTTGCCGCGCACCGATCTTGTTTGCATAGTAGGAGCGCACCTGGTTGACCACCTCCAGGCTGTCCACGGCGAGGGCCACGCCACGCTGGGTCAGGCGAATCTCCTTGGCCCGTTTGTCACCGCCATCAATATCCCGCGCCACATAGCCCATGCGCTCCAGTTCCTTCAGCATTTTCCCCATCGCTTGCTGGGTGACCTGGGCGCGTTCGGCCAGTTCGGTGACGCGCACTGCACCCATGCCAAGATTGGCAAATACCGCGCTGTGCGAAGGGCGGATGTCAGGGTAGCCACGCGCCGCCAGGCCCTGCCATATACGGCGCTCGAAATCGCGGGAGAACTCACGCAGCAGGCGTGCCAGGTTGTTGGACAGTTCGCACGCAATAGCCTGGTTGTTCTCGGCGACGGATTTGTTCACGAGATCCTCCAGTGTTTTTTTATCGCGGTCTGGTGTGGTGTGGTGTGGTGTGGTGTGGTATGCCTTTCATTGTAGACGGAAGTTGGCCACTGTCACGTCCGGGCGCTACACCTTGGTCCGCCAATTGCTCCCCACAACGCGCTTCCGGTACACTGCGTCGCCTGGGGGGCTGACGGGAACAGGGTAACAATGGTGAAAATTATCACCTGTAATACGAACGGCATCCGCGCGGCCGCCGCCAAGGGGTTTTTCGATTGGTTACACCTGCAGCAGGCCGATGTGGTCTGTATTCAGGAAACCAAAGCCCAGCTTGAACAACTGACAGATCCCCAATTCACCCCAGCGGGATACCACTGCTTTTACAATGATGCCGTCAAGAAGGGCTACAGTGGCACCGCGTTGTACTGCAAGGTCAAGCCGCAGCGGGTCATTACGCGCCTCGGCTGGGACCCGGCGGATTCGGAGGGGCGCTACACGCAGGCCGACTTCAGCGGGCTCAGCATCATCTCGCTGTATATGCCTTCCGGTTCCAGCAGTGCCGAGGCCCTGGCGAAGAAGCTCCGTTTTATGGACGTGTTTATGGACCATCTGCGGGCCCTGCGGCGTGCGCGTCGCGAGGTGATTGTCGGTGCGGACTGGAATATCTGCCACCAACCGATCGACCTGAAAAACTGGCGCAGCAACCAGAAGAATTCCGGCTTCCTGCCCGAGGAGCGGGCCTGGCTCGATGTGCTATACGACGAGGTCGGCTTTGTCGATTCGTTTCGCCTGGTCAATAGTGAGCACGAGCAGTACACCTGGTGGTCTAACCGCGGGCAGGCCTGGGCCAACAACGTGGGATGGCGGCTGGACTATCAGGTGATCTCGCCCGGGCTTATCGACAAGGTGCGGACGGCGGCGATCTATAAGGACCAGCGGTTCTCTGACCACGCGCCACAGATTATGCAATACGAGCTCGATATCACCGCCTGAGGCTGCTGTGCTTGAGGTGCACCCTGCGGGCGCCTGCTGCGTGCCGTGTTAATTGCGACATGGGATGAAACCCTGTAAATTGGCTGGCGATTTCCACGCTCCTGCACGAGCCCCACCCACAAGAGAATTCACTGATGAGTTTGTTTATTGCCAGCGCCTATGCCCAGGAAGCTGCCCAGGGAGCGGAAAAAAGTGCTCCGGGTGGCGAAATGCTCCAGATCCTGTTTTTGGTCGGGCTGTTTGTCATGTTTTATTTCATCGCCATTCGCCCGCAGCGCAAACGCCAGAAAGAACATGCCAAAATGGTGTCCGAGCTGAACAAGGGGGATGAAGTTGTCACCACCTCCGGCATTCTGGGCAGAGTGACGTCGCTGGATGACAATTACATGGTGCTAAATGTGGCCGCTAACGTCGAGATGAAGTTTCAGCGCGTGCACCTGCACGCCGTACTGCCCAAAGGCACGTTGAAATCCATCGGTTGACGATGGCACTGGTCTACCCCCGCAAGATCGATCTGGCCCACACGCCAACCCCCCTGCAATACCTTGAACGCGCCACTGCCAGGTGGGGCCGCGGTCATCGCCTGTGGGTCAAGCGCGATGACCTGACCGGTTGCACCCTCAGTGGCAACAAGGTGCGCAAGCTGGAGTTCATTGTCGCCCACGCGATCGACACGGGTTGCGACACTCTCATCACCTGCGGCGGCTTGCAGAGTAATCACTGTCGCGCCACTGCATTGGCCGGCGCCCAGTTGGGACTGGCGGTGCATCTGCTGTTGCGCGGCGCACAACCTGCCCAGCCGGAGGGCAATCTGCTACTCGATCATCTGGCGGGGGCGGTCGTCAATTGCTACCCCCTGCAGCAGTACGTTCGCGAGCTCGACGTGCTGTTGCGTCAGTGGCAGGCACACTACGCCGCGCAGGGACGCAAGGCCCTGGTGGTACCGACCGGCGGCAGTGATGGTATCGGGGCCTGGGGCTACATCGCCGCCTGCGAGGAACTGGCGCGGGATTTTCACACCGCCGGGATTGAGCAGGCGCATATCGTTACCGCCACCGGGTCGGGCGGTACCCAGACGGGGTTGACGCTCGGTGTGGCCCTGCATTGTTTGCCGGCGACGGTATGGGGCATCAATGTCTGTGATGACGAACAGTATTTCCTCGACAAGGTCGATCGCGATGTTGCTGACTGGCAGCGACGTTATCCGCAGGTGCCAGCAGTGGCGATAGAGCCCCGGGTGCTGGGTGGGTATGTCGGTGAGGGCTATGCCATCGCCGGTCCGGACATCTTTGAGCTCATTGCTGAGCTGGGCCGTATGGAAGGACTGGTGCTCGATCCGGTTTATACCGGCAAGGCCTTTGCCGGTATGGTGGCAGAGATTGCCAGCGGACGTTTTGAAGGCTGTCGCGATATCGTGTTTGTCCATACCGGCGGTATTTTCGGTGTGTTTCCACAACGGGCCGGGTTCGCCGGCTGGGTCGGCGACCACAGGGAGCAATCCCATTAACAGCGGATGCCTGCCGTGGAGATTGAGCGGTGAGTGAAATTCTGACCAGCGTCGAACAGTGCGTGGACCAAACGATCGCCGCTGTCGGCCCGGCACTGGTGCTGGCCGCGCCGCTGGGCCTGGGTAAACCGGTACAGCTGATGAATGCCTTTTATCATCGGGTAGCCGCTGACCCCTCCCTGTCCTTGCATATTGTCACCGCACTGTGCCTGGAGGTGCCCAGGCCCGGTAGTCCGCTTGAGGCCACTCTGGCCGGCCCAATCATGCAGCGCCTGTTCGGCGATTACGAGGAACTGGCGTTTCTCGCGCCGTATCGCAACGGTAGCCTGCCGGACAACATTCAGGTCACTGAACTCTATTTCAAAGCGGGGTCGATGAAAGGCAACGCGGTCGCCCAGCAGCACTATATCTCCAGCAATTACACCCATATTGTGCGCGACATGGCAGGCCAGGGTGTCAACGTGATGGCGCAGATGGTGGCGGCCCGCGACACCCCCAGCGGGCTGTCACTCAGTTTGTCCTGCAATCCCGACCTCACCCTGGAGATGATGGACAAGATCCGGGAGCTCGAGCGACCATTCATGCTGCTGGCCCAGGTACACGATGACCTCCCGTTTATGGAGCTGGACGCCGAGGTGTCCACTGACGCATTTGACCTGATCGTCCGTAACCCGCAGTACAACAGGACGCTGTTCGCCGTACCCAATACCGCGGTGCCCCTGCAGGATTACGCCACTGCCCTGCATGCCAGCAGCCTGATCGCCGATGGCGGAACCCTGCAGATCGGCATCGGCGCCCTCGGCGACGCGGTCGCGTACGCCTGTATCCTGCGGCAGCGGCACAACGGCGAGTATCGGTCCATCCTCAAGCAACTCACCCACCAGGTGCACACGCTGGCAGACGACATCGGTGTTTTTGGCGAGGGCCTCTATGTCTCCACTGAGATGTTCGTCAACGGCATGCTGCACCTCATCGAACAGGGCATCGTCAAGCGCCAGGTCTACGACAACCTGCTGTTGCAGCGCGGCATCAACGACGGGCAAATCTCTCAATGGGTAGACGCGCGGCTGTTCGACTACGGTCGCCGGAGCGGTCTTATTCCGCGGCGACTGGATGTGCAATCCCTGCAGGCGTTGCAGTACTGGGGCATTATTGCCGCCAGTGTTTCCCTCAAGGGTGATGATCTTCTGATCGATAGTCAGTCACTGGCCAACGACCTGGACGAGCCACAGGTCTGCGCTGCCCTGTTGCGCGGCGTGCACGGTGGTGAGCTGCGCCATGGTCGCCTGCTGCATGGCGGTTTCTTCCTGGGCCCCAGGGACTTCTACGACAAATTACGTCGGCTGGACGCTGTGGGCAGGACGCAGATCTGCATGACAGGTGTACGCCGCACCAACCAGTTGCTACTGGACTACCCGCTCTACTGCGCGCAGCGGCGCAAAGCGCGTTTTATCAATACCGGGATGATCGTAGCCCTGAACGGTGCTGTGGCCTCCGACACACTGGAGGATGGCACAGTGATCAGTGGAGTAGGGGGGCAGTACAATTTCGTGGCCATGGCCCACGATCTGCCCGGCGCACGCTCCGTTCTGTGTATTCGCAGTACGCGTGGCCACGGCAAGCAGCTGCAGTCCAACGTCGTACCCTTTTACGGCTACACCACCATCCCGAAACATTTACGTGATGTCGTCGTCACCGAATACGGTGTGGCTGACCTGCGCGGGCGGAGTGACGCGGACGTGATCAAGCGCTTGATCAACATTGCCGACTCACGCTTCCAGGACGCGCTGCTGCAGTTTGCCAGGGACCACGGCAAGGTAGAACAGGAGTACGGTATTCCCGAGTCGGCGCGGCATAATACGCCGGCACGACTGCAGGATATTCTGGCACCCTACCAATACAATGGGCTGCTGCCGGACTACCCCTTTGGTACGGATCTCACGGAACAAGAGCTCGCACTTGGTGCAAGCTTGCGCAAAATCAAGTCATTGAGCGAAGAGCCCGGGCAGTTTATTGCGGCGACCTTCAAGGCTCTGTTGCACAAGGCCGATCCCGAGGCCGCCAAACCGTTCCTGGAGCGTATGCAACTGGAGCATCCCGAGACGACGAAGGATTTTCTCATCCAGCAATTGTTGTTGCTGGAACTTGAAGAGCGCGGCTTGTTGAAAGTCAGTTGAGGGCACCGCTGGACAGTGCGCGGGACGCGCCTGAGCAGAGTCAATCACTGGTAGACCACGGCACATGTGAGTATGCTAAGAACATGCCCAATACGCACAACGACAAACTCGTTATCGCCATCTCTTCGCGGGCGCTGTTCAACCTCGATGACAGCCATCAGGTCTATGAGCAGGATGGCCTGCAGGCCTACTCGAAATACCAGGTCGCCAGGGAAGAAGAGCCCCTGGCACCCGGGGAGGCCTTTCCCCTGGTCAATAAACTGCTGCGGCTGAACGCTAGCCTGGCGGAGGACGCGCAGGTTGAGGTGGTATTGTTGTCGCGCAACAGTGCGGACACCGGCCTGCGCGTGTTCAATTCTATACAGCACTACGAGCTCGATATCAGCCGGGCCGCCTTTTGCGGCGGCGAGAGTCCCTGGCGGTACATCAACGCATTTGGTTGCAAACTGTTCCTGTCCAACGAGGCGCAGGACGTGCGCCACGCCCTGGAGTGCGGCGTCGCGGCGGCCACGTTGGTGTCGCGCAGTGGCGGCGGTACCGACAGCGAGCAGTTGCGTTTTGCGTTTGACGGTGATGCTGTCCTGTTTTCCGATGAAGCGGAGCAGGTCTACAAACGCGAGGGGCTGGAAGCATTTACCGCCAGTGAGAAAGCGGCTGCTAGGGAACCGCTGGGCGGAGGACCATTCAAACCCTTCCTGGCGGCCCTGCATCGCCTGCAGCAGGCTTTTCCCCCGACGGCCGCGCCTATCAGGACCGCCCTGGTGACCGCCCGGTCCGCCCCTGCACACGAGCGCGTAATCCGTACCCTGCGCGCCTGGAATATCCGTATCGACGAGTCGATCTTTCTCGGTGGTCTCAACAAAACCGACTTCCTGAGGGCGTATCAGGCCGATGTTTTCTTTGATGACCAGCAGACGCACTGTGTGTCCGCTAGTCCACACATCGCCACCGGACATGTGCCCCACGGTGTGGCTAACTCCTGACCGCTACGCGAAAGATGTTTATTACTGTTTAATTTGGCAAACTCACGGGTTAATGGCTATTCTGCATAAGAAAAGGAAGGGCGCAGTCACCGGACTGTCCCCGTTCACCGGGAGGTAGGCATGAAGCTTCAGCAGTTGCGCTATATCTGGGAGGTGGCACATCACGATCTCAACGTGTCGGCCACGGCCCAAAGTCTGTACACATCGCAGCCCGGCATCAGCAAGCAGATTCGCTTGCTGGAAGATGAACTGGGCGTAGAGATTTTCGCGCGCAGTGGCAAGCACCTCACCCATGTGACACCGGCGGGGGAGGCCATCCTCAAGGCGGCGGAGGAAGTGCTGTTTAAAGTGAAGAGCATCCGCCAGGTGGCCGAGGAGTACGCCGACGAAAAAAAGGGCAGTCTGTCCATCGCCACCACGCACACCCAGGCGCGCTATGCGCTGCCGGCGACCATCAAGGCCTTTATTGAGCGCTATCCAGATGTGTCGCTGCACATGCACCAGGGCACGCCCATGCAGATTTCCGAGATGGCAGCGGACGGCACGGTCGATTTTGCCATCGCCACCGAGGCTCTGGAACTGTTCTCCAACCTGATTATGATGCCCTGTTATCGCTGGAACCGCTGCATTCTGGTACCCCGTGACCACGCGTTAACCCAGCTGTCGGAACTGACCCTGGAAGACGTTGCCGCGCAGCCCATCGTCACCTATGTGTTTGGTTTTACCGGGCGCTCCAAACTTGACGATGCCTTTATGGCCAAGGGACTGTCGCCCCGGGTGGTGTTCACGGCCACGGATGCCGATGTGATCAAGACCTATGTGCGGTTGGGGTTGGGAATCGGCATCATAGCCGCCATGGCCTACGATGAGACCATTGACAGCGATCTCGTGGCACTCGACGCCAGCCACCTGTTTTCCAGCAGTGTCACCCAGATCGGCTGCCGTCGGGACACGTTCCTGCGCGGTTACATGTACGAGTTCATTGAAGACTTCGCACCGCATTTATCCCGAGATCTGGTGACTGATGCTTTTGGTTGCCACACCAAGGCCGAGCTGGCGGATCTGTTTTCACATTTGGAGCTGCCTGTCTACTGACGGTAACACGGTGTAATCCAACTGCGGGACTTGTGTCGCCCGTCCCGCAGTGTTTAGATTGTCGCGCTGCAAAAAGTCTACGCTAGGTGACCATAGGAGATGACGACGTGGAACTGGCCTGCCTGGACCTGGAAGGGGTGCTTGTACCAGAGATCTGGATAGCATTTTCCGAGCGCACCGGCATACAGGAGCTGCGCGCCACCACCCGCGACATACCCGATTACAATGTGCTGATGAAGCAGCGTCTGGCGTTGCTGGAGCAGCACGGTTTAAGGATCAATGACATTCAGGACGTCATCGCGACGCTACAGCCACTACCCGGTGCCATCGAGTTCCTGGACTGGCTGCGCCAACGCTTTCAGGTGATCATCCTGTCAGATACCTTCTACGAGTTCTCCCAGCCGCTGATGCGTCAATTGCACTGGCCCACGTTGTTTTGCCATCGCCTGATCACCGATGCTACCGGCCGGGTCGTGGATTACAAGTTGCGCCAGGCCGATCCCAAGCGGGCATCGGTGCAAGCGCTGCACAGCCTCAACTACCGCATACTCGCCGCGGGCGACTCCTACAACGACACCAGTATGCTGGCCGAGGCCGACGTCGGGTTTTTGATACACGCGCCGCAAAACGTGATCGACGAATTTCCGCAGTTCAAGTCGGTGGCTACTCTCGCTGAACTCAAGGTCGCTTTCGTGGAGGCCAGCGAGCGCCCGTTGACGCTCTGAGGAACGTTGTGCTCTGCTGCGGGCGGCTTGTCTCCGGCCCCGGTTCAGGCGCGGCCCATGTGCTCCATGGCACGAAGGAATTTACCCACCTTGTCGTAAATTTCCTGATACTCCTGCTGCCAATCGGAATCGGCCACAATCCCACCCCCGCCCCAGCAGCGCACGTGGCCCTGCTCACACAATACACTGCGGATGGCAATGTTGCTGTCCATGCGGCCATCCGCACTCACATACAGCACCGAGCCGCAGTAGACGTGGCGGTCGTGGGTCTCCAACTCGGCGATGATCTCCATGGCACGCCGTTTGGGCGCGCCGGTGACGGAGCCGCCGGGAAAGCTGTCGCGCAGCAGGTCCCACACATTGCGATCGGAACGTAACTCGCCGCTGATGGTACTGACCAGGTGGTGCACGGTGGGAAAGCTTTGCACGTCGAACAGCCGGTCGACATGGATACTGCCGGGCACACAACTGCGTCCCAGGTCATTGCGCAGCAGGTCCACTATCATCAGGTTCTCGGCCCGATCCTTGGGCGAGCTGTGCAATTCGCGGAGCGCGATGGCGTCGCACTGCGGGTCCGCGTGGCGCGGCCGGGTACCCTTGATGGGCGAAGTTTCCACGCGGTGGCCATGTAAGGAAAGAAAGCGCTCTGGCGACAGGCACAGCAGCGCCGCGTCCTCCGCCAGCGACAGGTACGCCGCAAAGGGCGCCCCCGCCACGGCGCGCAGCGCGCGGTAGGCATGCCAGGGATCGCCCTGAAAGCCCGCACTGAAGCACTGGGTCAGATTCACCTGATAGCAATCCCCGGCCTGGATATAGGCCTGTATATGCTCGAAGGCCTCCCGGTACTGGTCACAGCTTACGTTCGATGAAAAGCTACCCGTCAGCCTGAAGTCTGCGGTGGCGCGCACAGTGGGTTGCTGCAAGCGTGCCAGCAGGTCGCGGCGCCGGGCACTGTCAACCTGGGGCTGTGAGACCAGTGTCGCCCGCTGCAGCAGATGGTCCTGCACGACGCACCAGTCGTAGGCACTCAGTTGCACCGCAGGCAGGGTGGTCGCCTCCTCTGCCCACGGGATACTGTGCAGTCCCTGGCCGAAGTCGTATCCCAGGTAACCGAGCAGGCCACCGCAGAAGGGGATGTCAGGTGACACTGGCTGAATACCGTCGAAGTGTTCTGTGTGGAAATCATCCAGTGCGGTGAAAAACGACTGGCACTGCTGTGCGCTGGCACCGTGTTCGAGGCTGGGCACGGCCGTGGTCCACGGCTGCGCGGTAAGAATATCGTAGCGGCCCGAGGTCGCGTGGGGAAAACTGCTGTCGAGGAAGGCCGCCTGCGGTAAATCCCGAATGCGCTCAAACAGCTCGCAGCTATCCGCACAGTAGGGAATGTCTTCCAAATGCACGGACTTGCTCAACCCGACGCACCGGCGTTGATCATGGCATTTTTCCCAGCGCTCCGGTGGCGTCGCACGGCGCTTGAAATTGCACCACAGGGGCGGCATCAGGTCCGTAGTTTAAGGTCTTAATCTGCATTGAATTAACCAGCATCTGCGTTGAAAAGGCCAGAAATGTGACGCCAGCTGAATTGACTTTGCGGGTCTGGCAAATTACTGTATCAAGCCGAATTTTTGGCAGGTTTGCATCCTAAGCCCGCCTGCCATGACTTGCAACCAGCAGGCCTCCAGCGCAGGTCACGCGGACCCTCCATCGCCCCCTTGGGGAGCGCTTTTGGATCAAGGAATATGACGACAAAGAACAGTAGCACTCTGATCGCATCGCTGGACAATCCTTTTGCAGAGAATGCCGAACGCGAGTTCCGAGTGCCCGGCCAGATTGCCTCTGCGCCCGGCCTGTACGAAGAGTCCCTGAAGGCAGGCTGGGAACTGCAGCAGCGTCCGTACCAGACGGCAGGTGTCAAAAACATACAGCGCCAGCACCAGAAAAACCGCATGACCATCTGGGAGCGCATCCGCTACCTCAGTGATGAGAAGCCTACGGTGCTGTACCAGAATTGGGGCCCCAATCTGGACGGTGCTTCGCTGGTCACAGCGATCATCAAGGTCAATGGCCGGGACGTGGCACTCTACGGTCATGATTTTACGGTTCGGGCGGGTTCCATGGACGCGACGAACGGCGCCAAACTGGCTCGTCTTTTCCAATTGGCGGCGAAACAGCGTATTCCAGTGGTGGGAATTAACGACAGTGCGGGCGCTTATATACCGGCCGGTGTCGGCGGGCTGGATGGCTACGCCGAGGCGTTTGCCGCGCTGCGCCGCATCAGCGGCATCGTCCCCAGTATCATGTGTATGTTCGGCTTCAACGCGGGCGGTGGCTCCTACCTGCCGCGCCAGGGCAGTTTCCTGATCCAGCCCAACGACACCTTCTTCGGCCTGACCGGCCCTGGGGTGGTCAAGACTGTGCTCGGTGAGGATGTCACACCCGATGAACTGGGTGGCCCCGGCGTGCACAGCCAAAGCGGTGTGACGGATTTCGTGGTCAAGGATGAGGTAGCGGCTCTACGCAAAGTGCGGGCGCTGCTCGACTATTTGCCGAGCTACAACGGCGAACTCGCTCCCTATCAGGCCAGCTCCGACCCGATTGACCGCAAAACCTGGGATATCGACATATTGCTGAAAAAAGCCTTCAACTCGCCGACCGGCTTTAATACCCCCATCGATATCACTATTTTGATTCAACAACTGTGCGATCACGGCGACTTCCTGGAGATCCAGCCGGAGCGGGCGCGCAATACGATCACTGCCCTGGGGCGGATGGACGGCAATGTGATCGGCTTTGTCGCCAATAACTCGGCCGTGTCCTCGGGGCAGGTGGATATCGCCGCCGCTTACAAGAATGCCCGCTTCATTCGCTTTTGCAACCTGTATAACATCCCCGTCATTTTCCTTGAGGACACTACCGGCTTCCTGCCGGGTAAGGAGCAGGAGCGCGGCGGTATCGTGCAGGCGGGGCGCGCCATGCTGGATGCCATCGTGGATCTGCGCACGCCGCGCTTCCTGGTGCTGGTGCGCAATGCCTTTGGTGGCGCCTATGCATCGTTTAACAGTATTCCCGTAGGCGCCGATTTTGTCGTCGCCCTGCCCACTACCCGGGTGGCGGTGATGGGCCCTGCGGGTGTGGAGTATGTCTACAAGGATGAATTGCGCAAGATTCGCGGCTCGGTTCCTGCCAGGCTGACGGCCGAGACCGAGGCGCAGATCGTGGCGGGTCTGTCCGCCGTACAGGCCAAGGAGGCCGCGCAGCAGTTAGTCGGGGATTGGGTCAAATCCGAAGAGGCCCTGTTGGCGCAACGCTACACCAGGGAGTTGATGAACCCGAACGAGGCCCTGAGTCTTGGTTCAATCTCCCAAATCGTCATGCCCTCGGACCTGCGCCGGGTGCTGGCAGAGAACATGGCATTTTATTTGCGCCGTTACCGACCCGAACCGATGCAGTCTGTGCAACGCGAGTTCCACTAGACCGATCCCCGGCACTATCACTTTAGAGGAGGACCGGCGTGTCCAACGAATTTTACCTGAGTAACCCGCTCATCCATCGCGATCGCAGGTTGGGGCGCAGGGACACTGCATGGGAGCAGCAGTTCGACTGCACGCATATGCGGCCGTTGATTATCTGTCGTGGCCCGATTAGAAAAGAAGCGATGGATGTGTTCTCTGAGATGGGTATCTCGCACTTCGGCATTCTGCTGTCTGAGAAAGACTCTATTGTCTACCGCAATGCTATCGCACCTGAGCTGCGTTCACTGACCCATCCGGACCGGGTGCATCGCGTGCCTGACTACAGTGGCGCCAACAAGGAGGAGCGCGAGCAGCGCATTCGGCAGATCATCAATATTGCGCGGGATAACAATTACAACGCGATCTTTGCCGGCTACGGTTTTATGGCCGAGGACGAGGCTATGGTGGCGGCCATGGAGTTGGCGGGACTCACTTTTATAGGTCCCTGCTCGCGTACCGTACACGACGCGGGACTGAAGGACGAGGCTAAACGCACGGCCCTGAAATGCGGTGTTTCCATCACGCCGGGTATCGACAATGGCACAGCGCTGACCCTGCTCAAAAAATGTCCCGATGTGGCCGCGCTACGCACTCTGGTGAAAAAACACGCGCTAACTGCCGTCGACGCCCGCTTGGCCGACAATTCAATCAGCCTGGAAGACAAGGCAGACATGGTACTGGCAGCAGCCTACAAAAGTGGCATTGACCTGTATACCGTGGACGAATTGTGCGTGACTCTGACTGAGGCGGTAGCGCGGATGGCCACGGATTATCCGCAAAACCGGGTGCGCCTGAAGGCGATCGGCGGCGGTGGTGGTAAGGGCCAGCGTATTCTCGGCATCGGGGATGCGGCCCGCACCCCGGAAATGGTGCGTGAAATTCTCAACGAAGTGAAAACCACCGGCGTGGGCGATAACAAAAATGTGTTGGTCGAACTGAATATCGAGACCACACGCCACCAGGAGATACAAGTCATCGGCAATGGTCGCTGGTGCATGTCCATGGGTGGTCGCGATTGTTCCCTGCAGATGCACGAGCAGAAATTACTCGAAGTGTCGGTGACCGTCGAGTCGCTGCAAAGTGCTATCGTCCAGTCCGAGGCGAGCGGACAGGCGGAAGAGGCGCGCGTGCTCAAACAGGACCTGGTGACACTGAGGGCCATGGAGAAGCAGGCCGAGACCTTCGGGGAGGCGGTTGGGCTGGACTCCGTTTCAACCTTTGAGTGTATTGTGGACCGCGACAAGCATTTCTTCATGGAGATGAACACTCGCATTCAGGTTGAACATCGGGTGACCGAGTTGTGTTACTCACTCAAGTTCAGCAACCCGGACAATGAGGAGGAGTTTTTTGTCGTAGAGTCGCTGGTGGAAGCCATGGTGTTGCTGGCCGCCCATGCGGAGAAATTGCCCAGGCCGCAGCGCCTGGTGCGCATGAACGACAGTGTCGAGGCAAGGCTCAATGCCACCAACCAGGCGCTGCAGCCCCACGCAGGCGGCGTGATCGAAGCGTGGAGTGACGCCACCGAAGGTGAAATTCGCGATGACCAGGGCATTAGCCTGCACAATCCCGACACAGACGTGTTCATGAAATACACCCTGGCAGGGGCCTACGATTCGAACATCGCGCTGTTGCTGACGGTGGGCGACTCGCGCCTTGATGCCTACAAGAAGATGGCGGAAACGATTCGTCAGACTCGCATGCGGGGGCAGGACCTGGCGACCAACCTGGAATTCCACTACGGTCTGATTAACTGGTTTATTGGCCAGAACATCAATGCCAGGCCGACCACACGCTTTATCGTCCCCTACCTGACAGCAGTGGGTGAGGTAAAGCAGCACGCTAATAACCTGGACCTTGAGCAGGCCTACACTCATCTGGGCAAAACGGCGCTGGCGGAGTTGGAGGGAGAGGCTCATAAAGCACTCGCGGAGACCCTGCAGTTGAAGGAGACCTTGTTACTGCGGCCGCTGGCGAAGTTGCTGGACGAGCCGCATATGCTCAGTGGCTGGTTGAGCCTCAACCGCGACTGCTACACCATTATCGAGGGCAAGATCTGCTGGAACGAGAATCCGCTGGAATTGCTGGCTGACACCTACCACTTTCTCAACATGGACTATGTGGACGGTGACAAACCGCCGGCTGCAGTGATGATCTGGGATCACGACCATACCATCCTGCAAGACGCGATGGACTTCTACGGCGAACTCAATGATCGCCTGGCGGTGCAGGACTGGGTGGAATTGTGTACCGTGCTGGAGGCCAGTGAGCCTCCTGCGGGATTTGATGCTGAACTCTGGGGGAGAGTGCGCGGTGCCCACCGGGGATTTCAGGCCGGGGCGGATATTCTCGCCATACTGCCCAGTATTGCCGAGGCGACCGGCTTTTACGCGCTGACGGTGAACGCTGACCTTAGCATCCACATTCCGCAGCACCTTACCGACGAGGTGTTACAGTCCGCCATGTCAAAGGTGCTGGTGCCGCCGCCGCTGGCGCGCTCCGATGAAATTCTCTCGGTGAGTGGCGGTATGTTTTACTCCCGCGAGACACCGGCGCACGATGTCTATGTCCAGGAGGGTGACCATTTTGACACCGGTGACCCGTTATTCATTGTGGAAGTCATGAAAATGTTCAACAAGGTGTACGCACCGTTTTCCGGTACTATCGCAAAAGTGCTGGTGGCTACCGAGGGTAGCATCATCAGTAAGGGACAGCCTATTTTCAAGATTATCCCCGATGAAATCATTGTCGAGGTGTCTGCCGAGGAGATCGTTGCGCGACGTCTGGCAGCCACCACCCAATTCCTGCAGCAGTTGTAAAGAGGTCAACGCATGATTACCGCCCTGGACCATATTGCCATTGCCGTGCCGGATCTGGAAAAAGCCATACAGCGTTTTGTAACGGATTTCGGCCTCCCACTCGGTGGCAGGGAAGACGTGCAGGAGGCCAAAACCACCGCTGCCTTTCTGCCGCTGCCGCCCACCAACATTGAGTTGGTGTATCCACTTAACGGTGAAGGTCCTGTGGCGACCTACCTGGAAAAGAAGGGTGGCGGCTTGCATCACCTGTGCTTTCGGTCCGACGACATTGACGCGGACGTTGCCCGGCTCAGGGACAAGGGCTATCAGTTCCTCGCCGATGCCCCTACGCCGGGCGCCCACGGCTCGCGGGTCATTTTTATTCATCCCAGGAGCTGCGACGGTGTGCTGATCGAGCTCAGCCAGCCTGCCGTGGACCACTGAGGTTTTGCCCATGAGTGACAAGATTTACGACAAGGCCGCTGCGACACCCGACCACTGGGCGGTGCTGGCCAGTGAGCAATCGAACGGCAAGAGCCCGGATACCCTGGTCTGGCACACCGCAGAAGATATCGCGGTAAAGCCACTGTACACAGCGGCTGACATGGCGTCGCTGAAGTACGCCGATACCATGCCGGGCATGTCCCCCTACATACGCGGCCCCCAGGCCACCATGTATACCGGCCGTCCGTGGACTATAAGGCAGTACGCCGGGTTTTCCACGGCGGAAGCCTCCAATGCTTTTTATCGCAAGGCCCTGGCAGCGGGTGGGCAAGGCGTTTCCGTGGCCTTCGATCTGGCCACGCACCGCGGCTACGACTCCGACCATCCGCGCGTTACCGGTGACGTGGGTAAGGCGGGTGTGGCCATTGACTCGGTGGAGGATATGAAGATCCTCTTCGACGGTATTCCGCTGGACCAGGTGTCGGTGTCCATGACCATGAACGGCGCCGTGCTGCCGGTACTGGCCGGTTACATCGTGGCTGCCGAGGAACAGGGCGTGGCGCAGAAGCAATTGGCCGGCACTATCCAGAACGATATTCTTAAAGAATTCATGGTGCGCAATACCTACATCTATCCGCCCACACCCAGCATGAAAATTATCGGCGATATCATCGCCTATTGCTCCACGCATATGCCACGGTTCAACACCATTTCCATCTCCGGTTACCATATCCAGGAAGCGGGCGCCAACGCCGCACTGGAACTGGCCTACACGCTGGCCGACGGTAAGGAGTACATTCGTACCGCAATCGCGGCCGGACTGGGTATTGACGACTTCGCACCGCGTCTGTCCTTCTTCTGGGGCATTGGTATGAACTTCTACATGGAGATCGCCAAGATGCGGGCGGCGCGCCTGCTGTGGACGCGTATTGTCGCCGAGTTCGAGCCTAAGAATCCCAAGAGTTCCATGTTGCGTACCCACAGTCAGACGTCCGGTTGGTCCCTGACCGAACAGGATCCCTACAATAATGTGGTGCGTACCACGATAGAGGCGATGGCGGCGGTATTTGGCGGCACCCAGTCGCTGCACACCAACGCACTGGACGAGGCGATAGCGTTGCCGACCGAGTTTTCCGCGCGTATTGCGCGCAACACCCAGCTTATCATCCAGGAAGAGACAGGCATTACCAGAGTGGTTGACCCGTGGGGTGGATCCTACATGATGGAAAACCTCACCCAGGACATCGCCGACAAAGCCTGGCAACTTATTGAGGAAGTGGAGGCAGCCGGTGGCATGGCCAAAGCCATCGAAACCGGTATGCCAAAATTGCGCATCGAAGAAGCCGCCGCCAGGAAGCAGGCGCGAATTGATCGGGGTGAGGACGTGATTGTCGGTGTCAATAAATACCTCCTGGAGCAGCAGGATCATGTCGATATTCTTGAGATCGACAATGACGCGGTGCGCGAGGCCCAACTGGCGCGTCTTGCCAGCGTGCGCGCCAGTCGCGATGCATCCTCGGTAGAGGCTATACTGGAGGCCATTTACCAGTGTGCAGTCAGCGGTGACGGCAATCTGCTGGAACTGGCCATCGAAGCCACCCGCCGCCGCGCCACAATCGGGGAGATATCCTTCGCCATGGAACGTGAATTCGGACGCTTCAAAGCCCAGGCACAGACTGTGTCCGGTGTCTACGGTGCCGCTTTTGAGCAGGATCAAAACTGGCAGAGCATTAGCCACGATATAGACGCCTTCGTTAAGCAGTACGGTCGTCGGCCGCGCATGCTGGTATGCAAAATGGGCCAGGACGGTCACGACCGGGGCGCCAAGGTGGTGGCGACAGCCTTTGCCGATGTCGGCTTTGATATCGATTTGTCACCCATGTTTTCCACGCCGGAAGAGGTGGCGCGCCAGGCCATCGAGAACGACGTTCATGTCGTTGGCGCTTCGTCACTGGCGGCGGGACACAAAACTTTGGTGCCACAGTTGGTGGCTGAGCTCAAAAAGCAGGGTGCGGACGATATTATCGTGATTGCCGGTGGGGTGATTCCCAAACAGGATTATGACTTCCTCTATAAGGCCGGTGTGAAATGTATCTTTGGGCCGGGTACGCCCATTCCCCAGTGTGCCCGTGAAGTGCTGGATGCGGTGCAAGCAGCGCAGTCCTGAATGACCAGCTTCAATCTGCAGGAACTGCTCAGCGGCAACCGCCGCGCCCTGGCCAAGGCCATCACCCTGGTTGAAAGTAAACTCGATACGCACCGCGAGAAGGCGCAGGACATCCTGGAGCAGGTGTTGCCACACAGCGGCAACAGCATCCGCATCGGTATCACCGGGGTGCCCGGCGTTGGCAAATCTACCTTTATTGAAGCTTTTGGTTTACACCTGATAGAGCAGGGCAAGCGTGTGGCGGTGCTCGCGGTAGACCCCAGTTCGCCCATCGCCGGTGGCTCCATACTGGGCGACAAGACGCGGATGGAGGAACTGTCGCGCCGCGAGGAAGCGTTTATAAGACCAACTCCGGCTTCAGGCGCGCTTGGTGGTGTGGCGCAAAAAACCCGTGAAACCATGCTGCTGTGTGAAGCCGCCGGCTACGATGTGATCCTGGTGGAGACCGTCGGAGTGGGGCAGTCTGAGTACCAGGTTGCAGGTATGGTGGACTTCTTCATGGTATTGATGCTGCCGGGCGGCGGAGACGAACTGCAGGGTATTAAGAAGGGCATCATAGAGTTGGCTGATGCGCTGGTTATTAACAAAGCGGATGGCGACAGTGAAAATCTGGCCACCATGACCCAGCGCCAGTACACCAGCGCCATGAGCCTGCTGCGCCATAACAGCTTCTGGACACCCCGGGTAATGACCTGCTCGGCCTTGACCACCACCAA
>Ga0163144_10008019_pt1 | contig 22951 bp, 15 predicted proteins | sample OliLak19BULKMAT1_FD_123175 | JGI IMG/M metagenome (GOLD analysis project Ga0163144, IMG submission 123175) | Freshwater microbial mat bacterial communities from Lake Vanda, McMurdo Dry Valleys, Antarctica - Oligotrophic Lake LV.19.BULKMAT1 | ecosystem: Environmental > Aquatic > Freshwater >...
ACGCCAAGACGCGCCGGGCGGGCCTGACGCCGAGACGCGCCGGGCGGGCCTGACGCCGAGACGCGCCGGGCGGGCCTGACGCCGAGACGCGCCGGGCGGGCCTGACGCCAGGACGCGCCGGGCGGGCCCCAAGATCGGGACGCGACGTCCCGACCCGGTGGCTCAGGCCGTGCGGGGCTTCGCGAGCGCGACGCGACGGCCGTCGTGGTTCAGGGCCTGGGCCTGGACCGAGTTCTTCGCCGGGTCCCACGTCTGACCCTTGTCCTCGAACATCTTGCGCACGCGCGCGAGGTTCGCGGCGCCCGCGCGTCGCTTCTGGGTCTTCTTCTGCTTGAGACGGATCGTACGGTGCTTCTTGCCGCCGCTGCCGGACATGGGGGTGCCTCTTTCGATACGGGGGAGCCACGTATGGTCGCCCAAGCCGCCCCGGGCGCAAGGGCCGAACCGAGCGCCTGGGGGAAACGCGGGAGCGACGCCCGGCTCCGGGGGCCGTTCCCCCGCCGCAGGCGCCGGCCCCGCCGAGCGCCGGGGTCGCCCACCACCGCCGGTCGCCGGGCCCCGCGCGCGCTCGACGACGCGCGGCCGACGACGGCCCGCGGTCAGCGACCGTCGAGCACGACCCCTTCCGCCCGGAGGGCGGCGAGGACGCGTCGGTCGCGGATCTCGTCGCGGAGGAGCGCCTCGGTCGGCGACAGGCGACGGACGACGAGGTCCTTCATCTCCGCGAGCGCGAGGACCGCGTCCAGGGCCTCCGCGCGGGGCAGCCGCAGCACGACGCCCCGCTCGAGGGTGCCGAACGTGACCGCCGCCGCCCACGCACGGAGCGACGTCGCGACGTTGGCCGGGACGGGCCCCCGCGCCTTCTCGGAGAGCCACGCGAGCAACTCGCCGACGTCCCGGCCCTCCGCCACCGCGTCCTCGACGCTGTCGCGGGTGAACCGGAAGTGCACGACGTCGCCGCTCTTGATGCGCTGGGCGAAGCCGCCGAGCCGGTGTACGCAGCCGGCGACGTCGCCCTCGGGCAGCACCACGACCTCGAAGTCGGGCGTCACGAGGAGTGGGCGGCCGGCGTCGTCCTCGACCGGCGCGATGCCGAGCACCTTGGCGCCCAGCGTCGAGAGGCGCAGCGCCGTGACCGCGCCTCCCCGCGTCGCGACGTCCACCATGCCGAGCACGTGGAGCGTGCGGCGCCAGGTGAGGGCGAGGTCGGCGCGCAGGTCGGGCACACCCTCGCGGACGGCGTCGAAGGCCGAGAAGTGCCGGTCGCGGTGACGGTCGCGGATGCGGCGCGCGTCGAGCGACGCGAGGTAGCGCAGGCGCGCGACGACGAAGAGCGTGTCGCCCGCCCACCAGCGCGTCGGGTCCTCGGCGAGTAACTCCGCCACGATCCGGCGCATCTCGCAGAGGTGGAGGCTCCGACCGCGGGGCCCGGGCGCCTCCAACGCGAAGGTGTACAGCGCCCCCACCTGGGCCTCGAGGGGCTTGGCGGCGAAGCGGTCGGCCTCGTCGCGGCACGCGAGGAACCCGTCGCGGTCGGCATGGGCCAGCCCGAGGTGATCGGCCGCCGCGCGAATCACGCCCCACACGTCGCTCCGCGACGCGACCGCGCTCTCGCGGAAGACGAACTGCTCCTCGATGCGGCGCTGGGCCGCCTTGTGGACCTCGCCCTCGCGCGTGACGCGCACGGGGCCGCGGCGGATCTCCGTGAGGAACGTCGCCAGGTCGGCGACGAGGTCGCCGCCGGGCTTGAGGACCTCGTCGGCGTCGGGCTCGCCGGGCGCCGCGCGCCGCAAGAGGTCCTCGACCACCTCGTGGAACACCACCAGGGCCTCGTCCTCGCAGGTGAGGCCGTACTCGCCGAGCGCGAGGCGCGAGACGGTCCCGAGCCCGGCCGCCTCGAGCCGCCGCGCGAGCTCGCGCCGGTCCCACGCCTGGCCCTCCTCGGGCGTCAGGGTGCTGCGCAGGAGCACCCCGCCCTCGCGTTCGAGCGCGCGCCGCGCGAGCGCCGCGAGCGCGGGGGGCTCGAGGGCGGCGAGCCGGGCGCCGGCGCCGGCCGGGGACAGCAGCACCGCGGCGTCCTTCACCGTCGGCTCGAGCGCGAGGCCCGGGAAGCGGGCCGCCAGCGCGCGGCGCTCCGTGGCGCCGAGCGACGCGGCCCAGCCGGCGAGGGAGAAGACGCTGCGCACGCTCCGCGTCTCTTCGCGGAAGAGCGCGGTGAGCAGGTCGCCGAGCTCCACGGGCGCGGCGTAGATCGCCCGGCCCGCCGCCGCCGCGCCCCCGCGGTCCACGACCTCGGCCACGAAGCCCCGGCGGGCGAGCGCCTTCAGCGCCCCCTCGGCCTCGCCGTACTCGAGGGCCAGCGGCTCCTCGCCCGGCACGCGCCGGAAGAGGCCGGGGAGGTCGCTGCGGTAGTCGGGGCGCTTGAGCAGCACGAGCAGCACGTCGAGCACCTTGCGCGTGAGCGTACGCACGCGGCGGTAGAGAGTGCTCTCGTCCACCATCACCTCGGCCAGCTGCCGGACGATCTCGCGCTTCGGGAGCTCGGGCGGCTCGCCGCCCGACCAGAACGCGTAGACGTCCTTGAGGTCCTGGACGCGGACCGCGTCGAGATGCTCGAGGAGCCGGACGCCGCCGCGGTCGCGACGGGAGGCGATCGCTTCGCTCACGCGACCTCGCTCGCGCCCTCGAGGGCGTCGGCGGCGGGCGGCGGGGCGACGGTGATCTCGTACGCGTACCCCTGCTCCGTGAGGAACAGCTGGCGGTGCTGCGCGAACGTCTCCTCCGACGTCTCGTGGGAGACCAGCGTGTAGAACCGCGCCGTCCTCCCGTCGCCCTTGGGGCGCAGGATGCGCCCGAGGCGCTGCGCCTCCTCCTGGCGGCTGCCGAACGTGCCCGAGAGCTGGACGAGGACGCTCGCCTCGGGGAGGTCCACGGCGAAGTTGCCGACCTTCGACACGACGAGCACTGGCAGGCGGCCGCCACGGAAGTCGTCGTACAGCGTGCGGCGGGCCTCCGCGGGCGTGCAGCCCTCGACGAGCGGCGCGCCCAACCGGCGCGCGGCCGCGTGGAGCTGGTCGAGGTACTGGCCGATCACGAGGACGGGCTCGCCCCGGTGCCGCGCGACCGTCTCCTCGAGCACCGCGAGCTTGGCCGGGTTCTCCGACGCGAGGCGGAAGCGGTCGCGGCGGTCCGACGCGGCGTACTGCGCGCGCAGCGCGCGCGGCATCGGCACCCGCACCTCGGTGCAGACGGCCGCCGCGATGAACCCACGGCGCTCGAGCAGCTTCCACGGGAGGTCGAAGCGCTTGGGCCCGATGAGGCTGAACACGTCCTCCTCACGGCCGTCCTCGCGCAGCAGCGTGGCCGTCAGGCCGAGGCGTCGCGTCGACTGGATGCCCGCGGTGACCCGGAAGACCGGCGCCGGGAGCGTGTGCACCTCGTCGTACACCACGAGGCCCCAGTCGCCCGAACGGAAGAGCTCGAGGTGGGTGAACGCGTCCGTCTTGCTGCGGCGGTGCGTGAGGATCTGGTACGTCGCGACCGTGACGGCCCGCACGTCCTTCGTCGCGCCCGTGTACTCGCCCACCTGGTCCACGGCGAGCTCGGTCTTCTCGAGGAGCTCGCGTTTCCACTGGGAGACGGCCGTCTGGTTCGTGGTGAGGATCAGCGTGCGCCGCCCCACGCGGGCCATGACCCCGATCCCGACCACCGTCTTCCCGGCGCCGCAGGGCAACACGACCACGCCGTTGCCGCCGAGCGGGCTGCCGTCGCGCCAGAACGCATCGACGGCGTCGCGCTGGTAGTCCCGCAGGCCGAAGGGGCGCCCGTCGGGGAGCGCCGACCGGACCTTCACCTCGAGGGGCGCGCCCTCGACGTAGCCCGCGGCGTCCTCCACCGGCCAGCCCATCTTCACGAGGGCCTGCTTCACCTCGCCGCGGTGCGCCTCCTCGACGCCGAGCCGCCCGTCGCCGCGGCGGGCGAGCAGCCCTCGTCCGAGGGGGTTCGACGCCACCTCCTCGAGCAGCAGCGGGTCGTCCGCCGTGAGCACGAGGCCCGGGCCGTCGTCGGCCCGCGTCATCCGCAGGCGACCGAACCGCGCGTGGAGGTCGCGCACGTCGCGGACGACGTTTTTCGGCAGGTCGAAGCGGCTGAAGCGCTCGAGCGTCGCGACCATCTCGTCGGCCGGGAGGCCGGCCGACGCGGCGTTCCAGATCGACAGCGGGGTGATCCGGTAGGTGTGGACGTGCTCGGGCGACTTCAGCAACTCGCAGAACGGCGCGAGCGCGTCCCGACAGGCGTCGGCGTGCGCGCCCCCCATCTCCAAGAGGAGCGACCGGTCGCTCTGGACGATCAGCGGTTGGTCCGGGCGGTAGGTCATGGGAGGACCGGCGATCCCCCGGGGGCGGGGAAGGCCCAGGATTTGGCGGCGATTTCCGAGATCGAAAGGGTCGAGGGTAGCCCGACAGGGGGGGCGGTCAAGCGGAAGCGGGCGCTCCCCGGGGGTGGATCGTTCCCCCCGCCGCCGGGGTCCGCACGCACGCTTCCGCTACAAGCCTTGGAGAGGAGAGAGGTTCCGTCGCAACTCCTCGTGGATCATGCCGTTGCTGGCGACGAGATGGCCGCCGAAGAGCCAGTCCTCCCCGCCGCGGACGTCGGTCAGCATCCCGCCGGCGGCCAAGACGATCGCGGCCCCCCCGGCGACGTCCCAGGGCCGCAGGTGGAGCTCCCAGAACGCGTCGAACCGTCCCGACGCGACGTAGGCGAGATCGAGCGCCGCGGACCCGATGCGGCGGACGCCGCGGGTCGTCCGGACCAGTCGCGCAAAGTTGTCGAGGTTGTCGTCGGGAAGGCGGTCGACGTCGTAGGCGAACCCCGTCGCGACGAGCGCCTCGGAGAGCATCGGCGTCACGCTGACCGCGATCGGCCGGTCGCCTTCGTAGGCCCCCTGCCCCGGCGCCCCCCAGAACGTCTGCCGCAGCGCCGGCGCGTGGACGACGCCGAGCACCGGCCGGCCCGCCTCGACGAGGCCCAGGCTGACGCAGAACGCCGGGATCCCGTGGACGAAGTTCGTCGTGCCGTCGAGCGGGTCCACGATCCACACCGGCCGGTCGGCGCCGCCGTCGCGGTCGTCGCCGGCGCCCTCCTCGGCGAGCAACCCGTGTTCGGGGAAGGCCTCGCGCAGCCGGCGCGCGATCAGCGCCTCGGCGTCGCGGTCGGCGGCCGTCACGAGGTCGCGGGGCCCCTTACGGGCGATCTCGGCGCCGCTCAGGCGGCCGAAGCGCTCCAGGAGCAGGTCCCCCGCCTCGCGGGCGATCTCGAGCGCGGTGTCGATCACGGAGTCTCCTCGGCCTGCGCGCGCCGGCGCGCCCAATAGGCGACGCGACGGGCGACCTCGCGCTCGTCGCCGACCTCGACGGGCGCGTAGAACCGCGCGCCGACGAGCGCGTCGGGCAGATAGGACTGCGCGACGAACCCGCCCGGGTGGTCGTGCGGATAGCGGTAGCCGGTGCCGTGGCCGAGGGAGCGGGCGAACGCGGTCGGGGCGTTGCGCAGGTGCGCGGGCACGGGCGCGTCGGGGTGCGCCCGCGCGGCCTCGTGCGCCGCGGCCATGGCCGTCACCACGGCGTTGCTCTTCGGCGCCGCGGCGAGGTAGACGACCGCGCGCACCAGGGCGAGCTCGCCCTCCGTCGCGCCGAGGAACTCGACGGCCTGCTTCGCCTCGAGCGCGACGCGCGTCGCGTGGAGGTCGGCGAGCCCCACGTCCTCGCAGGCCATCGCGACCAGGCGCCGCACGATCACGAGCGGATCCTCGCCGCCCTCGAGCATGCGTGCCATCCAGAACAGCGCGGCGTCCGGGTCGCTCCCGCGGAGCGACTTGTGGAAGGCCGAGAGCGCGTCGTAGGCAAGGTCGCCGCCGCGGTCGTACGTCGCGACGGCCCGCTGCGCGCCGACGGCCACGTCCTCGACGTCGACGGCGCCGTCGCCGCGCTCCACCGCGCGGGCCGCCGCGAGCTCGAGCGCGCCGAGCGCCCGCCGCGCGTCGCCCCCCGCGACGCGCCGCAGCGCCGCGCGCGCGTCCGGCGCCAGCACGACCGCGCCGGCGAGCCCCGCGGGGTCGGCGAGCGCCCGCGTGACGACGGTGTCGAGGGCGTCGTCGGACAGCGGCGTGAGCACGACGACGCGGACGCGCGACTGCAGCGCGCGCGTGAGCGAGAAGCCGGGGTTCTCCGTCGTCGCGCCGACGAGCACCACCGTGCCGTCCTCGACGTGGGGCAGGAACGCGTCCTGCTGCGCCTTGTTGAAGCGGTGGATCTCGTCGACGAAGAGGACCGTCCGGCCGCCGCGCCGCCGCCGGGCCCGCGCAGCCTCGATCACCGCGCGCACGTCCTTCACGCCCGACGTGACCGCCGAGAGCGCGACGAACGTCCCCCCCGCGTCGTGGGCGAGCGCGCGCGCGATCGTCGTCTTCCCGGTGCCCGGCGGCCCCCACAGCACCACGCTCGGCAGCCGCCCGGCCCGCGCGCCCTCGGCGAGCAGCGTCCCCGGGCCCGTGGCGGCGGGCTGTCCCACCACGTCCGCGAGGCGGCGGGGCCGCATCCGCTCGGCCAGCGGGGCGTCGGGCGCCGGCGCGCCGTCGCCCGGGGCGTCGGCGACTTCGGCGTCGGCGTCGGTCGGGAACGGCAGGCCCGGGCCGTCCGGGCTCCGGTCGGCGTCCGCGTCGTCGTCGGCGGGGCGCCGGCTCATTCGTCGAGGAGGAGGCGCGCGACGGCGTCGCCGACGGCCCGCCCGTCCACCTTCCCGTCGTTGACGAGCACCGCGAACGCGAACGCCGCGCGGCCGTCCCGTCCGTCGACGTACCCCGCGAGCGCGTGCACGCCGGTGCGGCCCAGCGTGCCCGTCTTCGCCCGCAGGCGCACCCGATCGCGCACGTCGCGGAAGCGCTTCTGCAGCGTGCCCTCTTCGCCGGGCACCGCCAGCGAGTCGCGCAGCAGGCCGCCCCAGAGCAGTTCCGCCTCCGCCGACGCCAACAGCCGCGCGAGGGTCGTCGCGGTCAGCCGGCTCGCGGTCGAGAGGCCCGAGCCGTCCACCACCCGCTGCCCCGGCGTCGCGAGGCCGCGCCGCGCGAGCGCGTCGGCGACCGCGCGCTCGCCGCTCTCCCAGCTGCCCACGCCGTCGCGCGCCGCGCCCGAGGCCTTGAAGATCAGGGACGCATAGAGGTTCTGGCTGCGCCGGTTCATCACGCGCAGCGCGGGCCCGAGCCCGTTCTCGACCGCCGCGATCTCCGTCGCGCCCCCGCGGTCCGCCGCGTCGCGCGCCGGGCGCGCGCCGCCCGCCACGGTCACGCCCGCCTGGCGCAACGCGGCAAGGAGCGCCGCCCCCGTGAACGCGAGCGGGTCGGGGACCGGCGCCTCGAAGCTCGCCTCGAGGCCGGGCCCGATGGCCCCGAAGACCCGGAGTCGGCGGTCGTTCGTGAAGGCACCGCCGACCTGCGCGGTCCGCTCCTCGACGGTGCGGGCCTGCGCGTCCACCGGCCACGGCCCCGCCGTGCTCGGGAACGTGACCCGCGCCGGCGCGCCGGCCGCCGCGGCCCCGCGCACCCGCACCGTCGCGCAGCCGTCGTTGAACGTGAGGCCCGCCACGGGCGCCCCGTACCAGTCGTCGAGGTCGCCGGCGGCCCAGGAGGGGTGGACGAACACGCGGTCGAACGGGCCGTCGTCGAGGACGAGCGCGCCCGTGACGGCCCGGACGCCGAGCTTCGCGACGGCCGCGGCCAGCTGCGGGAACGGCCACAGGGGCTCGCCGGGGTGGTCGCGCGACGAGAGGCCCGGGTCGCCGCTGCCCAGAAGCACGAGATCGCCCATCAACGTGCCGGTCGCCGGGTCCACCGTGCCGCGGCCGGAGAGGCTCGTGCGGAACCGGTGCCCGGGCCCGAGGACGTCGAGCGCCGCGACCGCGGTGGCCACCTTCGCGACGGACGCCGGGATCAGCGGCGTGTCGCCCTGGCGCTCGAACACGAGCGCCCCGGACGCGAGGTCCACCACGGCGACGCCGAGCCCGCCGGCGCGGACCCCGGCCCGGTCGAGGCGCGCGGCGAGCCGCTGCGGCAGCGGGCCGGCGGACGTGCGCTCGCGGGCCGTCGCTCGCGCGGGCGCGAACGCGCCGGCCGCCACGGCGGCGGCGAGCACCACGGAGAGGACCCGGAGGGGGCGCATGGGGCGACCCCCGACTGTATCGGGTGGGAGCCCCGCCCTCCGCACGGGCCCCCCTCCGCACCGGCCCCCTGGGTCCCTGGGTCACCGGGTCACCGGGTCACCGGGTCACCGGGTCACCGGGTCACCGGGTCACCGGGTCACCGGGTCACCGGGTCACCGGGTCACCGGGTCACCGGGTCATCGCCGGCCGGCCGGAGGCCGGGCCTCGCGTCGCCCTCCTGGATCCCGCGTGACGCCCTCGGGGCCGTCCCGTCGGCGCGCCGGGTGTCCCTCAGAGGCCGCGGAACGCCTCGGGCACCAGCGGAATCTCGCCCCGGCGCGCCGCGTCGATCGCCGCGAGCAGTCGCGCACGGTCGGCCGGCAGTCGGCCGCCGAGCGGCAGGTAGTTGCTCGCGTGGTTGCTGCGGAACACCGCGCCCGTGAGGCGCATCCGCTCCACGAGCACCCGCAACTCGTCGAGCGTCTCCTCGGGCGAGGGCAGCGCCACGTCGCCGCGCGCGACCTCGTCGAAGAACGGCGTGCCGGGCACGGGCGTCACGCAGAGGCACGAGACGAACCGCGGGTCCATGGCCGTCAGCGCGTCGGCCGTCGCCTCCGCGTGCGCGCGCCACCGCGCGCGCCCGCCGATGCCGAGCAGCACCATCACGCTCATCTTGATCCCGGCCGCCTGCGCGCGCCGGACCGCCTCGACCTCCTCCGCGACGGTCGCGCCCTTCACGATGCGCGCCGCCGTCGCGGGGTCGCCCGTCTCGAGGCCGAGATAGCCGATCGTGAGCTTGAGGTCGCGCAGGCGCGCCAACTCCGCGTCGGACTTGCGCAGCACCGAGACCGCGTTCACGTACGAACCCACGCGCGCCAGCGCGGGAAAGGCCGCGTTCAGCGCCTCGAGCACCGGCACGAGACGGGCGGTCGCGAGCGTCATCGCGTCGCCGTCCATCAGGAACACGCGCCGCGTGTCGGGCGCGAACCGCCGGGCCTCCTCGACGTCGGCGAGGACGTCGGCGAGGGGGCGCGCCTGGAACGTCTTTCCCTGGTACATCGCGCAGTAGGTGCAGCGGTTGTGGCTGCAGCCCAGCGTCACCTGGAGCAGGAGGCTGTCGGCCTCGGAGGGCGGGCGGTAGACGGGGCCGACGTAGCGCACGCCGCCACCCTACCCGGCGCGCCCGAGGAAGGCCCACGCGTCCGCGACGATCGCGTCGAGCGCGCTCCGCGCCGACGCGGTCCAACCGAGGTCGCGCGCGGCCCGCGCGGGGTCCGCCACGAGGACCGCCGGGTCGCCGGGGCGCCGCGGGGCCGCCCGGACCTCCACGCGCCGCCCGGTGGCCCGCTCCGCGGCCGCGATCACCTGGCGCACGGTGTGCCCGGCCCCGGTGCCGAGGTTCCACGCGCCGCCCCCGCGCCCGGCCTCGAGCCGCGCGAGCGCCGCGACGTGGGCCCGCGCGAGGTCCACCACGTGGACGTAGTCGCGCACGCACGTCCCGTCGGGCGTGGGCCAGTCCTCGCCGAACACGGCGAGCGGCGTGCCCGCGCGCGCGGCCTGCAGCGCAAGGGGGATCAGGTGCGTCTCGGGGTCGTGGCGCTCGCCGAGTCCGAGCGCGGGCTCCGCGCCCGCGGCGTTGAAGTAGCGCAGCGCGGCGACCTCGAGGCCCGACGCGGCGAGGACCGCCTCCGCGCGCGCCTTGCTCTCGCCGTACGGGCTCGTCGGCCGCTGCGGGTGGTCCTCGGGGACCGGCACGCGCTCGGGCGTGCCGTAGACCGCGGCCGACGACGAGAACACGAGCCGCCGCACCCCCGCCCCGTGGACGGCCGCGGCCAACGCCGCCGTGGCCGTCACGTTAGCCCGCTCGTACCCCGCCGGGTCGCGCACCGACTCCGCGACGGAGATCCGTCCCGCGAAGTGCAGCACCGCGTCCACCGCGTGGGCGGCGCAGGTGGCGCGGACGAGCGCCTCGTCCTCCACGCGTGCGACGACGAGCGGCACGCCCCGCACGGCCTCGCGGTGCCCGGCCGAGAGGTCGTCGAGCACGACGACGCGACGGCCCGCGGCGACGAGCGCGGCGACGGCGTGGCTGCCCACGTAACCCGCGCCGCCGGTGACGAGCACGGCGCCGCTCATGCGGGCGGCGGCACGGCGGCGCCGGCGAGCAGCGCCGCGGGGACGGTCTCGGTGGCGCGCTCGGCGACGGCGCGCCCGGCCCAGCGCTCGAGCACCTTGCGCGCCGACGCGAGGCCCGGCGGCCGGCGGTCGGCGTGGTGGCAGTCGCTCGCGATCAGGTCGATGGCGCCCGCGCGCGCGAGGGCCTTCGCGCAGTCGCGCGCCGCGTCGCGGAACCCGCCCGTGAGCGCCGACGCCGTCACCTGGAGCAGGGCGCCCTGGGTCCGCAGCGCCACGGCGTCGGCCGGCTTGTGCCAGAACGACGGGTTGCGCTCCGGGTGCGCGATCACGGGCGTCACCCCCTCGAGGCGCAGGCGGAACAGGACCTCGGACGCCTCGGGGGGCACGTGGGTGGGCGGGAACTCGACGAGCACGTAGCGCCGGCCGGGCGGCGACCCCGGCGGCGAGAACGTGGGCAGGCGCCCCGCGCGCGCGAGCGCGTCGAGGTCGGTCCGGTACCACACCTCGCCGCCGAGCCGCAGGTCGAGGTCGATGCCCGCTTCCGCGGCGGCGACGCGCAGCGCGGCGACCGCGATCTCCGCCCGCTCCCGCGCGACGTCGTACGTCGGGCCCAGGGCGTGCGGCGTCGCGCAGAGCACCCGCGTGCCGTCGGCGACCGCCGCCCGGAGCATGGCGAGCGCCTCCGGGAGGTCGATGGCGCCGTCATCGACGGCCGGCAGGACGTGGGCGTGGAGGTCGAGCACGCCCCTACTTCGACCGCGGCGGCAGCCCGGCCCGGCGCTCCGCCACCCACCGGCCCCACCACGCGGCCGTGCGGTCCTGGAGGGCGCGCATCCCCGCCCGCGTCACGTCGGCGTCCGACACCGAGGGGAACGCGGGGAACACCCGCTTCTCGACGTCGGTGACGCCGCCGCGGGCGACCACGTCGCGCATGGCTCGGTACGCCGACGACATGACCTCGAAGTCGGGGTCGAGCACGAAGCGGTAGAGGTAGCGCTCGGGCGTCGGCTCGCGCTTGCCAACGGCGAGCAGCGCGTCGACGGCCTTCAGCTTGAGGTCGCGGGCGCCCGTCGAGTAGGACCACCGCCGCCACGCCTCCCGCGACGCGACGACCTCCGCCGCCGTGGACACCGCCGAGGTCCCCGCCGGTAGGTCCACGAAACCGGTGATGCGCGCGAGCGCGTCGCGGATCGTCTGGAACTCGAAGACGTCGGTGGACTCCACCTCGACGAGCGGCAGGAGGTACACGAGGCCCAGCGGGCTCCCGAGGTCCCCGAGCACCTCAGCGGCGAGCATGCGCACCTTCGGCACGTCGTCGTACAGCGCGATCTGCAGCAGCGGGATCTCGGGCGGCGAGATCGTGCCGTGGATGCGCACGACCCACGCGCGGCACTCCGGGTCGGGCTCGACCTCCGGGTGCAGGCGGCGCAGCAACTCCCCGTCGATGCGGGCGAGCAGCTCCATCTGCGTGCCCTCGTACACGGCGCGCAGCGCGCGGGCACGGATCGCGGGGTCGGGGCCCTTCGCGGCCCGGAACACCTGGTTCCAGTCCACGCGGCCGTCGGCGGTCGTCGCGGACGGGCCCGTGCGGGCGACCGGCGGCCCCTTCTTGAGCTCCTCGATCATGCCGAGGACGTCCTTCTTCGCGTCCTCGGGCAGGTGCGGCACCATCCGCTCCAGGGTGGTGCGCAGGCGGTCCCAGTCCTTCTTCTTCGCGTAACACGCGCGCAGCCGGTCGAGCACGTCGAGGTCGCCGGGCTGCGCGCGCGCGAGGCTCTCGAGCTCGCCGATCGCCGCGTCGAGGTCGCCCTTCTCGGCGAGGCAGACGGCGTACGCCAGGCGGTACTGCCGGTTGTCGGGCTCGCGGGTCCGCAGCGTGCGGGCCTCCTTCAGCGCCGACGCCACGTCCTTGCGCTGCAGGTGCACGTTCATCAGCAGGTAGCGGACGCGGAGGTCGTTCGGCTCGCGGTCGAGCCGGTCGTTCAGCAGCTTCAGCGCGCGGTCCCAGTCCTTCCGCTCGAGGGCCACGGCCGTCAGGACCTCGCGGGCCTCGACCTGGTCGGGACGGACGGCGAGCACGGCGGTCGCCTCGCGCTCGGCGCCGGCGAAGTCCTTCGCCTCGGAGAGGAGGATCGCGAGGCGCACGCGGGCGAAGTAAAAGCCCGGGTTCTCGCGGAGGACCATCTCCATCTGCCGACGGGCCGCCGCGGGGTCGCCGTTCCAGTACTGCGCGCGCCCGAGGAGGTACCGGTTGAGCACGCTCGGGTCGCGGCCCACGCGGCTCTCGTAGCGCTGCACCACGGCGTCGAGGCCCTTGCGGCGCCGGGCGGCCTCGAGGAGCGCCGTCTGGTCGGCGGTCTCCCGCTCGACCTCCAGCTCCCACGGCTGCTTCGGCGCGTCGGCGGCGGCGGCGCGGCGCGGCGGCGCGACCGCCCCGACGGCGACGACGACGGCGAGCCCCGCGAGCAGGGACGCGAGGCCCTGCGCGCGACGGGGCGTCGGGACGAAGGGACGACGGGCGGGGCTCATTGGGGCTGCGGGGGCTGCGCCCCCCACCACCCGGTCACGGCCGCGACCACCTCGGCGCGGCGGGCCGCGACGAGCGCCGCGGCGTCGAACCGCGGGAGCGTCGCCACCCAGGTCGCGTCGGCGCGCGCGACGCCCTTCGCTTGGTCGGCGAGCCGGAGCAGGAACCGGTACGCGGCGGTCCACACGGCCTCGTCGGGGTCGGTGACGAGCGCCCAGCCGAGCTCGTACGGCCGGACCTCGGCGGCGCGGGCGGCCGCGTCGAGGGCGCGCAGCTTTGCGTCCCGGGCCTCGCCGCCGGCCCACCACGTCGCGAACGCGGCCGCGAACGCCTCCGGCGTCTCGTCGGCGGCGACGGGCGCCGTGCCCGCGAGGCGGTAGATCGCGTGCCGCGCGGCGCGCGCCAGCTCCTCGTCCTTCGAGAGGGCGGCGGGCGCGAGCGCGGCGATGCCCAGGGGGTTGCGGAGCTCGGCGAGCACGTCGGCCGCCATGATCCGCACGCGGCCGTCCTTCTCGGCCGGGTTCCAGAGCGGGATGCGGACGAGGGGCGCGGTCTCCGACGACGGGTACCGCTCGAAGACGCGCAGCGTGAGGACGCGGTTGACCGCCAGCGGCTCGTACTGCGGCGTCAGGCGCTTGACGAGCGCGAACGTGAGCGGTGGCCGGATGACGAAGTCCTCGCGCGCCGCCTGCAGCAGGAAAAGCAGCGCCTTCGTGCGCGCCGGCCCGTCGCCCTCCTCGAGCTGGCGGGCGACGAGCTCCGGCGTCGGCTTCAGGGGCTGCGTCGCGCCCGCCGCGGCGGTCTTCTGACGGCGGATGCCGTCGACGATCGCGTCGACGCGCTTGCGCTCCGCATCGTCCTTCGAGACGCGGCGGAGGCGGGCGAGCACCTCGAGCGCCTCGTCGGGGTCGAACGTCTTCTCCTTGGCGACGATCGACATCCACATCCACAGCGGATCGGCCTTGTCGGGGTACTCGTTCGCGAGGGCCTTGAGGAGCGCGAGGGCCGCCGCCGGGTCCCCCGCCTCGCCGACGAGGCGGGCCTTGAGGAGGCGCATGCCGAGGTTGCGCGGGCTCTTACGGATCAGGACCTCGAGGGCGGCGAGGGCCTGGGCCGGACGTCCCCACGTCGCATAGGCCTCGACGATCTGGATGCGGGCGTTGTCGCGCGCCGGGTCGACGTCGAGCACGCGCTCGAGGACGCGGATGCCCTCCTCGTAGCGCTTCGTGTCGACGAGCAGGTCGCCCAGCGGTTGCAGCGCGTCGGCGTAGCGGGGCTGGACGGCGATCGCCTGCCGGAGGTCCTGCTCGGCGCCGACCTGGTCCTTCCCGAGGGCCTTGAGGACGCCGCGGTCGCGGAGCGCGAACCACATGCGCGGGTCGAGTTTGAGGACGTCGCCGTAGGTGGTGAGCGCGTTCGGGACGTCGCCGGCCTTGCCGTACGCCCGCGCGAGCAGGTAGAGGGACGGCACGTCGCTCACGCGGTTCGCCCGGTTCTCGTACTTCGTCACGACGGCCTTCGCGCTGCCGCGGGAGATCTCGGCGTCCTGGGTCCCGAGGCCGTCCGTGACCTCGCGGAGCCAGGGCGGGGCCGCCGCTGCCGGCGCGTCGGCGGCGTGGGCGGACCGGGGGGCGAGGAAACCCTCGCCGGCGACCCCGGCGACGACGAGCCCCCCAAGCCCCAAGAGACCCCAAAGCCCCAAGAGCGCAACGTGCCCCAAGAGGCGAACGACCGGAAGGCGAGGGACACGCAACATGACGGCTCCGCGGGGAGGAACGCGCCGCGATTCTAGGCGGCGCGGGGGCTCGGGTCGCGTTCCCCGAGGGCCACGGCCCGAAGGACCGCGGAGAACCCCGGGTACGACTTCGCGACCGCCTCGACGCCGACGAGCGCAACGCCCGGGACCACGAGCCCGAGCACCCCGAACGCCAGCGCGAGCCGGTGGTCGCCCGCGACGGCGACGTTCCCGCCGCGCAGCGCACGGCCGCGCACCACGAACCCGTCGGCCGTCCCCTCGGCGTCGCCGCCGAGCGCGACCACCGCTGCGACCGCGGTGGCGATCCGGTCCGACTCCTTGTCGCGCAGGTGCGGCGCGCCGACGACGCGAGTCTCGCCCTCGGCGCCCGCCGCGAGTGCGGCGACGAGCGGCGCGAGGTCGGGCGCGTCGCGCAGGTCCACCTCGCCCGCGCCCCGGCACCGCACGGGGCCGGTGACCACCGCGTCCCCGTCGGGGCCCGTCTCGACGCGGGCCCCCATCCGTACCAGCACGCCGAGCAGCGCCGCGTCGGGCTGGGCCGACGCCGGACCGAGCCCGCGCACGCGCGCGCGGCCGGCCGTGAGCGCCGCCGCCGCCCACCAGACGGCCGCCGACGACGCGTCGGGCTCCACGACGAACCGCGGGCACCGCGGCGACCCGGCCGCGACGACGCGGGTCGGGCCTCGCGTCGTCACCGGGCATCCGAACGCCGCGAGGACCTGTTCCGTGAGCGCGAGGTAGCCCCGCGAGACGCCGGGCCCCACGAGGGTCATCGCGAGCCCGCCCTGCCGCGGCGCGTTCAGGAGGAGCGCCGACGCGGGTTGGCTCGAGCGGTCGGCCGGGAGGGCGACGTCGTGCCGGTCCCACCGTGCGCCGAGCACCCGCACCGCGCCGGTGAGCCGACGGTGGGCGTGGGCCCCGAGCCGGCCGAGCGCGCGCAGGAGGACGCCGTGCGGGCGGGCCCGGAGGCGCGGGCGGCCCGTGAGGAGGGTGCGCGCCCCCACAGGGCGCAGCCCGGCGGCCGCGATCGCGAGGCGCAGGCCCGTGCCGTTCATCCCGAGGTCGCAGCGGACGCGGTCCCGCCCACCGTCGAGGTCACCGTCGAGGTCACCGTCGAGGTCACCGTCGAGGTCACCGTCGAGGTCACCGTTCGAGCCCACCGCGCCCGCCACGGGCCCCGTCGGCGCGACGGGGCGGCCCACGAGGCCAGCCAAGGCCCCCGCGAGTCGGCGGACGTCCTCCGGGATGGGCCCGTGGGCCACGAGGTCGGTGGTCGCCCCCCGGTCCCCGAGCACCGCCAGGAGCAGCGCGCGCTGGTGGATCGACTTGCTCGGGGGCACGTCGAGCGTGACGTCGAGCGGGCCCGACGCGGGCGGGACGGCGAGGGTGGCCACGAGGACGACGCTACCACCGCGGGGACGCACCCCGGCTCGTTCGTCGGGAGGAGCGGCCGCGCCGGGTACGATCCGCGCCCGCCCCGGAGGAGTCCTGCATGCCCGCGGCTGCCATCACCGAGACCCGCCTCGACGGCCTGACGCTCGTCCACCGCGGCAAGGTGCGGGACGTGTACGAGGCCGGCGACGCGCTGCTGATCGTCGCGACCGACCGCGTGAGCGCGTACGACTGCGTCCTCGCGCCCGGGATCCCGGACAAGGGCCGGATCCTCACGTCGATGTCGAAGTTCTGGTTCGAAGCGCTGAAGGGCGTCGTGCCGAACCACGTGATCACGACCGACGTCGACGCGATGCCCGCGGCGGTGCGACGGCACGCCGACGTGCTGCGGGGCCGCTCCATGTTCTGCCGGCGCCTCGCCATGTTCCCCGTCGAGTGCGTCGTGCGCGGCTACCTCACGGGCAGCGGCTGGAAGGACTACCGGAAGACCGGGGTCGTCGCGGGCCACCGGCTGCCGCCGGGGCTGCCCGAGTCCGTCCAGCTCGACCCCGTCCTCTACACGCCGTCCACGAAGGAGGCCGTGGGCCACGACATCACGATCGACTTCGACACGACGGCGCGGATGGTCGGCGCGAAGGAGGCCGCGGCCCTGCGCGACCTCACCGTGGCCGTGTTCCGCCGCGCCACCCAGCTCGCGGAGGCCCGCGGCATCCTGATCGCGGACACGAAACTCGAGTTCGGGCGCGACGCCGACGGCACGATCACCCTCGGCGACGAGGTGCTGACGCCCGACTCGTCGCGGTTCTGGGACGCGAAGGCGTACGCGCCGGGGCGCGGCCAGGCCTCGTTCGACAAGCAGCGCATCCGCGACTGGCTCGACCGCGCGGGCTGGGACCACACGCCGCCCGCGCCCCCCCTCCCCGCCGACGTCGTCGCCGAGACGACGGCCACGTACCGCGAGATCCACCGCCGGCTCACCGGCACCGACCTCGCCTGACCTCCCTCTCCCGGCCCCGCCCCGCGGGCCCCAGGAACCGGCCTCCATGTCCAACGGTCACGATCCCCGCTCCGTCCCGCCGTCCCGCAGCGCGCCCGCCGCGGCGCCGTCGGCCTCCGAGGTCGACATCCGCCCGCCCGTGGTGGGCATCGTCATGGGGAGCGACAGCGACCTGCCCGTGGTGCGCCGCTGCCTCGACGTGCTCGAGCAGTTCGACATCCCCTACGAGATCGAGGTGCTCTCGGCCCACCGCACGCCGGAGCGCGCGCACGCCTACTCGAGCACGGCGCGGATGCGCGGGCTCAAGATCATCATCGCCGCCGCGGGCGGCGCGGCCCACCTCGCGGGCGTGATGGCATCGCTCACGACGCTGCCCGTCATCGGCATCCCCATGCCGTCGGTCCTCTCGGGCGCCGACTCCTTGTACTCGACGGTGCAGATGCCCGCGGGCATCCCCGTCGCGACGGTCGCCATCGGCGAGGCGGGCGCGACGAACGCGGGCCTGCTCGCCGCCGAGATCCTCGCGCTCGCCGACGACGACCTCGTGCACAAGCTGCTGGTCTACCGGGCCGAACTGCGCCAGAAGGTGGCGGAGAAGAACGAGAAGCTCCGCGCGTCGCTCTCCGACGCCAAGTAGGCCCCGGCAGGCTCCAAGAAGGCCCTGGCAGGCTCCAAGGAGGCCCCCGGCGGGGAGGTCGGCCCTGGCGCTGACGTCGGCCGGGGCGCTGACGTCGGCCGGGGCGCTGACGTCGGCCGGGGCGCTGACGTCGGCCGGGGCGCTGACGTCGGCATCGCCTTTGCTCGGCTTCCGGGGGGCCAAGCCCCCCGGAACCCGGCTCGGCGCGCGGCCCCGGCGGGTCCGCACGTGGCGGCAGGGACGGCCTCTTCGATACCTCCACGGCCGGTCCGCTCGCCGGCCGCCCGTCCGAGGTTGCCCGCGAAACGGGACGCCGCCCGGGGGAGGGTGCCCCCCGGGGGGACCCCTTCAGCCCGGACCGCGGGCGGTCGATAGGGACCGCGCACCCGGGGTGTGGTGTCCCGGGGAGGAGCTTCCCTCCCGTATGCCTCTGCGCGGTAATCTCCAGAATCTCCGTCTCGGCGACGTGCTCCAGACCGTCCTCGCCTCCGGCGGGAAGGGCCTGCTGCGCGTGCGCAGCGGCACCCGGCGCGCGGTCCTCCAACTGGACGACCGCGGGCTGCGCGTCCTCGAGCCGGAGGTCCTCGACGACCGGATGGTCCTCGACGCGTTCGTCCGGCGCGGCGCGGTCGCGTCCGAAGTGCTCGAGCGCGCCTTGAAGCTCGCCGGCCGCACGAACGGCGCCTCCGTCCTCGAGACCCTGCTGATCGGCGGGTCCATCGACCGCCAGCCGTTCGACGCGCTGCTCTCGGGGGCGGCGGAGGACGCGGTCCTCGACATCCTGTCGTGGACGGAGGGCGACTTCGTGTTCGACGAGGGGGCGGCGCCCGGCCGCGCACCCGGCCGCGTCGCGGCGGTGGCCCTCGACCCCAACGGCCTGCTCCTGCGGGCCGCGCAGCGGATCGACGAGCACGCGCAACTCACGGAACGCCTCGGGACACACGCCCTGCTCCTGTTCCCGACGAACGCGGGCGCCCAACGGATGTCCGGGACCGCGACCGCCGTGCACGCACGCCTCGACGGGCACCGCCTCCTCGACGAGATCGCCCTGGAGGCCGGCGTCACGCTCTTCGAGTCCCGGAAGGCCGCCGCCGCGCTCGTCGAGGCCGGCGCCGCCCGCCTACCCACGCCGGAGGAGCTCTCCGCCGAGGCCTCCGCCCGTGAGACCGCTGGCGACCCGCGCGCCGCGGCCTCCCTGCTCCGGCAGTGGCAGGGGTCCGCCCCGGACGACCCGGCCCCCGTCGAAGCGGCGCTCACGCTCGCAGGACGGACCTCCCAGGCCGACGACGAGGCCGCGGCGCTGCGCGCGCTCGGGTACATCCACCTGCGTGCGAACCGCCCCGCGGAGGCCCACGAGGCGTTCGAGAAGCTCGGCAAGAAGCGCCCCGGCGACGTCGACGCGCTCGACGGCCGGCGCCAGGCCGCCCGCGCCATGGGCGACCTCGACGAGTTCGCCCGCGCGACGCGCACCGTCGCCGCCGCCGACCTCGAGGCCGACGACGCGCCGCACGCCGCGGACATCCTCGGCGAGCTGCTCGCGCTGCGCCCCGACGACCTCGAGGCGCGGCTCCTGCGCACGAAGGCCCTCACGCGGGCCGGACGGCGCGACGACGCGGTGGCGGAGTTCGCCCGGTTGGCCGACGCGCTGCCCAAGCGCTGCGTCCGCCGGCTCGAGCGCGAGGCGGCGACCTACGCGCGGAGCACGCTGACCCATCTCGCGCCCGAAGAGACGCTCCTGCTCGTGCGGTTCCAGCGGATGCTGGACGCGCCGGAGCGCTCGCGGCGCATCCTCACGCTCACGGCGGCCTTCGCGTTCGTCGCGGCGGGCGTCGGGTTCGTCGTGTGGCCGGCCTCGCCCGCCACGCTCCTCGCGAATGCGCAGGCGGCCGCGCAGCGGGGCGAGCTCGCCCGCGCGATCGAACTGCTCGACCAGCTCGAGTCCGACCACGAGGGCGCCCCCGAGACCGCGCAGGGTCGCAGTTTCCGGCAGCGGTGGACGCCTGGCGCGTCGGCCCCGGCGACGGCCGGCACGACGCCCGTCGGCTCGATGGCCCCGGTGGCGGCCGCCGCCGAGAAGGCGGCGCTCGCCTTCCCCCGCTGGCCGCGGACCGAGGCGGTCGCCGACACCGAGGCGCTCATCGCCGTCCTGCGCGGCGGCGGCGTCGACGGCCCGAACGCGCGCCGCGTCGCCGCCGAGAAGGTGGCCACGGGCCTACTGGAGGCGGTCACGAGCCTGCGGCGCGACGCCCAACTCCGGCGCGACGCGCTCGACGGCCTCGCGAACCTCGCCCAGCACCCGGGGCAGAACCTGACGGTCCTCGGAGAGGCGCTCGGGCGGGCGCGCGACGCCATGGACACGGGCTGGTCGGCGCAGGCGTCCCGCGCCGGCGAGGCCGCCCGGCGCCTGACGGCGATGCTGTCCGGCGGCACGGTCCCCGCGACGCTCGCCGACGAGGTCCGCGGCCTCGAGGTGGACGTCGCCGCGGCGACGCGCGCCATCGGCAACCGCGCCGCCGACATGACGAAGCTCGTCCGCGAGCACCACCGCCTCGCCGTGCTCGATGCGTACGAGACGGCCCGGACCGACGGCGCCCGCCGCCTCGCCCGCGGCGACCTGTCGGCGGCCGGCGCCGAACTCGCCCGGCTGCGCGACCTGCTCGCCGCCACCGAGCGGGAGGCGGAGCTGCGCCCCCTCCTCGACAGCCTCGAGAAGCGCGGCGTGCTCGAGTTCGTCGCGAGCCGCACCGCCATGGCCAAGGCCATCGACCAGGGGCTCGCGTCGGCGCTCGAAGCCGAGCGCACGGGCAACCTCGCGGGCGCGTCGGCCCAGTACGCGCGACTCGTGCGGCAGTTCCCGCAGGTCCGCTTCGACGACGTCTTCACGGTCCCGCTGCGCGTCGAGTGCGTCCCCCCCACGGCCCAGGTCGCCGTGAACGGCCGCGCCGTCGAGGGCGACGGGGGCGGCGCCGTCGTCGTCCGCTACGGCTGGGGTTCGGCGGCCACGCTGTCGGTGACGGCCCCGGGCTACGAGCCCGCGTCCGTGGTGCTCGACACGTCCGCGGAGCGGCCGCGCGGCGACCTCGCCGTGCGCCTGATCCCCGCGCGCCGCTGGTCGGCGACGCTCCCGGGGACCGTGGAGGCGCCGGTGTTCGCGAGCGCCGCGGGCGTCGTCGTCGCGACGCGCTCCGGCCGGCTCGAGTGCCGCGACGTCACCACCGGCGAGGTGCGCTGGACGGTCGAGACGCGCTGTGTCGAGGGCGTCCGAGGCCGCGCCGCGGCCGCGGGCGACCAGCTCTTCGTGCCGCTGCTCGACGGCCGCGTCGCCCGGGTCGCGCTATCGACGGGCGGCGCGCTGCCGCCGCTGCAGCTCAAGGAGCGGCCCGTCGGCGACGCCGCCGCGTCGGGCGCGCGCGTCGCGTTCGCCATGGAGAACGCGCTCGCGATCTTCACCGAGGGCGCGACGCCGACCTATGTGCCCCTGCCGGCCCCCACGACCGCCGGCGTGCTCGCCGCGCTGGGCGCGTTCTGGGTCGGCGACGCGACGGGCGCCCTCACCCGCGTCGACGCCGCCTCGCTCGCCGTCCGCACCGTGCGGCCCGGCGGCCGGGCGCCCGTGGTCGGCCTCGCCAGCGACGACCGCCGCGTGTACGCGCTGACCGAGGACGGCGCGTTACACGCCGTCGCCGGCGGCGACCTCACGGTCGCGTGGACCCGCCCCGGCCTGGGCAACGTGGTCGGGCACCCCGCGGTGGCCGCCAGCGTCGTCGCGGTCGCGGACCACAGCGGGCGCGTCGTGATGCTCAAGGTCGCGGACGGCGCGCTGAAGGGCGTCCGTGAGACCGGCGCGCCGACCCGCGACGGGCTCGTCGCGGCGGGCGACCGCGTGGTCGCCGCGCTCAGCGACGGCCGCCTCTGGGTCTATGACGTCGTCAAGGACCGGGTGATCGTGGACGCCCCCCTCGAGGGCACAGCGCGCATCGGCCCCGCAGTGGTCGACGACATGGTCGTCGTCCCCGCCGCCGGGAACGGCATCGCGGCGCTCCCGCTGCCGAAGTAGGCCGCGGCGTCCGTCGAGAACGACGACGGCGTCCGCCGAGAACGACGACGGCGTCCGTCGAGGACGAAGAGGTCGTCAGTCGAGGACGAAGAGGTCGTCCCGCGCGCGGCCCGTCGCGTGCGGCGTCGCCACGCCGAGCAGCCGCCCGATCGTCGGGCAGAGGTCGGCGGTGGCGCGGGGCGCGCGCGCCGCGGCGCCGACGCGCACGCCGACGCCCTCCGCGACGAACGCCACCGTGCGCTGGGCCGGCGACCCGTCACCGCGGGCGTACCCGCCGGTCGCGTTCTGCGCCTCATCGCGCCCGAGGTCGCCCACCACCAGGAGGGTCGTCGTCGTCGCGAGGGCTGGGTCGGCTGCGATCTCGCGCCGGAGGCGGGCGAGTTCCGCATCGTTGCGCTTCAACACGTCCCAGTAGCCGTACAGGTCCTTCATCGCGACGTCGGCCTGCCCGAGCCGCACGACGAGCAATCGCGGCCGGAACACCCGGAGGACCGTGAGGCCCGCGCGCAGCGCGCGCGCGTCGAGGCCCGCCGCGCCGGCGAGGTCGCGCGACCGACGGTCCACCTCCTCGAGCAGCGCACGCTCGAGCCGGCGCTCCTCCGCCACCGCGGCCGGCGGCGTCCCCGCCGCCCCGCGCGGCGGGGACGCCTTCGCCGTCGCGTCCCGCATCGCGTCGAGGAGCGCCCACGTCCGGGCCGACGTCGGGTTCGGGCGGCCGAAGAGCTTGAACAGCCCGCGGAGCGGCTCTCCGAACGGGCCGTCCCCCACCGCCAGCGACGGGGCGAACGCCGCGCCGTACGCGGGGTGGGCGCTCGTCGCGAGGTCGAGCGCCTCCCCGTCGGCGAACGACGCGTACCAGACCGCGTGGGGGTCCGGGAGCGCGGTGCGCGCGTATTCGAGGATCGTCGGGAACACGGGGCGCGTCGGGTTCGGCGTCGACACCGCCACCTCGCGACCGGTCAGGATCGCCTCCGTCGCGTCCACCGGGTCGCCGCCGCCGGCGACCCACCCGTCGCTCGCGACGCCAGCCCTCCCGACGTCGCGGATCGTGGGCATGAGGTCGGGCCGCCCGAGCATTTCCTGGCTGCGCACGCCCCCGCCGAGGATCACGAGCACGACGTGCGCCGGCCGGCCGCGCGTCGGGGCCGCGGCGGCCTCGGGCCCCTCGGACGATCCGGGTGCCCGGACCGCGCCAAGGGTGCCCGCGACAGCGGCGAGGACGACGGCGAACCCGCGACGCCGGCCGGTCGGGATCG
>Ga0163144_10008020_pt1 | contig 22949 bp, 22 predicted proteins | sample OliLak19BULKMAT1_FD_123175 | JGI IMG/M metagenome (GOLD analysis project Ga0163144, IMG submission 123175) | Freshwater microbial mat bacterial communities from Lake Vanda, McMurdo Dry Valleys, Antarctica - Oligotrophic Lake LV.19.BULKMAT1 | ecosystem: Environmental > Aquatic > Freshwater >...
CGGGCGATGGCTTGGAACGAAAAAAACACGATCAAATATTTTCCTAAGCAGGATGTGGTTATGACAAGATCTGTCGCTATGGCGTGTCGTTTTGCCAAAAAGATTGTGGGTCAGAATCTAATCGTCGTGGCTGGATCGCTTTTTGTTGCGGCCGAAGCCAAAAAAGCGTTTCAGAGAATATGAGTAAAAGTATGCCAGATATGAACGACACGATTGCCGCCATCGCTACCGCGATTGGCCCAGGCGGGATCGGAATTGTGCGTTTAAGTGGACCGCAAGCGCTCAAAATTGCGGAACAGATTTTTCTTCCGACTCAGGGGAAGAAGTCTTTGCCCTTTAAAAGTCACAAAGTTTATCATGGGCATATTTTTAATCCGCAACAACGCAATCGCGATGTCATTGATGAGGTTCTATTGACGGTGATGCGTGCGCCGAAAAGTTACACTTGCGAAAACGTCGTCGAGATCAGCAGTCACGGCGGTTTGATGGCGGTCAAAGCGGTTTTGGAATTGACATTACAGTATGGTGCGCGTTTGGCACAGCCGGGTGAATTTACGAAACGCGCATTCTTAAACGGCCGCATTGATCTGATCCAGGCTGAGGCGGTGCTCGACATCATTCAGGCCAAAACGAAAAGTTCTTTGCGTGTGAGTACCCATCAGTTGAAAGGTGAATTGACCGTTGAATTGGAAAAGATCCGCGAAGATTTACTCGGCGCTTATGTGCGGCTAGAAGCGTTGGTGAATTTTCCCGAAGATGGTATTGAAGACCGCGGCCGAAAAGAAATCGCGCTGCATTTGAATCAGGCGAAAAGTAAGATCGGCAGTTTGTTAAATGTCAGCGAGCAAGGTCGGCTTTTGCGCGAAGGTGTGAAGGTTGTCCTTTGCGGCCGTCCTAACGTCGGCAAATCATCGTTGCTTAATGTTCTGTTAAAACAACCACGCGCAATTGTCAGTGATGTTGCGGGAACGACCCGCGATACCATCGAGGAATCGGCGCAGATCCGCGGTATTCCGGTTCAACTCATTGACACCGCCGGGATTTTATCGCCGCGTGATGTGATCGAAGCGGAAGCGGTAAAACGCAGTCATTTGCATATGCAAAGTGCGGACTTGGTCCTTTTGACTTTTTCCGCATCGGAAAAATTGACGGACGAAGATATTCAAATCGCCAAATCTTTAGACGGACAGAATATTCTGGTGGTGGTTAATAAAAGTGATTTGCCCGCAATTTTAAACGACGATGATATTCTGCGTATTTTACCGGAACGGCAAATTTTAAGAGTCTCGGCATTTAAAAAACAAGCCATCGACGAATTAGAAGAGGCGATTGAGGCCAACGTTTTGCATGGTCAAAGCGTCGATACTACCAACATCCTTTTAACAAATACTCGCCACATCGAAGCGCTCAAAGATGCGCAGAATTTCATCTCCGAATCGCAGCAGTTTCTGCAAAACAATCTTTCCTTGGAATTTATTTCGGAAAATCTTAAGCACAGTTTGTCAGCACTTGACCGTATCACGGGACGCGACATCGACGCTGATCTTTTAGACAGCATTTTTTCGACATTTTGTATCGGCAAATAAAAAAAGTGGATTAGCGTGCGGCGGGTTTCAGGCCGGCTCTACCGGAGAGCTGGTCGAGTTTTCGTGTATAGACCATTTCCGTCAATTTTGTGAAGGTGGACATCGAGCCGTCATCGGTGACAAGTTTCCGCAATGAAGGGGATTTTAAAATTTTTAAGGAATCATTATCGGCAAGCGCCTTTTGTAGCTCCGGGTCATGGATGAACGCTTGGACATTGGGATCATTTTGAAAAGCTTTATACTTATCGGTTTGCACAATAGCTTGGACTTGTTGGGGATCGCGAAGACTCTCTAATGACGCGACCAGCGCTTGTAAACGGACATCCTGGTTAACAATCTTTGTTTTGTAGTAAGACACCATGGTTGATTCCGACACCTGTCTTTGCAGTGTCGTCAGGGCCCCTTCCTCTAGCGGGCAAAGCGAAAAGAAAATGATTCCGAAAAATAAAATATTGGCCTGCCACGCGACGTTGGTTGTGGCGCCGCAAATACGGCTCAGCAAAAATATTTTACCGCGATATTCTTTGTTGATGGAACGCAAGGAAATCCACAGGAGCAGTGAAAGGCATAGTGCTAAAGCGATGGTTCCCGCAAACATGATGACGGCGGCCATGAGGATATTTTGATTAAGATCGTAAAAGATGACGGCGGAGAGAAAGCAGCAAATAAATGCGACGGGACCGACCAGGGATCGCAGGAATCCTTTAAGCCAACCTGACAAAAAGAAAACCGCCACAAATACCAAAATAATTTTATCGAGAAGTATCATTCACTATTGGTTTCCACTTTATCGCTAGGAGCAGGCGCAGAAGGCGATGTAGCAATCGTATAAAGCATGTAAGGAATAAAAACGATTCCGCCGCAAAAGATAATAATAAACGGTGTTCCTAAAATAAACTTTATAACGGGTGGAATGGTAAATTTGGGTTTGTTGCTTTTCGCTTTATAGGCTTGATATTCAGCATAAGTCATTTGCTGCGCGCCTTTGAGCTTATATTTATCGGAAAGCGAAAGTTCTTTTTCGTTTTTGGGATCGGTCATTTCATCTCCATAGCTTTGTAGAAGTATAGCATGGGCCAATATTGAGTCAATCGTGCGTATGAAATTTTCATGGCTGCGGTCAGCCGTGAATTCTTTGTGAAATTTTGTAAAAATATACAAAAAATTTACTTTATAAAATCATTGAATAATATTTGCGGCGAGCTAGAATAAAATCAATCTAAAAAACATCGCTTTTTCTTATAATCCTAAGATTAAGATATGGAGAAGAGTACATGAAAAGCGTCAAAAATAAGCGAGTTAGTAAACGAAAGTCCTGCCTTGTCCCTGTCGAAGGAAAGAGGGGGAGTTCTTTTGCTGACACCCAGACCGTTGATATCAGTAAAGGCGGAATGGGTTTGATTTCCAAGCGCGCCATCCCTCTGGATGAGAAAATCGCTGTGGAAATTGCGACCTCGCCGGACGCAGAGCCTATTTTGGTCCTCGGCAAAGTGGTTTGGATCCGCAAGATGGATGCCAAAGACCGTTACCGTGTAGGCTTGAAATTTCAGAAAGCTTTTTCCTCCGAAGCTCTTAAAAAGTTGAACCGTTCAATAACGGTCTAAACAATTATGGATAATGATTCATCAGCTTCAGGGCAGAACCCGCCTGCTTCTCAACCGCTTTCGCGCAAGATCGAGAACCGTTTATTTGAAAGGTTTTCCGCGCGTTTTCCGGTTAAATTCCGGCACACGCGTTCCGATTACGGTTCGAATGTTTTTTTGCGCGATGCTTCTGCGTGTGGTGTGAGAATTTCTACCCGTGAGAAAATCTTCCTTAATGATAGTGTTTCCCTCGAAGTTAAAATCCCCGATGGTAGTGAACCCGTAATGCTTAATGGCCGTATTGTGTGGCTGCATTCCAAATCCCCGTCGCTGTGGGATGCCGGTGTTGAACTTCATGAGATCAATCTTATGGAAATGCAGCGGATTTTCAGGTACGCTTCGTAAACTTCCTCAAACATCTTGACCGCATTTTTCTACTATGCTAATATTTTGAACCTTCGGGTTTATATTTTGATTTCTTCACCTGAGAGTTCATTCTGAAGCCCGGAGGGCTCAGGATTATTCCAATTAAAATATATAAAATTTCTTTAATGAAAGGTAACACCAAATGGAATACGGACATTTTTCCCCCGACGGGCTTGAGTATGTCGTCACCAATCCTGTCACGCCCCGCCCGTGGATCAATTATTTAACCAACGACAAGTATTGCTCGATCATTTCGCATTGTGCCGGTGGTTATAGTTTTTATAAAGACTGCCGCACTAATCGTTTGACCCGCTGGTCGCCGGAGAATTGGCATTTTGATCGTCCTGGAAAATATATTTACGCCCGATCAGAAGGCAAGGCCTGGTCGTTGACCTATCAACCGATCCGCACTAAACCGACATCCTTTCGTTCTCGTCATGGCCTCGGTTACACGACGATCGAGTCCGTTAATAATGGCATCGCATCTTCTGTGACCTATTTCGTTCCCGAACATGAAGAATGCGAAGTTTGGATCGCATCCGTTACCAACAATACCAAGAAAACAAAGACCGTCGAGCTTTATCCGTACGTCGAGTTATTGATCGGTGATTATCACGAAGAACTTCGTTACCGCAATATCATGCATCTTTACACCCGCGCTTGGTTCGATAAACCGCACAATGCCGTTTTCGCCAAGAAGACCGCCGCCTGGGAAGGGATGAACATCCAGCCTTTCGATACATTAGTCTTTTTCGGTTCTTCGTTACCGGTCAAAGGCTGCTGCACACAAAAAGATGCTTTCGTCGGCCGCTGCAACACGGAAGAAAAACCTACCGCCGTCATCGACGGAAAGTTTGAACATTTTCCGATTTGCTCCGGTGAAGATTCGATCGGTTCTTTCAAGCACAGCGTCACGTTGAAACCTGGTCAAACCAAAGAATTTACTGTTGTCCTTGGCCAAACGAGCGGTGTTCCGGAAGCCAGCCGTATGTTGACCAAATTTCGCGATTTGAAAAAAGCCAAGCAGGAATTAGCCAACACCAAGAAAATTTGGCTCGATCGCATCACCGGTAACATTGAAGTGAATACCCCGGACAAGGATTTCAACGTCCTCTACAACGTTTGGGTTAAATACCAAGTTTATATCTGTAATTTTTGGTCACGTTCCCCTAGTTACTATCATGAAGGTTCCGGCGGGCGCGGTTACCGTGACTCAGCGCAAGACGGCGAAGCTGTTGTTTCCATCAATCCGCAATTGACCCGGCAAAAAATGCTGCGCATTGCCGCTTTGATTCGCCGCGACGGGACATCCGCTCCGGGCTGGTCGGACACTAAGGGTCCTTACAAATTCCGTCCGAACAAAGATCACCAAGTCTGGTTGACACAAACCGTCAGTGCTTATATTAAGGAAACCGGCGACAAGGATATTCTCGGCGAATATGTTCCATTTTTGAAAGATGCATGGATTAAGGGTTGGGACATCGATCCGCATTACAAGGGTGGCAGCCAAACCGACGGCGAAGGTACGCTTTTAGAACATTTGGAAGCGAATTTGAAGTTCAGCTTTAACGATGTCGGGGAAAAAGGTTTTCCGCGCATCGGACACGCGGACTGGAACGACGCTATCGATGCGGCCGGTATCAAGCATCGCGGCGAAAGCGTTTGGTTGGCGCAGGCTTTAGTTCGTTCGCTGAAAACATTAGCGGAAATTTTCGAACTCATCGGTCAGGACACCAAGAAGCAGGAATATTTGCAAATGGCTAAAACGATGGACGAACGTCTTAATACCACCGGCTGGGACGGCGAATGGTATTCCCGGGGTTATGACGACGGCGGACAGGTTTACGGCAGCAAGCAGGACAAAGAAGGTAAGATCTTCTTGAATACTCAAGCTTGGGCGATTTTGTCCGGCGTTGCGCGCGATGAACGTTTAAAGCAAGTCGTTGCGTCCGTCGACAAATACTTGAACGGTAATCATGGTTTGGCATTGTTCTACCCGGCGTATTCGTCATGGGTCAAACGCTTAGGCCGTATCAGTATGTTCTCGGAAGGTACAAAAGAAAATGCTGCGGTCTTCTGTCACGCGGCAACCTTCATGGCGGTCGGTTATGCCATGGCCGGCTATGGTGACAAAGCTTATGAGGCGGCCCGTAAAGTTATGCCGAACGCGCAAAAGAACATGGATCTTTATAAAACAGAGCCGTATGTCTTTGCAGAATATTTAGTTGGGCCGGAAAATCCCTACCGCTATGGCGAAGGGGCTTTCACCTGGATCACCGGTTCTTCAGGTTGGCAGTTTATGCTCGCAACGGAATGGATCTTGGGTGCCCGTCGAGATTTTCACGGTTTGCGCATTGATCCGTGTATCCCTAAGAAGTGGAAGAAGTGCTCGATCCGTCGTCCGTTTCGCGGTGACGTTTATGAGATCGAAATTTTGAATCCGCATGGAAAAGAAAAAGGTGTGAAGCAGTTGTTTGTCGACGGGATAGAGGTACGCGGCAATGTGATTACGCCGTTTAAAGATGGCAAAGTCCATAAAGTGAAGGCGATCTTAGGCTAATTTTAGAAAGGTGATACTGATATACTTCGCGCGAGTTTGATTTCGATTTTCATCCAGCTTTATTGATAGAGGAAATCGAAATCACTGTTTGAGCACAGAGTATATCAGTATCACCTTTCAACACTATTGTTGCGTTTTGACAAGTTTTGAGGGTTATGTTACGATACCAACTTAATCTTCAGAATTTTTTTAAAAAAAAGGATTAGCAATGAAAAAGATTCTCATATTTGGATTTACGTTATTCGCTGCGATCATCTCCGGCTTCGGTTGTGCTCCTGCCGCCCCAAAAACCGATAGAGTCGTGATTTGGCATTGGATGACGGATCGCGATAAAGCTTTCCAAGAACTCGCCACCCAATATGAAAAAGAAACAGGTATTAAAGTTATCCTCGAGCTTTACGCTCCATCTGATGTATATTCACAAAAAATTATTGCTGCCGCTCAAGCCAAAATCTTACCTGACATCTTCGGTATCCTTGATAAAAAATCCGTCGTAGCCGATTTTATTAACGGCGGTTTCGTCGCAGATTTGACCACTGATTTTAAAGCCAATGGTGCAGAATGGGAATCGAGCTTATTTCCTAAAGCGCTGTCGGTTAATCGCTTTGACGAAAATAATCCCTACAAGGTCACGCCCGGGATTTACGGGGTTCCGATCGACGTCATGAATATTCAAATGCTTTACAATAAGAATTTGCTTAAAAAAGCAGGGATTGCCAAACCGCCTGCTACCATTGAAGAATGGATCGAAGCGTCTGCGGCATTAAAACGGGTTGGAATTTCCGGTTTTGTGTCGGGCTGGGGTGAGTTATGGATGGCGGATGCTTTCGCATCTAATTATGCTTTTAACATCATGGGCGAAGATAAAGTCATGGCCACCTTTCGTGGCGAGGTTCCTTACACCGATCCGTCCTGGATCAAAGTCTTCGGGGTTTTTGCCGACCTTCAGTCCAAGGGAGTCTTTGCGACCGGAATCGTGACTAAAACCAACAAAGACGCGGAACAGGATTTTGCTTTGGAGCGTGCCGCGTTTGCCTTTAACGGTTCATGGTGCGTCAATGTTTACAATGAAATGAACTCGAAGTTGGAATACGGCGTTATGTTGCCACCCGTTGCGAACAAAGACCGGCCGATGAAAATTTGGGGCGGTGCAGGATCGTCCTTCTTTGTGAATAATGTTTCGCCGAATAAAGTCAAAGCGATCGCTTTTTTGAAATGGTTGACCGCTAAAGAACAGCAAACCTATTTGGCTGAAAAGACACAGAACTTGCCGGTCAATAAATTGGCCCTCGCTACAATCCCGCCGATTCTTGCGGATTTCTCGTTGAGTATGGAATCGACCACCCATCCGACGATCTGGCCGTTAAACGAAGATGCGTTGGTTATTGAAGCGTTCGACAAGGGGTTGCAATCCATCATCATAGGTGAGAAAACGCCCGAACAGGTTGGCGCTGACGTGCAAAAAGTTAAACTTCGCCAGACTGAGAAACAAAAAAAGAAAAAATAGTCGTTCGCAATCGTCAGAGGTTTTTTTGTCTACCACGACCGTCAAAGCTAATCCATTTGTGAATTTTAAAGACTATGCGGGGAATTTTTTATTCATTTTTCCTGCCGTCACCCTTTTTACAATATTCTATATCATTCCTTTTTTTCAAATTTTCCAGCTTTCTTTGTACGATTGGAACGGCATTAGCCAGACGAAAACATTTATCGGGCTGGATAATTTTAAAGAACTGATGGTCGATACGGCCTGGTGGCGTTCGATGTGGAATGCCGGGTACATCACGCTAATCGCGCTGACTTTTCAAAATGCTTTGGCTTTCGCTCTTGCCCTAGCCTGCGACCGTGAAATCCGTTTAAAAGGGTTTTATCGTGTGGTCTTTTTTCTTCCGCCGGTCCTTTCTGAAATCGTTGTCGGTTTTATCTGGCGCTGGATTTTAAATGCCGACGTCCAAGCCAATCAACATATCGGTCTTTTGAATTATTTTCTCGACGCTGTTGGCCTTAATAGCCTCGTTCACAACTGGCTTTCTGATCCCGACACGGCCATGACCTGCGTTGCCGTTGTTCACAGTTGGAAAGGTTTTGGTTGGGGATTCATTATGTTGTTGGCCGGTTTGCAAACCATCGACCGCCAATTGTATGAAGCCGCGCAAGTTGACGGGGCCAGCTCCTGGAGCACATTTTGGAATGTTACGATCCCGATGATGCTTCCGGTTATTACGGTCGTCATTGTATTGACGATTTTGGGTGCCATGCAGTCCTTTGCTTTGATCATTTCTATGATGGGGCAGGGGTTGGGCGATCATACCAGTGTGCCGGTCACGCGGATTCTGTCGGCGATGAACGGGACCAAGCAGTTCGGCTATGCCTGTGCCCAGGGTGTGACATTCGGAATCATTCTCGTTTTCATTTCTTTTACATTAAAGAAGTTTTCCGACCGGATGAAACAGGCTTAATATGGACGAAACACATTTTTTAAATAAGTATCGTTTGTCGCGCTGGTGCAAATCCAGTGTTATCCACATCTTTTTGATGACGGTCACGATAACGTGTTTGTTCCCGCTGTTTTGGATGGTGCGCACGTCTTTAATGACGCGTGAAACGGTTTTTCTCGATAAGTCGATCATTCCCGCCGAGGTTCATTTCGAAAATTATTGGATTGCATGGACCGAAGGAAACTTTGGCGTCTATTTCCTCAACAGTATTCTCTATACCGTTTCAGTCGTCGTGGGTATCGTTTTGATTTCGTCGTTGGCTGCCTTTGCGTTTTCGCGCCTCAAATTTCCCGGAAAGAATTTCTTTTTCTATATGTTTGTCGCCGCGATGATGATCCCATTGCCGGGCAGCTTTGTTCCGCTGGTTGTTTTAATGCAAAAACTTCAACTCATCGACAAACCGATCGGCTATATCCTTTGCATGATCAATGTGGGACTTTCTTTAAGCATTCTTTTGCTAAAGACATTTTTTGACAAAATGCCGCCAGACTTGGAAGATGCCGCGCGCATCGATGGCTGTTCCAAGCTCGGGATTTGGCGTCACGTGGCCCTTCCGTTGGCCCGTCCGGCTATAGCCGTTATTGTGATTTTTAATTCTCTTAGTGTCTGGAATGAATACATTCTCGCCATGCTTATTTTAAACAGTAAATCGCTGATGCCGCTGCAGCGCGGGCTCATGGAATTTCAGGGTCCGCACAGTGTCGACCACCACTTGTTGATGGCCGGCCTGACGATCGCGGCCGCACCGATTGTGATTATCTATCTTGCCATGCAGAAGCACATCATCAAGGGGCTTTCCTCAGGAGCTATTGTAGGGTAGAATGGAACTTATGACATTCGAGAATTCCAGAAAAATTATCGGCGTAACGTTTGCCACTATTGCCCTCAGCCTTTTTTCTTTTTCTCCTCTTTTTGCTCAACAAACAACTACTGAAGTTGTCACCAATGCGGTAACGGCCGCCGCTGAAACTGCGGGTGCGCAAGCGGCTCACGCTTTCGTTGCTCCGGCCGAAACGTCCTTGCCCGGTCAAATGTCTAGCGGTGAATTTTTAAAAAAAGCCTGGGAGTTTTCAGGGAAAAATGATTTGGCCGGATTGATAAAATTGGTCGATGATTGTTTGGCTATTTATGGCGAGAAAGCCGCCGAACAACAGGCTTCTTTGAGCGATTTTCCGATGCGCGGGAAAGAAAATGAGGTGTCCGTACTTAACGACATAGGGACCATGGAATTCGTCAAAGCGGAAGCGTTGATGAATAACGGAAAAACCGATGAGGCCGTTGCGGAGTTTCAAAAAATTATCAAAGAATTTTCTTACGCGCAAGCTTGGGATCCGTCACGGGGCGCGTTCTGGTCGATAAAAGACAAGAGCCAGGCGAGCATTGATGTCATTCAGGGAAATGTTGTTGATGAGGAACCTGTGGCCGACAGTCTTAGAACTGTTCCGCCGTTGTTAAATCCGGGTAGCGAAAAAGTGATCGATTATCGTAAATACGGGCAATTTTCCGCTGTCGGCACCAAGGACTACAAATACATTCCAAGCAAACCTAAAGAATTGACCGCCGCCGTCGGTTACGGAATCTATCCCAGCAATACGACCAGCATTTTAAAATCTCCCGAATACCTGAAAGTTAAACAGGAAGGTCGCCTCGAAGGAAGCCATTGGGATTTTTTACTCAGTACCGACTTGGAAGCTGCTTATTTCAAGTGGATCAACGCTCCGGAACCGACCGGAATTCGTTTGTTCTACCAAGGTTTGATTTTTGAGCGGGCCAAAATGTATTACGAAGCTTTGAAGGCGTATCATTCATTGGTTGTTTATTTTCCTAATACTGTCGCCTGGACGTATTGGCAAACTCCGTGGTATCCGGCACAAGCCGCAGTTTCCAAAATCCAACATATAATTCGTATCAATCCGGAATTGAATCTTTCTTCGCAATGGATGAAAATTGAAATTACCAATGGTTTCGACAATGATGTGACCAATGACTCGGTGACCACTTGGCCGGGCGTTATTAAGGAAAAAGTCGCCTCCGACCGCTTCAAAGACAAAATGAATTTAGGCAATAAGAACAAACCTTTAGGAAAAGTGAAGCGTACATTGGGGACCGGTCGTGTCCAATTGATGCAATATGAAAACAAACACTGGAAAATGTTCGTCGATGATAAGCCTTTCGTCATCAAGGGGATGACCTATGCTCCGACGAAGATAGGGCAGAGTCCGGACAAAAATACTTTGGCCAGCTGGATGGAAGAAGATACCAACGAAAATGGTATTCTCGACGGTCCATATGAAGCTTGGGTCGACGCTAACCGTAATGACAAGCGAGATGTCGATGAACCGATAGTCGGCGATTTTGCGATTATGAAAGAAATGGGCGTCAACACCATCCGCGAATATTATCAACCGTTTAAACCCGTCAAAGAAGTTCTGCGTAAGATGCATAAAGATTATGGCTTTATGGTTATTATGGGAAATTTCTTAGGTAAGTATACGCATGGATCAGGAGCTGGCTGGTTTGAGGGGACGAATTACAGTAATCCAATTCATCAAGAAAATATGATGAAATCCGTCCGGGAAATGGTCATGGAATTAAAAGATGAACCGTATATTTTGATGTGGCTTTTGGGGAATGAAAACAATTATGGTGTCGCTAACAATGCCGATAAAGACCCGACCGCGTATTACAAATTTGTTAATGATGTGGCCAAGATGATCCACGAAATCGACCCGAATCACCCGGTCGCTATTTGCAGTGGCGATACGCTGTTCTTGGATATTTTTGCCAAGAATGCACCGGAAGTCGATATTTTCGGCGCGAACGTTTATCGCGGCGATTATGGTTTCGGTTCGTTCTGGGAGCAGGTCGCCGGGGCGACCGACAAGCCGGCTTTCATTACGGAATACGGTTCTCCCGCGTATACGACACACTTGAGTTTGGAAGAAGGAGAAACGGAACAAGCTAATTATCACCACGGCAACTGGTTAGACATTGATGCGAATTTAGGCGGACGTCCTGACTCTGTGGGGAACTCTCTGGGTGGGGTCGCTTTTGAATGGCTTGATGAATGGTGGAAGAATTATGAACCTTATCGCCATGATAAGAAGTCGGAAGCCATTGGACCGTTTGCCGGAGGTTATTATTTCGAAGAATGGTTCGGCATACACGGTCAGGGCAAAGGAAAACATAGCCCGTTTATGCGTCAGCCGCGTAAAGTTTACCAACTTTATAAGGAAATGTGGAAATCCAAGCCATAAAGTAATAAAATGGCGGCGGAATTTGGTTCTTTGAAATGCCGGGTCAAAAGTGCTAAACTGATAGTTAAAGCGGGAAGCCTTAAATGGGGGGTTAAAATTTTCAACCATTTTATTAACGCAGGTGAATTAACGGGGAGGTTATTAACATGATCAAGAAAGCAGTATTAGTATTAAGCATCCTTTGCGCCACAATGGCAATGGTGCATCCGACAACCGCCAGTGCATATAATTTCGGCGATTTCAAGTCGATGACGCTGGTAGGTAAAGCTTGGAATGCTCTCAATCAAAACGATTTGGAAGGTGTTTTGGCTTATACGAATAAATGTTTAGAACTTTACGCAGAACAAGCCAAGAAAATGCAGTCCGGTTTGACCGATTACGTTAAGGGGACTAATGAAGAAATTCATTCTTATTGGGCGCTTAACGACGTTGCCGCTGCACTTTTTATCCAAGGCGAAGCTTACCGCAAAGCTGGCCAAAACGATGAAGCCAAAGCCGCTTATGAAAAATTGACCAATGAATACAGCTTCGGTCAATGCTGGGATCCGCAAGGCTGGTTCTGGAAACCTGCTGATACCGCGAAACAAAAACTTGCCAGCTTAGGCACCCCGAACGCTCCGGATTTTGGCGATGTTTCGTCCTCCGCCTTAGTTGCAAAAGCCTGGAAAGCTTTGAGTGATAAAAATCAAGAAGCAGTCGATGCTTATGTCAGCAAAGCTCTTGAGCTTTATGAAGAGAAAGCCAAAGAAATGCAAAAATCCTTGACCGAATATCCTTGGGAATCCAAAGAAAAAATCTTTTCTTACTGGGCTCTTAATGACGTCGGGACCGTTTTGTTCATCAAAGGCGAATATTACCGCGCTGCTGGTAATGCCCAAGAAGCTAAGAAAGCTTATCAAAAGTTAATTGATGAATATTCCTATGCACAATGCTGGGATCCGCAAGGCTGGTTCTGGAAACCTGCAGAAGCTGCTGCTGAAAAGATCGATGCTCTCGCAGTGGAAGTAAAGAAGTAAATTTGAAAACGTAAGTTGTATTATTAATCCTCCCCGTAAGCATTTACGGGGAGGATTAAATTTTCTCCCAAATTATATGAAAGTGAGTCGAGCATGAAACGTTGGAAAATGATCATGGCAGTGCTTGCGGTTTCTCTGATGAGTTGCACAACAGTCCGCGCGGCAGATGAAGAATCGGCAGCGTTTAAGCCTTTTTTTATTTATAAAGACAAGGGCGCCGGTGTAAACCATTACATCCCATCTGGATTTATGCCGAATGGAAAATGTTTGAAGTTGGATGACGGCTGGAAAGAAGATTGTAAAGATGGCGCGACCTGTATCAAAGCCGTTTTTGACGTGGCGTGTTCGAAGAACGACCAAAAATGGAGCGGTATCTATTGGTTGAATCCGGCCAATAATTGGGGGAAACAAAAAGGCGGTTTTAATTTAGACGGCGCGCAAAAACTGACATTTTGGGCTAAAGGAGAAAAAGGCGGCGAACGCATTGAAGAATTTAAGGTTGGTGGGATTACGGGAGATTACCCGGATTCCGACAGCGCGATTATCGGCCCGGTGATTTTAACCAACGAATGGCGCGAATATACCATCGATTTACGCGGCAAAGATCTTTCCTATATAAGCGGCGGTTTTTCATGGTCCACGAGCGTTGATGTTAATCCGGAAAGCTGCATTTTTTATATCGATAATGTTCAGTACCAATAAGTGAAATTAAGGATTTAAGATTTTTTTGAATTGTACGATTGAGACTGCACTTTTTATGTGATTTTTACGTCGAGAAATACATTATCGATTATATTAGCCGTTGTATATCAAGAATTTCTGAATTTTCCTTGTATTGATTTTTCACCTTTGCTATAGTCTTTACAAGTTTAATATTTATTCAAGGAGAAAATATGTCTCAGGCCGCAAAACAAATACTCACAATTATGTTGATTGTGTTTCTTATTGCAGCTGTTGGTGTTGCCGGGATAGTGTCCTTGAAAAATAGCAGTCTCGCTAAAGAAAAAAATTCATTGACCAAGCAGCTCAGTGATTCTCAAGTCCGCGAAACAAGCCAACTTGGCGAATTTAGCAATCTCCAACAAAAATTCAATGTCGTCGAAAAAGAGAAGAACGATTTACTCGCCAAGATCAGTAGTGTTGGTGGTAACATCAATGAAATAGGCGCAAAAATCAAAGATGCCACCCGCGAACGCGACGATCTTAAAACCCGCATGGCAACGTTGCAAAAAGAACGCGATGATCTTGCTGCCAAGCTTGAAGAAAAAGCCAAAGCCATGACGCAAATGGCTTCACAAAATGCACAAGCTGTAACTCGGCCGGCTGGATCAGCCGATCAAGAGATGGCTGATGTCGATGCTGCGAAACCTGGTTCTCCGGATGACGAAGAATATTGGGCCAAGATTTTAAAAGCTAAAGCTGAGCTCAAGATGCAGCTCGATGAAATGAAAGATGATTTGTTAAAAAGCGCTTTGGAAGTCAGCGAACTTAAGAAAAGAAATTCCGATCTGCAATTGGAAATCAGTAAGTTAAGTCAAGATAAAGAAGCCATTGCCCGCGAAATTAAATATGGCAATGATCTTGCGAAAAATTTGTCGATTGAATTAGCCCGCGCTCAGAATGAAAAAAAATTTATGCTCGACCGTATGAACAATATCGGCCAAGAGAATAATAATTTGCACGAACAATTAAAAAATTTAACACAAACCAAGGTTGGACTTGAAAAGAACATCGTCAAATTGCAAGGCGACAAGAAGCAAATTGAGAGCAAACTTTTCGAAACCGAAGGCGTCATTCAAAATCGTGTTGAACAAATTTATCAGTTGAAAGATACCTTAGAAAAAGACTTCAAACCTTCTAAAAAAAATCCCCGTACCGGCGAAATCGAACTATCTCCGATTGTCGTCAATAATGCAGACAAGGGTGCGAACGAGGTCAAGGTCGCTCCTGCCGGCCAAAGCGGAAATGTCGTCAGCATTAATTCCGACAACAACTTTGTCATCGTTAATCTCGGCGAAGACACGGGAGTTAAGATCGGCGACAAACTCAATATTTATCGTGGCGCTGAATATATCGCCGGGCTTGAAGTTATTCAAGTGCGTAAAGACATTTGCGCGGCTGATATCAAGAGCAAGATGATGGACATTGAGATCGGCGATGCCGTTCGCTAAATTCTCACAGCAATCAATGTTTGAAAAACGCAAAGCTAGTATCGATGATGTCGCCCGTCGTGCCAAAGTTTCAATCACGACGGTCTCCCGTGTTATTAATAAAGTCCTCACCGTCAGTAAAAAAAATCAAACCAAAGTCGAAGAAGCGATTGTTGCTTTAAAATATAAGCCCGACATCAGTGCGCAGCGTTTAGCGCGCGGTTCGAATACGGCCGTCGGTTTGGTCATGCCGGGTTATCCGGGGATTTTTTATTCGTTCTACGCTATTGAAATCATCCGCGGTGTAGGTCATGCTTGCGAAATCCTCAAACAAGATTTAGTTTTTCATATCACTAGCGGCTATAACGAACTTAACACCAATAGTGTCGGCGGCGTTATTTTTGCGGATATCATCGAAAACCGTAAACAGGTTGAAAATGCGATGGCGTCCGGAATGCCCTGCATGGTCATCAATAATATTCCGGAAGATTTAGGTGTCAGCTATGTTGGTGTGGATAATATCGCCGGCGGCGCAATGGCTGCGGATTATTTAGTTAGCCTAGGGCATCAGCGGATTGCGACTATTACCGGTAATTTGCAGACACAAGCAGGTCAGCACCGGCTCGAAGGCGTGAAAACATATTTAGCGAAAAAGAAGATTATCCTACCGACGGAATATATTATTGAAGGGGACTATTCCCGCCGCAGCGCCCGCATTGCCATGGAGAAGCTCCTTTCGCTGCCGAATCCACCAACAGCTGTTTTTGCGGCCAGTGACGACATGGCTTTGGAAGCGGTGTCGGTGGCCATGGAAAAAGGCTTTAAAATCCCGCAAAATATGTCCGTGATCGGCTTTGATGATAATCCGGCGGCGATTTTTGGGCCGGTTGCCCTGACAACAATTAAGCAGCCGCTTTTTACAATGGCCGAACAGGCGGTTAAAACGTTAAGTGCCATTGTTGCCGGCAAAAAGAAAGCTCCGGTCCACGTTATTTTAGCCCCGCAACTTATTGTCCGCGATTCATGTGCAGGTCCTGCCTCCCTCCCAACGGGAGCCTAACGGCAGGAGTTGACAAATTCGCCTTTATTCTGTACTTTAATACAGTTATACCCAACCCAAATAGGGAGAAGAAGATGGATCGTTTTTTCTCGGTAATTATGTATATCCTTTGGACCGCCACCATCGCGGCCATCCTCGGGACAACGTTCACAAATTTTCAGTATACGGATTTAAATGTTTTGTCCGGCGTTTTGTTGGCTTTTGCGGTCATTAATTCTTTATTTATGGTGTTAGGAAAGAAATGAAAAATTTGGAATTCCAATGTGTGGTGATCGGCGGTGGACATGCTGGTGTCGAAGCGGCATTAGCTTCGGCGCGGATGGGTGTTAAGACCGCGATGGTCAGCCTTTTTGTTGATACGATTGGCCAGATGAGCTGTAATCCAGCTATCGGCGGCGTCGGCAAAGGCCAGATCGTCAAAGAGATTGATGCACTCGGCGGCGAAATGGGTTTGGCTGCCGACCGCACCGGAATTCAGTTTCGTCAACTCAATGCTTCCAAAGGACAGGCGGTCCGTTCTTCCCGCTGCCAATCCGACCGCAAGCGCTACAAGCTTTACATCCAATCGGTAGTTTTTAATCAAAAAAATTTAACGGTCATCCCCGACGAAGTCAGTGAAATTTGTGTCTTCGGCGGACAAGTGACCGGTCTTAAAACCGTTGCCGGTTTAGAAATTCAAACACCGAATGTCGTCATTACCACCGGAACATTTCTAGGCGGCCGTATTCATATAGGGCCGCAGATCATCTCGGGCGGCCGCATCGGTGAACCGGCTTCGATTAAATTAGCCGACAATATCCGCGAACTTGGATTTCCGGTGGTATTTTTCAAGACCGGGACACCGCCGCGCATAGACGGGAAAACGATCGATTTCTCCCAACTCGAGCCACAACATTCCGATAATCCCCCGGTACCGTTTTCATTCCGTACTTGTGAAATTCCTAAAGAACAAAAACTAGTACCATGTCACATCACACACACTAGTGAACTTACACATGAAATTATCCGCCGCAACATGCATTTGTCGCCGATGTATTCGGGGCAGATCCAGGCGACCGGTGTGCGGTATTGCCCGTCGATTGAAGATAAGATCAAAAGATTCAGCGACCGCAGCAGTCATCATGTTTTTCTTGAACCTGAAGGGCTAGACACAGATGAGTATTATCCGAATGGCATTTCGACCGGTTTGCCGGTGGAAGTCCAGGAACAAATGGTGCACTCGATAAAGGGGATGGAACAGGCCAAGATCGTCCGGGCCGGATATTCCATCGAACACGGTGTCATTCCTCCGACGGAATTGTTCCCAACTTTAGAAACTAAAAAAGTTCAAGGCCTTTTTCTCGCCGGACAAATCAACGGGACGACCGGTTATGAAGAAGCGGCTGGTCAGGGTCTGATCGCCGGGATCAATGCCGCTTTGAAGGTCAAGAATTTGCCGCCGTTTATTCTGCGCCGCGATGAAGCCTATCTTGGGGTTTTGATCGATGATCTGACGACCAAAGGAACGGATGAACCGTATCGAATGTTTACATCACGTGTTGAGTACCGTCTGCTTATCAGAGAAGATAATGCCGATCGCCGTATGTGTGAGCATGGCCATCAATTCGGTTTGTTAAGTAGCCAAGATTACGATGGGATCATCAGTAAGTACAAATCGATAGACGAAGAGATTGCGCATTTGCGCACGACCCGTATGCTTCCTGGTGGTGAACTCGAGAAAATTTTAGTGGAAAATAATAGTTCGCCATTACGTCAGCCCGCGACATTGAGTGCGATTTTAAAACGCCCCGAAGTCAAATATCACATGATCGCGCCGTTCGACGGTAAATTAAAAAATTTCCCACAGAACATCATTGATCAAGTCGAATATGAAATCAAGTACGAAGGATTTATCGACCAACAGCTTAAGAGCGTTGAGCGTTTTCGTCATATCGAAAATATAAAGATCCCCAAAGATTTTGATTACACGATCATTTCCGGTCTATCGAAAGAGATTCAGCAAAAACTTACAAGATTTTTGCCGTTAACCTTAGGGCAAGCCAATCGCATTTCCGGTGTGACCCCAGCGGCTATCACGATTTTAATGATTTATTTACGTAAGCTCAGTCAAGAACGTAAGGCCTTAAAAAATAAAACAGAGGAGCTGTCATGAAAATCGCAAATGACATTATTGAACTCATCGGCAAAACCCCATTGGTCCGCTTAAACAAAATCAATACCGGCTGCCACGCCGATATTGTTTTGAAGCTCGAATATTTTAATCCGTTAGGATCGGTTAAAGACCGCATCGGTTTTGCGATGATTGACGCTGCAGAAAAAGCTGGGAGGATCACCAAGAACACGATGATTGTCGAACCCACGTCGGGAAACACCGGGATTGCGCTCGCGTTTATTTGCGCGGTCAAAGGATATAAATTGACGTTGACCATGCCAGAAACAATGAGTTTGGAACGCCGTGCCTTGTTACGTGCTTTAGGTGCAACGCTGATTCTCACGCCCGGCTCCGAAGGGATGAAGGGTGCGATCAAGAAAGCGAAAGAACTCGCCGACATCGATAGCAATTATTTTATGCCGCAGCAATTCGATAATCCGGCCAATCCGGAAATCCACCGCAAAACGACCGCGGAAGAAATTTGGAGCGATACCGATGGGAAAGTCGATATTCTGATTTCTGGGATCGGTACCGGCGGGACCATCACCGGCGTATCGGAAGTGATCAAAAGCCGTAAGCCGTCATTTAAAACTATTGCCGTCGAACCCAAAGGTTCTCCGGTTTTATCTGGCGGCGCTCCGGGCCCACATAAAATTCAAGGGATCGGCGCTGGATTTATCCCCTCGATTTTAAATACCAAAATAATTGATGAAATTATTGGTGTTGATAATGACGAAGCTTTTGCGCATGCAAAGCTGCTAATGCGCGAGGAAGGCATTCTCGCTGGGATCTCATCGGGTGCTGCGGTATGCGCGGCGCTGCAAGTCGCGCGTCGACCGGAGAATAAAGGGAAAATGATTGTGGTTATTATTGCATCGACTGGGGAACGATATTTGAGCACCGATCTTTTCGCGGAATTTCGTGGATAATAAATTTACACCGACACAGCGGTTTTTTCTTTTTCTCGGGCTGATTGCCGGATTGTGGTATCTTGGCCGTTCGCTTCATATTGATCTTGGGCAAATAAAAATATGGCTTAGCCAATATCCGTTGTGGCTTTCAGGATCGCTCTTTATCCTCATATATATCGGGTTAACGACTGTTCTTTGGGTTGGAACCATCGATCTTTTTCGCATCAGCGGCGCGCTTTTGTTCGGTCCGTATTGGAGTACTCTCTTCGTTACGGTCGCGGAAATCGCCAACGCCAGTATTCTTTTTTTGCTCAGCCGTAAGTTAGGCCGCGAATTCATCGAGCAAAGATTTAACCTCAAAGATAAATATCGCAACTATTCCCCCGACAATGCCGGATTCTGGACGGCGCTGGTTTTGCGTATCAATCCTTTGGTGCCGTTTCGTTTTATGGACGTAGGGTTTGGCCTGACAAAATTACCGTTTAGGAAATATTTCTGGGCGGTAGTTTTTGGTTCACCATTGCGGATTTTTTGGCTGCAATTTACGATTGCGGGAATGGGAGAGGTCGTGCTTAAGGATCCGGCGGCCATGATGAAGTATTTGCAAAATAATAAAGCGGCGTTGGCGGTTAGTCTTTTCTATATTTTGGTCGTGATTGTTTTAACGGCAGGTGTTTTTATCGGAACAATGATCAAGCGGAAAGTTCTGCAACACCAATTGTCAGATCTAAAACAATCTCACTCATCTTAGCGGCACACGCGGTCACGCGCGGCGCCATCGGCGGATGACCTAATGCGGAGTCAGTGGATAAATCTCCGACGAAATAAATATTCCCGACCTTTTTGACCGCCATCGGTTTTTTCTCCAATAATCCCGCCATCCCTACACCGCTTACGACACATTTAACTTTGTCGTGATAGAAATCCACAAAGCCGTGCTTCCATTCTTTAACGTCAAAAGCTTCAATAATAAAATCAGAACCTTTGAAATAATCATTTCCGGTCTCCGGTGTCCATTTGGTTTTGTGCACGAGGATGTTGAGCTCGGGATTGATATCCAGAAGTCGTTGTTTGGTGACGGTCACTTTATCGCGGCCGATTTCGTTGAGGAAGTATTGTTGGCGGTTGAGATTGGATGCGTCGATGACATCTTGGTCGATGATTTCAAAATGTTTGAAACCCGATCGGACCAGAATCATGGCAACATTGGAACCCAATCCTCCAGCACCGCCGATCCCGATCCGTTTTGTCTGGATTAGGGCCAGCTGTTCCGGCTTTAGATAACGTAATAAACCTTTTTCAAATTCATTCATATTGTTAAGGCCGGATTGAGGACCCCTTCCCTGCGAGTTTGATTTTTGTTTCCATCCTGCTTTGTTTTAGTAAAAAACAAAAATCACTGTCTGAGCAGGGAAGGGGTCCTCAATCCGGCCATTAATTCGTATTGCCGATTGGGCGCCAGTCGGTAAAAACAGGATCAAAATCCTTGTCTTTTAAAAGCTTAACGATTTCACTGACGGAGCGTGTGTCTTCGATGTCGAATTGCGGATCTTGCTCCGCTTCTTCTTTGATCGTATATCCGCCAACAGAAGTATTCGATCCTGCCGACATTCTGGTAAAACCGAGCTCTAAAGCATTGTTACGCAACTGTGACGTTTCGCGGGTTGATAAGGTGATTCCGACGCGCGGAAAAAGAATCCGCGTTAAACACACGATTTTGATAAACATTTTGTCGTCGACGTTACAAAGGGCAAAGTCGCGGCCCTTGATGGTGCGCAGGCGCGGAAAGGACACACTGTATTCCACGCCAGGATAATTTTTTTCCATATGCCGCAGGTGTTCGTAAAGCCCCATCAAATCATGGGCGACGTCACTAAGCCCTAATAAAATCCCAATGGCTAAATGACGAATCCCGCCTTTGGCCGCGCGTTCCGGCGTGGCGTAGCGAAAAGCGTAATCGCTTTTTTTCCCGGAGATATGCACTTCTTTATAGCGTTTGCGATCATAGGTCTCTTGATAAACGGTGATGCCATCTACGCCATTTTTAAAAAGCTCGGCGTATTCGTGGGTTTCCATCGGATGCACCTCGAGGCTGATTCCGGTGAAGTATTGTTTAGCGATATTCGCGGCTTCGATTAAATAAGAAACAGGTGTCGCTTTGTAGGATTCGCCGGTCAAAAGTAAAATATTCTCTATCCCGGTGTCAGCAACGTGTTTCATTTCCGCATGCATTTGTTCCGGTTTGAGTTTAATACGTTCAATGCGGTTATGGCTGTTGAAGCCGCAATATGTGCAATGGCTAGAGCAATAATTGGAAAGATAAAGGGGAGCGAAAAGAGAAATGGCGCGCCCGAAATATTGCCGGGTCAACTGCGCCGATTCTTGCGCCAGCGACTCAAGTTTTTTCGGGTCATGGTCATTGAGAATATTTTGTATTTCAATTAAAGAAATCATAAATGTATTAGATGGTGGTTGAGGATGACATTCTGGCGAGTTCCGCAGCCACGCCGCTTACTTGTAAGTTTTTAATATTAAGATTAAGCGGTGTGAGCGAGGACTGTTCGAGCAAAGAAGGTCATCCTCAACCATTATCTTAAAAGTTGTAAAGAAAACCGGTCAGCGGTGACGAGGCATTGGCCAAACTTTTGGTCGCCGGTAATTTACTCAAATAACCTAACCGGCCGGCTTGCACGGCGAGACTGAACGCCTTAGCTAAAACACTCGGGTGTCCGGCGGTAGCGACGGCCGTATTCGCTAAGACAGCGTCTGCGCCCATTTCCATGGCTTCGGCGGCATGTGACGGCGCGCCGATCCCCGCATCAACAATGATGGGAAGATCTATCTCTTCGATGAGGATTTTAATCAATTCTTTGGTTTTCAAACCTTGGTTACTGCCGATCAATGATCCCAGCGGCATGACGGCGGCAGCTCCCACTTTGACCAGTTCGCGGGCGACGTAAAGATCCGGCGAAATATAGGGAAGAACGATAAAACCTTCTTTAGCAAGAATTTCGGTGGCTTTAATAGTTTCTTGATTATCCGGTAAAAGATATTTACTGTCATTGATGACTTCGATTTTGACCCAATCGCCGTGGCCGGCTTCGCGAGCAATACGCGCGATGCGGATCGCTTCTTGGCTGGTGCGCGCACCGGACGTGTTGGTCATCAACGTCACATCCGCAGGGATGTATTCTAAAATATTTTCTTCATGGCGTTCCAAATCGATACGGCGCAAAGCCACCGTGACGATTTCGGTCCCGGAAGACTCGATGCTGTCCCTTAAGTCCGTTTTATTCTTGAATTTACCTGTCCCTAATAAAAAACGATTGTTAAAAGATTTTCCCGCGATGATTAGCGGTTGATCTTGGACAGTTTTATTTGTGAGGGGGACTTCCGAAAAATTCATTTAGCCTCCGCCAACAATACTGATTAATTCCAGCTGGTCGCCGTCTTTAACGGCCGTTTCTCGCCAAATATTGGTTTTAATGATGGTGCCGTTTAACTCAGCGATCACATGCTTATTCCCTCTGCAAAATTGATCAACGACTTGATGTAGTGTTGTCGAATTTTGTAGGTCAATGTCTTTTCCGTTCAAGGTAATGATGGCCATAAATCCTCCGCAATAATGTGGCTATTTTAGAGGAATTGACATCAAATTGCAAATAGTGTGCAAGACCCCTGCAGATTTGCGTTTTTACGCAAATCAAAGCGCCGGTGTTATCGTTCCCTAAGCTTGCTTTGGGAACGATA
>Ga0163144_10008021_pt1 | contig 22945 bp, 28 predicted proteins | sample OliLak19BULKMAT1_FD_123175 | JGI IMG/M metagenome (GOLD analysis project Ga0163144, IMG submission 123175) | Freshwater microbial mat bacterial communities from Lake Vanda, McMurdo Dry Valleys, Antarctica - Oligotrophic Lake LV.19.BULKMAT1 | ecosystem: Environmental > Aquatic > Freshwater >...
CATGTTTTATCTGATATATCGTGGCGACGATGTGCAACTAGCTTCATAAAATCCTCCCAATATTGTTGGCAGGATACCTATAAACCACAATGGTTAATAACTCGTGACTACGCTATCTAGAATTCCTTGCCCTGATTAATGGCAGAGTGCTCACAAGGATACGATACGAATTATCCGGCATTAAATAAGGAAGTGGTAAGGTCCGGTATGTTTTCCGGTGTGGCCGCGAAGACCCGATGAAGCGCAATGCGATTGCCCATAACGTATTCCTCCTATGATAAAGTGATTTTATCCATTATTATCTCTTACATACATTAGCAATACGAGACTTCAACCCACACTGGCCCGCAAAAATTTATGAAATTGATGATTCTTAACCTGCCACGGAGTTTTAGCGAAAACGATCTCGCAAAACTATTCAAACAATACGGGCATATTAAATCCTGTAACCTCGTTATGGATGCAAAGGCGGGGACGTCAAAAGGCTTTGGCTTTGTCGATATGGCGCAGGAGCATGAGGGCAAAATTGCCATTGAATCACTCAATGGTAGTACCGTAGGGCAGCGAAAAATCCGCGTTAAAGTTGCTAGCTAGGCATGGCCGAAACCCAGAACAACAACCCGCTGCACGGAATAACGCTCAAAACAATTGTAACCGCACTGGTGGAACAATACGGCTGGGAGCAATTAGGAAAGCGCATCGATATACGCTGCTTTACCCATGACCCCAGCATTAATTCCAGCCTTAAATTTCTTCGCAACACCCCGTGGGCCAGGGCGAAGGTGGAAGAACTGTATGTGCTTGGTGTGGAGAAATAAAAACGCATGAGCATCGGTCTTCTCGCACTTCTCGATGACGTTGCGGCGCTTATCAAGGTGAGCGCGGCGAGTCTGGATGACATTCCGGCGCAGGTGGCGAAGACCACGGGCAAGGTGTCCGGCATTGTGATCGACGATGCGGCGGTGACGCCTAAATATGTGGTGGGGCTTGATCCGGCGCGGGAGCTGGCGATCATCTATACCATCGCCAAGAAATCGCTGATCAACAAGCTGTTTATTTTAGGCCCGGCGGCGCTGCTGCTGGGGTATTTTGCGCCGTGGATCATACAGCCCTTACTGATGCTGGGCGGCGCGTATCTGTGTTTTGAAGGCTATGAAAAAGTCCATTCCATGATGAGCAAGGCGCATCATGATGAATCCGGCCAGCCCGATGAGGCCGTAACAATAATCACGCCCGAGGAACTGGAACAGATACGCACCAAAAGCGCGGTGCAGACGGATTTTATCCTGTCGTCCGAGATCATCGCCATCACCTATGCCAGCGTGGCAACCAACGATATCCTGACCCAGGTGGTGGTGATATTCTGCGTCGCCGTGGGTATTACCGCTGCCGTGTACGGCTTTGTCGGGCTGATTGTCAAAGCCGATGATATCGGCCTGCACATGGCCAAGGACAAACATCACCCCGCCATCCGAAAAACGGGCAGGGGCATTGTCAAATGCATGCCGCCTTTCTTAGAAATCCTCGGCTATATCGGCACCATGGCCATGCTATGGGTCGGGGCGGAGATTATTGCGCACGGCGTCCCTGTTCTGCATCACGGCGTGGAGGCGTTGTATCAGAGCCTGTCGGAAATGCCGGTGCTGGCGTGGCTCGCGAAAGCGTCCGTGTGCGCGGTGGGGGGATTGATGCTGGGTGCCGTCATTGCCAAACTCGTTCCCTTGGTAAAGCGCAAGTGATATAACCTAGTCTTAAGCGGGTTTGCAGTAGGCTGGTCCGTGCAATGGATGATAGGGTATAGCCATGTCCTTCGCTACTCGCCTTTTCTATACCGCCGCTATGTCCCTAAGCATGATGCCGCTGTCGGCATTGGCTGAGGACGCGGCGTTCCCCGGCACATTTTCCGCCAGCATTACCGGCGTTACCGATTACCGTTTTCGCGGCGTGTCGCAAACGCAGGAAAAGCCTACCATACAGGCCGGTGCCGATTATGCGCATCCGTCCGGCTTCAAGGTCGGGGTGTGGGGCTCCGGCGTTGATTTCAATACGCCCGGCGACGGCGTAGTCGAAACGGATATTTTCGGGCTGTATGCGTGGGAACTGGCGCCCTTCACTATGGAGACCGGTATCTATTATTATGCCTATCCCGGCGTTTCTTCCAATCTCAAGTATAATTACGGCGAGGCCTATGGCAGCGTTTCCTACAGCTACGATATCGTAACGCTGGCCGGTTGCTTCTTCTATACCCCGCAGAATTTCGGCGACTCCGGCAGCGGCTATTATCCGCAACTCTCCGCCTCGGTGGCGCTGCCGTATGATGTCACGCTGGACGGTGCCGTCGGACGGCAATGGATAGGGAAGAATGCGATATTCGGGCTTCCCGATTACACCACATGGAATGCAGGCATTGCCTACACCTATGAAGGCTTCACCGGCAAACTGCAGTATGTGGATACCAGCATTTCAGAATTGCACTGTGCGGCGGGTTGTGATGCCACCGTCGTTGTGAGTATCACGAAGGCTTTCTAAGTTAATCCCTTGTCGGTGATGGGGGCAATCGCGGCGGCGAAACGTGGGGCGGGTAATTGCGCGCCTTCCGGCGCTTCAGCCGGTTTTGGTTTGGGCTCGCCAAATTTCTGCTCAATCTGACCTACGGAGGCCTGAAGTGCGCGCAGGAAGTTCGGGAGAGGGGCCGCTCCCATCTTGTCCGGCTCTTCCTTGCCTTTGTTTTTTCCTTCCTTGATCGCCTCTTCCGCACTGGTAAAGAAGCCGGTAATTTCCTTGTCGGTAAGGCCGTTGAGATCCGCGTAGCGTACGCTCACGGATTTCTGGTCTTTGGCAGCAGCGAAGTCGAACGACTCCTTGCTGATGCCCGCCTTCTTGCGTGCCTGCGCAAGGAGCTCCGAGAATTTATCGGTCTGCGCCTGATCTTTGAATAGGAGCTTCACGTCAAGCCTGTCCATTTTGACGGTCGGTTTTTCTATGCCGGGAACCGTACTGGCTAATTCGGCAAGGCGCTGCGCATCTGCTTTGGCGCGCTCGAGGGTAGTAGTAGATAGCGGTGCGTTGGCGCCTGAAAATTTCCGGATAAAATCGGCCGCAGGACGGCCGGGCACGGGGTCATTCTGTGCCTGCAACGTACCGAACTTATCCACGATTTTTTTGGCCAGTGCTTCATTGATGGTGATTCGGGTTTCGGTAAAGGAGAGGCCTTCCGTGCTGCCCATTTCTTTTTTGATAATCGCCGTAAACTGGCTGATTGCATCTTTTCGTTCGCTGGGCGTTGGGCCCGAGAGAGGAATGCTGTAGCCGCCTTCGACAGGTATCCAGCGTGCGCCGGTAGCTCTGCCAAGCGCGGTGTCGAAAGGCATCTTCCGGATAGGCTCGCTGTTGTAACCCGACGGGATCGTGTCAACGGCAGGGCTGCGCGTAGCGACATCCCGCAAATTTCCGCCGCCCGAAAGCTCGCCACTGATGACGACTCCTTTCTGATTCTGTCCCTGAAAAGATTGGCCGTCTTTAGCAAGGGTACAGCTATCCACCCACACCCCGGTGGGTGACTGGAGACTATACCAGCATAAGGTCAGCTTATCGCCGTCCAGCGTCCAGGTGTTCAGGCTATCGGGCGACTGAAGCCGCCCATTTGAATAAAATTCAATCGCGCCGCCCGCCTGTGTGCCCGGCTTGTGACGAAAGGTTGCCGCCAGCTTTACCTCTTCCCCTTTGCCACGATCCTTATCTTCTATACCCCGCAGCGTCTTGTCGAAAAAACTTTCCACCAGCCGCATATTGGCTTTAGCCGCCACCTGATGGCCTGCGCCGGGAACGACGTGAAGGTCTACCTTGGCGCCTGCTTTTTTCAGAGCGCGCTCCAGCAGCTTGCTCTGTTCGACTGGCACCAGCGCGTCATCCGCGCCGTGCATAATCAGGAACGGCGGAGATTTTTCCGACACATAGGTGATGGGGTTTGCCTGTTGGGCCAGCTCTTTCTTCTGTTCAACCGGGCCGCCTAGAAGCTGGGTCACTATCTTGTTGGGAAGATTGGCTGGCAGGCCGGGCATCGAAGCGGTGGATTCCGCGAACTGCTTGAGGTCTGTTGGCCCGCACAGATCGCAGACGGCCTGCACGCTGCTGCTGGCGGTAAGATTTTTCCCCGTGCCTTCTAATTTCTGGACGCCGGACGATGTCCCCAGCAATGCGGCGAGATGGCCACCAGACGATGCTCCGAACACGCCGAAACGCTCCGGATCGAGATTGTATTGCTTCGCGTTTGCCCGCAGCCAGCGCACCGCTTCCTTGCAGTCATGCATCTGTGCCGGGAATTCCTTGTCCTTGCTGAGGCGGTAATTGATGCTCGCTACGGCATATCCCTTGTCCACCATGAAGATTGCCGGGCACGGCTCTTTACTCCCGCTCTCCCAGCCGCCGCCATGAATCCAGATGATCACCGGGGTGTTCGCCTGCATCTTCGTGGGCAGGTACAGGTCGAGCTGATTGGCGGCCCCTTCTTTGCCATATTGCACATCGCGGACTACCCGCACGTTTGGGGGAAGGTCATCGGCCATGGATGTATACCGGTAAAAGTCTCATATATCGTCAGGGTTTGATACGCTGCTACCGGTAAATAATATCATGCCGCGCAATGGCCGTCGCTGCGAAAAGTCGTATGCGCCCTGTATTTGCGGTCGTCCCGGGCAGGGGCTGGCTGAGCAATAATCGCCACGCTCAATATATCAATCTGAAATTGAACAATATTTATTATGGCACGGCAATTGCTTAATGAATATTAATAAACAGGAGGCGTATATGTTTCGTTATGGTCTGATAGTAGCCTATTTCAGTTACCTGCTGATGGCAGGCAGTACTATGGCAGGCGGTGTCAGTAGCGCCGATACGAGCAGTGCTGCGTCATACCAGAGCAATGTGTGCCGCCTGCTTGCCGATAACAGCAAATGCGGCTGATACGACGGCTTTGGACACTTACTTAAACCTTACACCCTGTACGGCATTCATCATGGCTCCTTTATGGAGATACATATTAGAGTAAATATATCCTGATTTAACGTGGAGAAAACGTATGGCCGATCCCATCTCTTCCGCCACAGACACCGCTGGCCCGTTTGACACCGCACAGATGCAGATTGCGATGGCAAAAGCGCAGGCTGCTGCCGCTAATGCTAACGAAACGGCTTTTCTGCAGGAGATTGCCAAAGCCAATGATGAAGCCAATGCGCATGCGTTAGATCCCCAGCCGGTACCGGCGAATAATAATCTGCCGGGCGCCGATCCTTTTGGCGAACCCGTCGCCGACCCCAGCGCGTTCCTTACGGAATTTGGCGCTGAACCGGCCAGCAGTGAAGCGCAGCAATTGCACGATATCGCGCTGTTGGAGAAAGATGCAGCGTTCTTAGAAGAAGCTGAGGATAAACATAGCCACGCGCCCTTAGGCAGCCGTGCCACTACGGTGGATTTAACCCCGGAAGCGCAGAACATCGTCAATGTTTCTTCAATTACAGATTCGGAAACACTAACGCCTACGCAACTGACGCAAATCAGCGATATCATCCGGCCCCTTGGCAACGCGCCCCTCACACCGGCCCTGTTGCAGCAGATTCAGGCGCAGCTGGCTGCCGCGCAAAATCCGATACAGCTGAGCTTAAATACCATCGCGCGCGCCATGAATTTTATCGCTGGAATGCAGACCAGCCCGAATCATGCGGTGGAGAATGCAGCTATTCCTAATGATAATGAGGTGGTAACCCCTGTTTCAGCCATCGACAGGGGTGGGGTGGAAGATAGCGCCATTCGGTAAGTATAAGCCATATTTATTGTTGATTTAAAATAATAAATTCAATTCTCTGCACCCAATCCCAGTGACCTGAGAGGGGCAATGCACCACGTTATTGCGAATGATTCGCAGTTACTGGTTGACGGCAGTCGATGCAATTGATAGTTATTCGCATATAGTAATGACTATCACATTGTATCATTCAGGCCGAGTTTGTGAATTTCCGCAATCAATCCGCAGCAATAAAAGATAACGAGCACATGCACGCACCCGTGACCGCGCCATGGGCATTGCCTTTGGCACAGTCATGCCGCGTTACGTCTGTGGCGCAGGAGCGTTCGTTACCGGTGGTGGCGAGTGTTACGCTTGTGCATGTCGTGGCGCTGTTCTGGATGCTGAACCCTCTGCAGTCCCCAGCCCCGCAACAGCCCGTGTTGTCGTTCACAGTGACGCTGATGGATCTTTCCTCGTCACCCAACAGCATTTCGTCCGCTGCCAGTGCCGCCAGCAGCCCCGCTGAGAAATCCGAGCCTAAAAAAATCGTGGAAGACGTAACGCCTGAGGCAATGTCGGCCAAGCCTAAAATGGCGGCGAAAACCAAAACCAACCCGCAGCCAAAAAAGAATGCCGCCCTGTCGCATAATTCGCAGGCACAGACGGCGGTGCTGGCTCCGCTCACGCCGGCGCAGTTCGATGCCGCCTATTTACAAAATCCCAAGCCCGATTATCCGCCGCTTTCACGGCGTATGGGCGAGCAGGGTAATGTGACGCTGAGTGTCTATGTCAGTGAAGAGGGGCGTGCAGAAAATATTCATTTAAAAAAGAGTTCGGGTTTTACCCGTCTTGATAACGCTGCGCTGGACGCCGTCAAACGCTGGCGGTTTATATCCGCCAAGCAGGGCGAGCGCGTAGTCGCTTCATGGGTACAGGTACCCGTAAAATTTATTCTGGAGTAATCATACCATGGAACAAACAACCACAGTGCCTGTAACGGGCACTGTAGAAATGCCTGCTGCGAATTATGGCATTGACCATTTCTGGGAACAGTCGGACTCGGTGACGCATGTCGTCGCTATTTTATTGCTGATCATGTCCATCCTCAGTTGGACGCAGATAGTCATCAAGGGATGGCGCGCATCTTCGCGCAAGCGTGCGATTGATGCTGTCGAGAATTTCTGGCAGGCATCCACACTGGACGATGCTGTTGCGGCGCTGGCAAAAGACAGCAACAATAATTCCTTTGCCGACCTCGCGCGTCAGGCTGCTACCGCAGTCAGTCATTTTGATTCGCATACCGGCAAAACCATCGGCGGTGAAACCGACCGCGGCAAATTTCTCACCCGTGCGTTGCGCCAGAGCATTGTGCGCAGCACAGCAAAAATGGAATCGGGCCTCACCATGTTGGCCTCCATCGGTTCCATTGCGCCATTCGTGGGGCTCTTTGGCACGGTATGGGGCATTTATCATGCGCTGCTGACGATTGCCGCCACCGGTTCAGCGTCCATCGACCGGATTTCCGGCCCGGTGGGCGAGGCGCTCATCATGACGGCCGCCGGCCTCTTCGTGGCAATTCCTGCGGTGCTGGCCTATAACGCTTTCACCCGTTTCAACCGCCTTGAACTGGCGGAGCTGGACGGATTCGCCCATGACCTGCACGCCTATTTCAATACCGGCGCGCGCATCGATCTGCGTCCCAATATCCGCATTGTAGAAAAAGGAAGCAAATAATGTCCTTCGGCGGATTCAACCAGCAGGGAAATCATGTTCCGATGAGCGAAATCAACGTTACGCCGATGGTGGATGTGATGCTCGTGCTGCTGATTATTTTTATCATTACCGCGCCGCTGCTCACTCATACGGTACAGGTTGATCTGCCGGTCGCCGGAGGCACAGTCAATCCGGAAAAGCCCGATATCATTACACTGAGCCTGAACCGTGAAGGTAAACTGTTCTGGAATGATGCAGCTGTTGACGAAGGAACGCTGACCGAGCGCCTCACCCAGGCGAGTAGCCGCAAGCCGCAACCGGAACTTCATCTGCGCGCCGACCGCGAAACACGCTACCAGAAAATTGCCGAAATCATGGCTAACGCCCAGAAAGCCGGAATTCAGAAACTGGGCTTTGTCAGCATGCCTGACAAAGCTCCCGCTAACACCCAAGCTCACTAATACATGACCGTTCCACAGGATTTTTTAGCAACACTTACGTTTTAGAGATGATAATGAGAATCAATAGCAATAAAAAGACTAAGAACCGCAATCGTTCTTTTCACTCGTCCGCTACCCTGCTTTTCGCGCTTGCCGCGCCTTTCCCGCTTTATGCGACAGATGCATTAGCGCAGGACGGTACACAGAAAACGGTGACCGCTCCCACCGTCAAACACAAGGCGAAGTCCAAAGCCCCGGCTAAGAAGAAGCCTGTAGTGCCACAGACCACCAGCGGCACGGAAAAAATCATGCCTGCGGTTGTGGTAAAAAATACGCCGCTCCCGAATCCCGGCGCTGTTGATGGTTATAAAGCCGGCGTCAGCCGCAGTTCGACGCGTACGGATACGCCTCTTATTAACGTCCCGCAGTCGATTTCTGTAGTCACGCAAGACCAGATACAGGACCAGAGTATTCGCAACATGGGCGACGTGATCCGATATGTTCCCGGTATCACGGTTCACCAGGGTGAAAGCAACCGTGACCAAGTAATCATCCGCGGAAACAGCACAACCGCCGACTTCTTCATAGATGGTGCACGTGACGACGCACAATACTTTCGTGATCATTATAACATCGACCGTATCGAAGTGCTGAAAGGCCCCAACGCCATGGCCTTTGGCCGCGGTGGTAGTGGTGGTGTCATCAACCGTGTGTCCAAGGCTGCTGATGGGGTGCCGGTACGCCAGATCATTACGTCAGTTGGTTCCTATAACAGCAAACGCATCCAGGTAGATGTCGGCGACAAGATCAGCGACATATTCTCATTTCGCCTTAATGGTATGGCTGAAGACTCGGGTACTTTCCGGCAATACGGCGATATCGAACGTGAAGGCTTAAATCCTACCGCCACATTCAAACTGGGAGAAAGCACGCGTATCGAGACGGGGTATGAGTATTTCCACGATAACCGCTTCAATGATCGTGGTATCCCGTCATTCAATGGCGCCCCCTATCATACCGACCCGAAAACATTCTTCGGAGATCCAACGCAAAACAAATCAGACGCTGCAGTGAATTCGGGATATGCCATTATCACCCATGACGTCACGCCCGAACTTCAGTTGCGGAATTACACACGCTATACTGATAATTCCAAATTCTATCAGAACGTCTACGCGGGAAGTGCCGTAACCGGCGCCGGTAATTTGAACATCGTTGGCTACAACCAGGATGTACAGCGCGACAATTTTACCAACCAAACGGATCTGACCCGAAAATTTGAAACCGGTTCGCTCAAACATACGGCGCTTGCTGGTATGGAAATCACGCGGCAAGATTCCGAAATCTTCCGCAACACCGCCTTCTTCAATAATGCTACTACATTCGTTGTGGTACCCGCGAGCAATCCCATTACAACCGTTCCGATTACTTTCCGTCAATCGGCAACCGACGCGGATAACCATTCAGAGGTACGCGTTTACGCCGGTTACGTTCAGGATCAGGTCGATATCAATAAATACCTGCAAGTGATTGGCGGTCTGCGCTACGACAGCTTCGACCTCAGCTATCACAACAATCGAAATGGAGACGATCTTAGCCGGACCGATGGATTGTGGTCACCGCGTCTCGGCGTTGTCGTCAAGCCGCAAGAAAATATATCGGTTTATGCAAGTTACAGCACCAGCTATCTTCCAAGTGCCGGCGACCAGTTTGCGACGCTCACTGCGGCGACGGAGGCGCTAAAACCGGAACATCTTGAGAATTACGAAATCGGTTCGAAGTGGGATATAACGGCATCGTTTAACGTATCGGCTGCCCTCTATCAGCTTGATCGCACCAATACACGCGCCGTTGACCCGAACGATCCGACGCTGTTTGTTCTTACGGGGGCATCACGCACCCGCGGCGTTGAACTCGCTGCCACCGGACGTATCACTGACAAATGGCAGATCATTGGCGGATACTCATTCCAGGATGCAGTTATCACAAAAACGACTTCAGCCGCTGCTGCCGACAAAAAAATAGCTCTCGTGCCGCAAAATATGGTGTCGATCTGGAACAAATACGACTTCACGCCACAATGGGCTGCAGCCATCGGCGTTATTAACCAATCGGAACAGTTTGCGGCCGTGGATAACACTGTCCGATTGAAGGGTTATACGCGGTTTGATGGAGCGATTTTTTACAACATCACCCCGGATTACCGCCTCCAGCTGAATGTAGAAAATCTCTTAGACCGGAAATACATCCAGACTGCACACGACAATAACAATATCCAGCCCGGGTCGCCCCAGATGTTCCGTGCGACGCTTATAGCAAATTTCTAATGGCTTACCTGCCTGCCGGGCGATAACCTGAGAGCCGCCTCGCCAGCCTTTATTTGCTATTTCCGTGCCTTTTTGTAATATGCCTGTGGAATATGGATATTACAGGAGGTGGTTATGGCAGGTACCAAGAAACCAATTGCACTCGTCGTGCTGGCTGCAGTAGTGCTGGGCGGCGGATATCTCTACCTGAATTTTGGCAGCATGATCACCCGTACGGCGGAAACAATCGCCAGTAACGCGCTGGGCGTCACGGTCAATATCGGCAGTATCACTGTATCGCTGTCGGATAAGAAGGTGACAGTGAATACGCTCGAGATCGCCAACCCGCCGGGCTACAGCAAACCCTACGCCATGACGGCGGATAAGATTCTCATCGGCCTGAATACGGCGAGCAAACAGCTCATCGATTTCAAGGATATTGTAGTAAAAGGCTCGGTGGTGAATCTCGAGGTCAATGAAAAAGGCATGAACCTCCATGACCTCAAAAGACTGGCCGCGCGCAAGGAACAAAAAGAAAGTGTCGGCAGCGAGCAGGTGCGGGTGATCGTCGAGCATATGGTGATCGACGCCTCTGTCATCAATCCAAGCATTACGCTCATCCCGCGTGAAATCCAGCCGATCCGCATGCCTGCCATCACCTTCTCCGGTATCGGCAAGGGTAGCGGAATGAACGCTGACGATGCCATCGTGCAGGTGCTGACCAAATACTTATCGGCCATTGAAGAAGCGGCCCGCGACGGCGGTATGTTGAACGGCCTGCCGGGCGGGCTGGGGGATGTGAAAAAGACCCTGGACGATGCTGCGGGCGGCTTGCAGAAATTATTTAAATAACGCCACAACGCCACCACCCATAATTAATTGTTATTTATAAGTTGGTTGTATAATTGCAGCCGCGCCCGCCCCACAGCCGATTCAGAGTTACTTAAACCTTAGTTAAGACGGGTAGTATAGACTTAGGGACATAATCCGTATTTATAAGCGCGAGCTGTGGAATTATATGCCGGATCACAAAGAGCAAAATTCTAAAGGAACCCAGTCTCCGAAGTCTGATGATGTCAGGCCTTCGCATATTCCTGAAGGGCCGCAGTCAGGAAATGCTCCTCTCAATCCCGCCCATAAACGCCAGCGTCGAATCGAAGACTGGTTTCCAAACTAACATCAGGTGAGTGAGTACGGCTTCTGCGCCGTTCTGGTTGAACCAGAGCGGGGGGATGATTATAGTCAGATTCCCAATCAGTTTATTTCAGGAGCACAGCATGACCGACATACGCCGCATTGAAGCAGGCCCCCGCATGAGCGAAGCCGTCATCCACGGGAATAAAGTCTACACCTGCGGCATTGTCGCCGATCACGCGGTGGGCAAATCCGTACTTGAGCAAACGCAGGAGATTCTTCAGCAGATCGATGCGCTTCTTTTGGCCGCCGCCAGCGACAAAACCCGCATCCTCAAAGCCAATATCTGGCTCACCGACATCAAAACCTTCGACCAGATGAACAAAGCATGGGACGCCTGGGTCGTCCCCGGCCAAACCCCTGCGCGGGCCACGGTTGAAGCCAAGTTGGCCGCGCCTGGCTATGATGTTGAGATTATGGTGGAAGCGGCCTGTTAAGCCACCTATTATTTACGCATAATTTATTAGCGCCCGTATCGCCAAAGGGGTAAAATCAGCTATAGGTAAGCTTTATGATGGAGGTGGTTATGTGGAGTAATGTTTCCCGAAGTCTTGCTAGCGCAATTTTTGCGGTATACGGCCTGTTTTGTGTAAGTAGTGGTATTGCCTGTTTGATCAATGTCAACGCACTGCTGAAAGTGGCGCAAACCTCTGAAGCCACTGTGGTGCAGGGCGATAGTGGCAAGCAACTTGTCTGGCGTGCGCCGGACGGAACCGGCTACAGCTTTGCGCCGGGCGTTTTATTTCCTGATTACACAATAGGCGAGACGGTGGCCATTCTCTACCATCCTGAAAACCATGCCTACTGGAAAATAAATAGCTTTACCGGTTTGCGCCTGTGGGGATTGCTTATGGATGTGGCTGGCATATCGCTGCTGGCATTGGCGGTTGCCTTATTGCCTAAGGGGATGCTTGCCGCCAAACACCGTCCCTCGGTGCGCGGGCTAACCTAGTTAGTGCTTCACCACTACCCCGGTGGCAGCCATCGCTTCCTTGCGTTCGCGTAAGAGTTCCGCGGCCTCAAAGAATTCCGGCACATCCTGTTGGCGGTCGGGCCAGTGGAAGCTGTGGCTGGTCGCTTCCTTGTCCCATGTGCCGCTGGCGCTGTGGCCGCTCCATTCAGCATAGAGGAAGGGTGGTTCGCCTTTGGGTAGCTGGGCGATGGGGATGATCGAGCCACCATCGAGGATATAAGGGAGGCCGTCTCGCGTCAGCCCGATATTGTCGGGTTTATTGTCCCGAAATAGTAAGCCGCGTTCGTGCAGCGCGTGGCATACCGCCTTGACGTGGCGGGGTTCGACATCTTTGGTGTTCAGGTAGGGGTAAATTTCCAAATGGATAGGCACCATGCCCTGATCGTAACCGAGCGTGGAAAACGCCAGCGATTGCAGAATCAGCGGGTCGGCTTCGGGTATGCGCTGGTGGGTTTCGAGTCCGGTGACCACTTTGACCGCCAGCACATCATCCAGTGTAAACAGCCTTGTATTATGGCCTTTGACTTGCGGCTGGGCTTTCAGTTCTTCCGGGTCGATACCCCAGCGGCGCAATATGCGCTCGGCATTGGTGGCCAGCTCTTCACCCAGATGCCAGCCATAGGTGTCCTTTACCACGGTAAAAAAACTGCTTTTATGTGGGGGAGGCGCTGCGATCATCGCATCACTATAATAGGCAATGCCCCCGCCCGCAACGCCCTTGCGTCGCCCGTCAGGCGGTCTATATTCGTCCTATGCCGCAGCCCAAATTCCTTGCCAAGCCCATGAACGAGATGACTTCCGAGGAATGGGAGTCGCTGTGCGACGGGTGCGGGTTGTGCTGCCAGATACGGGTGCAGGATATCGATACCGACGAAATCAGCCTGTCCAACGTCGCCTGTCGCTATTTATGCCTGAAGTCGCACCAATGCACCGATTACGCCAACCGCCAGAAAAACGTGCCGGACTGCGTCAAGGTGACGCCGGACAATGTGCATGAGATGACATGGCTGCCGCATACCTGCGGCTACCGCGTCGTGGCGCGTGGCGACCCGCTGCCGCGCTGGCACCATCTGGTATGCGGCGACCGCAGTCGCGTCCACCGTACCGGCCCGTCCATGATGGGCGATATTGTCTCCGAGGATGAGGCGGACTGGAAATAAGTAGTTAGGCGGCGCTCTTGGCGTGATGGTCATGGCCGCAGTCGTGGGCCAGCAAACCGTTGCGCATCCAGCGCGCAAACCATTCCGATAAATTAGTCACCAGCTCATCTTCGGGAAGTGACAATTCGGTCTGGATTGCTTCCAAGGCTTCGCCAATGGGAACGCCGGAGAACAGCTTGGTGAGCAGATGGTATTCGTTTTCACCCAGATCCATGCGCCAGACCATATCCTCATGCCGGAACACCGCGACAAAGTTTTTCTCCTTCGCGGGCGTAGGGGGGGCTTGTTCTTCTTTCACCGCCCGGTAGTAAGGATTGACCGGATACTCGAAAGCGAAAAGCTGCAGCGCCTTGCGCGGATGCAGTACCGATTCCATCAGCGCTTCCGGCGTCATGCCTTCCAGATGCATCGGTTCCAGCGGTAGTGTCTCTTCCGGATCGGTAAGCTGCGAGACGGCATTTTCCAGTGTGGCAATTTCAAGAGCAAAAGCGTCTGCCGCTTCATGCTGTGCCAGAAACGTCGGCACCAGTCCGGAATAGCGGCTGATATTGAAATGCTCCGACCGCGCCGCGTTGACGAAATCCTTCATGAACTGGTGGAATTTTTCATTGCCGAGATAATATTCCAGCACCGGATAATCTTCCGCCGTTACATCATACAGCCGGTAGCGATAAGCATTGATATATACCTCCAACTGCGCGGTGGGTGCGAATTGTTCCTTGGCGCGAATCCATTCGTCGGGTTTGCTGTCAATAGCGGCGCCGAGTAAAATTGCCTCCTGCATGCGCGATTGCGCGTCGCTAAGCGGGGTAGGGAGGTTGGCGACATAGCGCGGATGCTCTTTGGCGAGGTCGGGCAGCGGGTTGTAATTATGGGCGTCCTGCGCCGCCGCTTTGGCCTTGCCAAGTTCGGCATAGAGCACGTCGAACTCCGGTATTTTATCATCCCATTCGACCATGGTATTGATGGTACGGCCTGCCTTATGAGTGACGTAGCGGTACAGGGCCCATACCTCATCCACCACGTAATCGTCATGCGTATCGATGATATGCGTCCCCATATTGCTATGGCCGGAGAGGTGTATCTGCGCTACTTTATCCAGCGGCAGCGTATCAATATAGCTTTTGGGGTCGAGCCGGTGGTTATAGCAGCTGACATAGACGTTATTCACATCGAGCAGCAGATGGCAGCCGGATTCCTTGGCCATGCGGGCGATAAACTCCGCTTCGGGAATATGCGATGTTTTGAATTCGAGATAGGTGGAGGGATTCTCCAGCACCAGTGGCCGCTCCAGATAATCCTGCACCTGCTTAATGCGGGCAATGATATGGGTGAGGGCTTCTTCGGTATAGGGAACTGGCAGCAGGTCATGCGAGTTCTTATGCGCAATGCCGGTCCAGCATAAATGATCCGACACCCATGCCGGGTTTACGAAATCGATCAGCGCTTTGAGCTTCTGCAAATATTCGGAATTAAGCGGGTCGACAGTACCGATCGACATGGCAATACCGTGCATGACCACGGGATAGCGTTCACGTATGCGCGCCAGATTGCGTTTGGGGCGGCCATCCGTGTCCATGAAATTTTCCGAGATGATCTCGAACCAGTCCACCTTCGGCTGATGCTCGAAAATATGCGTGTAATGCGGGATGCGAAGCCCGAGGCCGAAGCCTAAATCCGGAAAATGCTCAGAGGAGTTTTTCATTCAAATACTCCCAAATACTCCAAAAAAAAGGCGGGGGCTTTTGACACCCCCGCCTTCATCGGTCAGTAAATATTATTTCTTATCTTTGCTGCCATCAGTTGCGCAACCGCCTTTGCCTTTGCACTCATTGTGGCCTTTGCATTCGTTCTTATCGGTCTTGCAGCCGCCATTGCCTTTGCAAGCATTCTTACCAGCGCAAGCATGCTTTTCAGCAGCTTTTTCGGTGGTGGCTTTTTCGGCTGCTTTGTCAGCGGCCTGAGCTACGCCAGCGGTCATTACGCCAGCGGTGAGGAGGCCAGCGAGAGCTGCGGTAGCAAGTTTTTTGGTAACGGACATGGAAATCTCCTTGTATAAGGTTGGTAGATATAGTGATAAGAAATACTATAGAATAACCGAATGTTCGGTTGCACCAGTGTTATATTCGCTTTCTCTTCCAATCAAGTGAAATATGCCACGAAATGGTAAAGTTAACGAAACCACACACTCTTATATTCGTTAAAATTATGGGGACGGTTACAGGGCGAATAAAATAATTTTACTGGCGTTAATATCTCTGCCATATGCCCGGAAATCTTTACCATCTTAGAAGACACCTGCCGATCAGCGCGCCGATGGCGGCGAATAACACCGTCGGCACATAATGCCATGCGACGAGGTGGGCTATGGAGTCATTGGCTTCAACCAGCCTGGTGGTCAGGCCGCCGATGGCGCTGGCAGAGAGGACCGCCAATGCGCCCGCCTGAAATGGCCGGATGCTGGCACCTTTGCGCAACACCGCAAATATCAGCGCCGAAGGAACGATAGCGACCAGTGCGATGCACAGCACGCATTCCAGACCGTGGGTGACCTGCTCGGCTATTGCCATACGTTCGTCATGCGGCATGAGTGACTGTGCCGCGACAAAAGCCGCCAGCACCAGAAACATGCCATAGGGTAATTTGATCAGGGAGGGTTTCTGGTAGGCATCCGGGTACATGGCAAGTATCGAAGCCATGACACTGCTGGCGGCCAGCAGTGCAAGCATGGCAACCTCCAGCACGTAAAGCGGTCTCGTAAGCTGCACGGCAAGGTCGGGCCGCAGCCCCAGAAGCAACGGTGTTGCCAGCCCATACACCACCAGCACCGCCAGCAGACGGATGCTCCAATACGCAGGCGTGCGCAGTGGCCGGGCAGGTTTTGCCTCGGTGCTTAAACGTGCGATGAGTGTTTCTATACTGGTCATGTCCCAAACTTTTCCCTGATCTTCTTGATCGCCCGGTGCGCCGCCACTTTTACCGCCGACTCATTCATGTCCAGATGCTTCCCGACTTCCTTGGCCGTATAGCCTTCCACATGCATCATGGTCAGAATCCGTTTATGTTTTTCCGGCACATCTTTTAATAGCTCATCTATGGATTCGTGGCTGTCCGTATCGTCGGTTACATCAGCCAGGATTTCTTCCAGTTCGTGGATATCCGTGGTCTGGTGGCGCATCTGCGCATAATGCCTGCGTAAATGGTCGCTGATGCGGAAACGGGCAATGGACACCAGCCATGGCATGATCGGGCGTTTTCCATCATAGGTATGGCGTGCCTTATGGACGGAAATCAGAATTTCCTGCACTACGTCTTCGACATCGGCGGACGCCAGCCGCCGTCCGGTCATACGCCTCAGCAGTGGGGTGATCTGTTCCAGAAATTGCGCGTACGCATCCTGATCCCCCTCCAGCCCACAGCGGAGCAGGTTTGCCAATACCGTGTATTTGCTATCGCCTGTAACCATTCACTATTGAACGCACGAATTTATGGTAGGAACCTGACGGAATACGCACTATATAACAATATAAGGCAACAACAAGGAGTTATCCGTGCCCGCACCGAAAAGCTATCCTAAAAATCCGGTACGCATTGCCGAACTGACCGATATTCAGCAATATGTCACGCAGGCCTGTGGCACCGAGCCGCCATTCCAGAACCAGTTCTGGAACAATAAGCGCGAGGGGATTTATGTCGATATCGTCTCCGGCGAACCACTTTTTTCGTCCACCGATAAATTCGACTCCGGCAGCGGCTGGCCAAGCTTCATCAGGCCGTTGGAACAAGATCGTGTGGTTGAGAAAACGGATACCGGCCACGGGATGGTGCGCACCGAAGTACGCTCGAAACATGCCGGTTCGCATCTGGGGCATGTATTTAATGACGGCCCGGCGGAAACGGGTCTGCGCTACTGTATCAACTCCGCGTCTTTACGTTTTATCCCCAGGGAAAAACTGGCCGAAGAAGGCTACGGCGAATATGCCCGGCTATTTAAGGAGGGGATATGATCAATGAACGCGCCATCCTCGCCGGCGGTTGCTTCTGGGGCATGGAAGACCTGATTCGTAAAATCCCCGGCGTCCTCGATACCACGGTGGGCTATACCGGCGGTACGCTGCCCAACCCCACCTATGAAGATATCAAAGCCAAAGTGACCGGCCATGCCGAAGCGATCGAAGTGGTCTTTGATCCGCAGCACCTGTCCTACCGGGCATTGCTGGAATTCTTCTTCCAGATTCATGACCCGACCACTCCCAACCGTCAGGGCAACGATATCGGGCCGTCCTACCGTTCCGCTATTTTTTACGCCAGCGACACGCAGAAGCAGGTGGCCGAAGCGCTGGTGGCGGAGATGGCCGCCTCGCGCAAATGGCCGGGAAAGATTGTAACCGAGATTGTCCCCGCCAGCGAATTCTATGCAGCGGAGGGGTATCATCAGGATTACCTGAAACGCTACCCGGACGGCTATACCTGCCATTTTATCCGCCCGGCATGGAAGCTGGCCTGATATAGAAAGCACCGTATGGAACGCAGAAAATTATTAAAATGGGCGCTCGGTGGAGTGGCGCTCGCAGGGTTGGCTCCCTTCTTCAGGGTCGGCAAGGCACTGGCGGCGGATGCGGTCGAAACACTCAGCAGGACTGACGAGGAATGGCAGAAGCTCCTTACCCCTGCACAATATAGTGTGTTGCGCGAAGAGGGTACCGAACGGCCCTTCACCAGCGATTTGCTGAAGGAACACCGGGAGGGGGTATTTGCCTGTGTGGCCTGCGATTTGCCCCTGTTTCCATCCCATTATAAATACGACTCCGGCACTGGCTGGCCCAGTTTTTTCGATGCCATACCCGGTCATTTGGGGACGACGACCGATTATAAACTGCTCTATCCGCGTACGGAATATCACTGCGCGCGCTGCGGCGGGCATCACGGGCATGTGTTCAAAGATGGGCCAAAACCCACGGGTTTACGCTATTGTAACAATGGCGTGGCCCTCAGATTCCTCCCCAAAGAAGGCTGAAAAACCGATTGGTGCCCACCCCCCGGCCGGGGCAATAATGCATTTCGTCCCATTACTAGCAGCTTTTTATATGACATCTAAAAACAGTAGTGCTATGGTGGCCTCGTAATTTTGAGTCTGGACGTGTACGAATTCTTCTAATATGCTCTCACTAATTCCTCTACAAGAATGAGTCACCCGATTAATTTTACTAGTCTATAACCAACACAACTAAGGGAGTATCACATGGCCGCAAAAGCAAAAAAGAAACCTGCAGCTAGCAAGAGCAAGCCAGTCGCTGTTGTTCGTCCGATCAAGCAGAAGCTGACCAAATCCGCTCTGGTTACCATGCTCGCAGAACAGAATGAACTGACCCGCAAGCAGGTGTCGGATATCCTGTCCTCACTTGAATGCGTTATGCATGGTTGCGTTCATCCGAACGGTTCCGGCGAATTCACCCTGCCGGGCCTGATGAAGCTGACCCTGCGCAAGGTTCCGGCTCGTAAAGCTGGCACGCTGATCCGCAATCCCGCTACTGGCGAAATGATGAAAGCTGCTGCAAAGCCAGCTTCCGTTCGCGTTAAGATCCGCCCGCTGTCCAAACTGAAGGCAGCTGCGATCCGCTAATAACGGGTTTACGCACAACAAAAACACCCGGCGCTTGCGCCGGGTGTTTTTGTTTATGCGCCGAGTGATTCCCGTTCAAAGGTTGACAGCCCTGTTTCGACCACTATCGTATAACGCCTACCCACTCTCTATAAGGACCGGCATCGTTGATAACCGTTAACCCGCTATTATATGCTATGCGCAGTAGCGCGGAAGGCGTTGTCTGGCCACCGGTAGCGTTTGGCCCTGCGGCGACGTTTGCAACGATGATGCATTATCTGGAAGCCTCGCAATGGTTTCCCCCCGCGGCCATCGCGCAGCGGCAGGGCGCCCAGCTCGCGGTGCTGGTGGACCATGCCGCCAAACATTCCCCGTTTTTCCGCCAGCGTCTTGAGAAGGCTGGGATTCAGCCTGCATCTATTCGTTCGCTGGGCGATTTGCAAAGGCTGCCCATACTGACCCGTACCGATGTGCAGCAGGCGGGCGATACGCTCCATTGCACCGAGATTCCCAAATCGCATCTGCCGACCAGCGAAGGCAAATCGTCCGGCTCCACCGGCGAGCCGGTCACGGTCAAAAAAACCAGCATCAATAACCTGTTCTGGCAGGCCAATATGATGCGCGAGCATTTCTGGCATAAGCGCGATTTCAATGACCGGCTGATGGTCATCCGCAGCGGTATCAAAGCCCCCACCCATCAGCGCGGCTGGGGCAATCCCGTCGATATATTGTTTTCCAGCGGCGCGACCATGGGGCTGCCCATCCTGTCCGATGTGCGCGATATCGCCAAGGCCATTCTCGAATTCAAACCCGCGCAACTGAATATCTACCCGAGCACGCTGGACGGGCTGATCGGCTATTGCCAGAAAGAGGGTATTACCATTGAGGGCGTAAAGCATATATGGTCTATCAGTGAAACCCTGTCGCCCGAGCAAAGGAAGAAGGCCGCCGATTTCTTCAAGGCCAGCGTTGAAGACGATTATTCGTCCAACGAGCTGGGCGTCATCGCCCTGCAATGCCCCGCAAGCGGCCTGTACCATGTCATGGCCGAAAGCGTGGTGGTCGAAACGGTGGACGAGGAGGGCAATCCCTGCGGCGCAGGCGAGGTTGGGCGCGTGCTTGTCACCTGCCTGAATAATCTGGCTACGCCCCTGATCCGCTATGATATCGGCGACTATGCCGAGCTCGGCACCCCCTGTTCCTGCGGTCGCGGCCTGCCGGTCATCAAAGCCATCAAGGGTCGCAAGCGCAATCTGGTGATCAAGCCGGACGGCAGCCGCCACTGGCCGCCGATGACGGTGGCCGTGTTCCGCTCAGAATTGCCCATTCACCAGTTCCAGCTCATCCAGCATGCGCTGGATGATATTGAGGTGCGCCTCGTCATGGATCACAAGCTCACGCCCGAAGAAGAGGTGACGCTAACCGACCAGCTACACAAGACGCTCGACCATCCATTCCCCTTGCGTTTTGTCTATTTCGAAGGAAGGCTGCCCTTGCCGCCCAACGGAAAATTTGAGGATTTCATCTGCCGTATCTGATATAGGATTGCCATATGACCGCATCGCCTAAGAAACGCCTGACCCGCCAGGAAATCGACAAGCTGTCCTCGCCCTATCTCGGTGGCGGCATACGTCAGGATAGGTGGGAGATTGTCGACATTCAGGTCGAAGACAAAAGCATGGTGGCGCATGTGCGGTTTGACTCAACCTATACGTCACCCACCGATAAGGGCGGGTTCCACCTGACCATCCTGTCGACGCTTGAGTTTTTATCCCAGCTTATGATGATCTTCGTCCATGTCTGGGCCGGTTATCCCGAAAAAACCAAGGAAGGCTGGATGATCAAAAGCGACATCAACTGCAAGCGCGCCATCCGCAATTCGCAGAATATCGAAGTGCGCATGAAAATTACCTCCATCCGCAAGGTCAAGGACAAGGTCCTGATCCTCACCAAATCCGAAGTGTCCGATGAAGAAGGGCTGTTTGAAGCCTCGCTTAAAGGCCTTCTGTCGTAAAAGGGGCAGCCGTGCAACCCATCGATTTCAACAGTCCCGAATTCATCAACAACCCGTACCCATTTTACCAGCGGCTGCGGGAAGAAAAAGAGCCTTACTGGCTGGAGCATCGGCAGGATAATTCGACCTCGCCGGGCATGTGGCTGTTTTCCAAATATGCCGATGTCGCCGAAACGCTCAAGGAATCCAATTCCGTCTCCAAGCAGATCACCCGCGTGCGCCCGCCCGGCCATACCGTGCCGATGGAAACGACCATGCTCAATCAGGACCCGCCGGAGCACACGCGCCTGCGCGCGCTGGTCAATCAGGCCTTTACTCCCGCTCAGGTCAGAAGTCTGTCGGGGCGTATCGAGGCGATTATTGACGCCCTGATTACCGATATGCAAGCCAAAGGCGGCGGCGATTTTGTGCAGGATTTCGCCATACCGCTGCCGATGCTGGTGCTGGCCGATTTCATGGGCGTGCCGTTTGAGGATAATGTGATGTTCTGCCGCTGGTCGGCGCAGATTCTCTGCGGCTATGATTCGGGCGTCAAGAATACCGACAATTTCCAGAGCTATCGCGGCGCCATCTCGGATATGGGTAATTACTTCCAGCATCTGATTGAAATGCGTCGCAAGAACCCTTCCACCGACCTGATCAGCCTGCTGATCGAGGCGCGTGAAAAGCTCGAAAAACTCGATGGCGAAGAACTGATGAGCATGTGCATGCTGCTGCTCGTCTCCGGCCATGAGACCACCACCAATATGCTGAGTTCCGGTATGCTGACATTGCTCAGGCATCCCGACCAGATGGCGCAGATGAAACAGGATCCGGAATTACTACCCGATGCAGTGGAGGAGATACTGCGTTTTGAAAGTCCCATCCAGCGCGCCACCTTCCGCATTACTACCAAAGCCTGCACCATCGGCGGCAAAGAATTTAAAGAAGGTGAGCAGATTTCCGCCCTGATCGGCGCGGCCAACCGCGACCCCGAGCAGTTCGAACAGGCGGAGACGTTCAACATACGGCGCACGCCCAATCGTCATGTCGCTTTTGGCCTTGGCATCCATTTCTGCCTCGGCGCCTATCTCGCGCGCGTGGAGGCGCGCATTGGCTTCGGCAATATTATGCAGCGCATGCCGAATATTCGCCTGGGCGCACAAGCTCCGACATGGAATGACAAAAAACTTTTCCGCGGACTGCGCAGCCTGCAGGTAGAGGTATAACCATGGCAGACATACCCGTTCCGGTGGTTCAGGGCGCCGCCCCGCAGGCGGTGCTGGCAGCGCTGAACAAAGAAGGTGCGCTGGTGGTGCGCGGGAATAATTTCGACCTCAAACAGTTTGAAGCTTTCACCCATCATTTCTGTGACCGCTTTCACATCTCCGCCACGCGCTATGCGCTGCGCCAGACTAAGGGCGACAGCTACAGCACCGAAGTCTACCGCAACAACTACACCCTGTTCGGTCATACCGAGGGCACCTACAAACCCTATCCCGATTCGCCGGAAGCCTGCTTCTTCATGTGCGTCACCCCGCCCGAAGCGCGGGGAGGGGAAACCACGCTGATTGACGGTGCGGAGTTTTACAAGCGCCTGCCGGAAGCCCTGCGTCAGCGCTTTGAAAAATCCGGCGTGACCTATGAGATGTATTGGGACAAGGAACGCTGGCAGCATGAATTCGAGATGGACGATGTACCCGCGCTGGAAGCATTACTCAAAACCCTCCCCACCGTGCGCTATACCTTCCATGATGAGGAGCTGCACCTCTATTATACAGC
>Ga0163144_10008022_pt1 | contig 22943 bp, 18 predicted proteins | sample OliLak19BULKMAT1_FD_123175 | JGI IMG/M metagenome (GOLD analysis project Ga0163144, IMG submission 123175) | Freshwater microbial mat bacterial communities from Lake Vanda, McMurdo Dry Valleys, Antarctica - Oligotrophic Lake LV.19.BULKMAT1 | ecosystem: Environmental > Aquatic > Freshwater >...
CTCCCGCGCGAGTACGCGGGAGAGGGGGCCGGACGAACATGCAATTGCCCTGCCTTGAAGTCTAGGGTCTTCGGATTCGGCAAACAGGGGAGCCGCCAAGAAGCCAAGAGCGCCAAGCAAACGCTAAGGGATAAGAAAGACAATACGGGTAGCCGGGGAAGGACCTAGAGCGTACAGACAGAGGAGGAGGGAAAACGGGTTTTAAGACCGGAGATTTCACGATTTCAAAGCTCTCAAAAAATCCATGTATGACCCTCTTCCTACGTCCGTGTTCTCTGCGGCTCCCGGTCTTTTCCCCTAGGCGTTTGCTCGGCGCTCTTGGCGTCTTGGCGGCTCCCCCGGCTTCGAATACGAAAGCCATGGTCTGAAGTCGGACGGGCGATGGTAGCTGACTGTAAAGCCGCCGGGCCTGCGCGGAGAACTAATGCGTTTCGGTGCGAAATTGCTTTCAGCTCAGCGCCTGCGAAATGCCGAGGCACTTTTTCCAGTCGTTGCGCGGAACACTCTCGCGAAATGCTGGCTGGAGTTGAAGCCGAGGTCGATCGCGATCGTGGTGATGCTCGCGTCGGAATGCTTGAGCAGGTCGCGGGCGCGGTTGACGCGTCTTGCCAGAAGATATCGGTGCGGACTTTGTCCGACCTCTGCGGTGAAGAGCGCGGCCAAGTGGTTCGGGGACACGCCCGTCATCGCGCCGAGTGTGTCCAGCGTCCACGGCTCCTGTGGATTTTCGTCGATCGCGCGCCGCGCGACGTCGACGGCGGGGTGACCGGCCAGCAGGGACCGGTCTTGCGTATCCGAGCCCACCAGAAGCCTGGAGACGTCGAGCACCAACCGGTCGAGCGCGACCCGCAGGCCTTCGTCCCGAAACGGTCGATCACTGGTCGCTTCTCTGATCAGCGCGCGGAAGGATTCCTCGCACCCGCCACCGCGAGCGACGTAAACGACGTTCCTCCGGTCCCACACCTTGGCTTGCGACTGCAGGCGCGACGCGACGATCTTCCGTACGTCGACGGCGGCGAAGTAGAAATGGTGTTTCCCCTCCGAGGCGCGTTCGAGCCAATGCGGCAGGCCGGGCGGGGGCGCGTAGAACGCGCCGGGCCGGCACACGAACCGACCGCCGTTCGCGTCGCGCCAGACGCTGTGGCCGTGCAGTTGGAGGTAAAATTCCCAGACGGGGTGGGCGTGTCGTGAGATTTCGTAATCCTGCGGTGCCCATTGTTCGCCCAGATGGGCCAGCTCCGGGGCGTCGGTCTCGGCGTAGAATCCGCTGATGATAGTTCGTGGCTTTACGATTGTCATGGCGTCCGTAAGAATATACACAATCGCCGTAAAGTCGTGCAAGCCTGTGTCGGGGTCGAGTGGTACGCTTTGCCGCATGGAAACTACGACCTTCGCGCCCGCGGTTGGAGCAGAGCAAGTCGGTTCGCCGCCGGTCATCGAAAAGCCGCGTCGTGACGCGGGGGCGCCGGTAAAATGGTATCGGTGCAAGCTCTCGCGCGAGCAGATGTCGGGCCTGAACCGCAAGAGCGACCTCAAGGCTTGGATCCAGACCGGCGGGTTTCTGTTGATCCTGGTCGCGACCGGCACACTCTTCGTCTGGACCTGTTTTCACGCCCCGTATTTCGCGCCGCTGGCGTTGTTGTTACACGGGTCGTGTTGTGCGTTTCAGATCAACGCGGTCCACGAGTTGGTCCATGAATCGGTCTTTAAGACGCGCCGGCTGAACGGATTTTTCGCGGGCCTGTTTTCGTTCACGGGGTGGTACAACCATTACGCGTTTTGGACGAGTCACGCCGAGCACCACAAGTTCACGCTCCATCCACCGGACGACCTGGAAGTAGTGTTGCCGCAGAAGCACACGCTCGGGGCGTACCTGCGGCTGGCGGTGTTCGATTATCCCGCGCCGTGGTACACGCTAAAGGGCACGTTCAAAGACGCGATCGGTCGTGTGGAAGGCCCGTGGGCGACGCACTTGTATTCGAAAGTTCGGCCGGAGCAGTTGAAGCCCGTGCGCCGGTGGGCGTGGTTTTTGTTGCTCGGGCACGCAGCATTGTGCGGCGTCAGCATCGCAACGGGCTACTGGCCGATCGCGGTCGCGGTGACGCTCGGGAGGTTTTTCGGGAACGGGCTTCACTTTCTGTGCAACGCTGCCCAGCACGTAGGACTGGTCGACATGTACCCCGACTTCCGGGTCTGTTGCCGGACGATTTATTTGAGCCCGCCGCTTCAGTTCCTGTATTGGAACATGAACTTCCACACCGAGCACCACATGTACGCCGGCGTGCCGTGTTACAACCTGCCGAAGCTGCACCGCGCGATCCTGCACGAGATGCCCGCATGCCCGCGCGGACTCTACCGCACGTGGAGCCAGATCGTGGCCATTCTCAAGCGCCAGAAACAAGACCCGTCGTACCAGTACTTCCCGACCTTACCGGCGGCGGGCCTCGCGGGTGTTGCTGGTTCGTTGCCGCGTCCAACAATGACAATAGGTGGTTAAGTGACCGACGACGTGAGCAACGTCGGGACTTCTATGCCAAGAGCGATAAACCGAGTTACACCGAACAGATTCGTTCGACGGGCCGGGGACGCAAAACGACTGAAAGAACATTGTTTTTAATCGCCGAAAGAGTGATCGTCCGGCGATTCGGGCCGTCGAGATTCAGAAATTCCACGCCTGCTTTGCACCACGCCCGCTGGCAGCGGGCGGGTCTACGTCTACACTAACGCGGGTGACGCCGGATTTTTCGCAGTTTCAGGCCGTTCTGCTCGATCTTGACGGGACGGTGTACCACGAAGAGCACGCGCTACCGGGCGCGATCGCGCTGATCCGGCGATTGATCGTCGAAGGTCGGAAATACGCGTGTCTGAGCAACAGCACCGCGAGCCCGTTGCGAATTGTCGAGCGGTTGTCGCGCATGGGCGTTGAGTTGGACCCCACCCACGTCTACACCGCCGCGGCCGCGGCGTGTGATTATGTATTGCAACAGTTCAGCCCGAGCGGTAACGCGGCTTCAGGCGCGTCGTCCCCTGACCTTTCCACCGCCGGCGCGACCCGTCGCAGGCCGCGTGTTTACAACCTCAGCACTGAAAGCGTGCAAGAGATGCTCGACGGTCTGGTCGACTGGGTCCACACGCCCGGCGAGCCGTGCGACGCGGTGATCGTCGGTACGCCCACCAACGTCCACGCCACCGAAGACCGCCAGCGCGTCGCGCTGCAACTGCTGCGTAAAGGCGCGGAGATGGTCGGCATCTGCGCCGACCGCGTCTACCCGAGCCCGCGCGGGCTGGAGTTCGGGAGCGGCGCGCTGTGCGCGCTACTCGGATACGCCGCCAACTCCACGCCGACGTTTTGTGGCAAGCCGAACGCCATCTTTTTCGAAAAACTCTGTGACCGGCTCGCGGTCGACCCTGCGGCGTGCGTGCTGGTCGGGGACAATCTGGAGTCCGACGTCCACGGGGCCAAACGGGTGAGGATGAAAACGATCCTGACCCTCACCGGCGTCACCCGCCGGCGCGACCTGCTTCATGTACCCGCAGAACTTCAGCCGGACTGGGTGGTGGAGGATTTGACGGAACTGGTCGATTCGACCGGATGACCCGTCAACAAATTACACGCTCCCGTTTCGGATCAATCGCCCCCTCGAATTCCTCCGCGCCCTCTGCGACTTTGCGGTGATCCGGCTTTCCGCATCGCGTCGAAACGCCATTTTGTTTGACGCTGCAACGCCCCTGCGGATATTCTGTCGGGTTCACCCACGACCCCACCGCGGCGACGGTGGGGCGGGGCGGCGTCCGCTTCGGACGCCGGCCCGCACGCATCGCAGGTTTTGCGGAGACCCACCGTGACGGCACCCACCTTTCTGACGCCCCCCCTTCGTTCGACCTTGTCCACCGGTTCATTCAAGTCCGTGGTTTCAAAGTCATGGCTCGGCCTGGCCGTGCTCGGAGCGCTCGTCGGATGCACGCACCACGCGGGTTCGACAAGCCAGCCCGCGGCGAAGGTCGCGCCGGTGCCCGCGACCGTCGATGCGTTACCGGCGCAGGGTTTTTCGCGCGACTGGTCGACGAACGTCCCGCTGGACGGCTCTAAGGCCACCGAAATTCACCTGCGCGACGACCTGGTTTTCGTCTACTCCGCCGACCACAAGTCGTACCTGATCGACCGGGCCAGTGGGCAGTTGCTCAGCATCATGCCGGTCACCAGTCCGCGCACCACGCTGCGGCCTCCGGTCGTGCTGGGTGACAAGATCGTCTACCCGACCAATTCCACGCTCGAGGTCTACAACCGAAAAGGCAGGCTACTCAAATCGTTGAACCTGGGTTTTGCGATCCGCTCGGACGCGACCGGAGTTGCACCGAATACGATTTATGTCGGGAGTGATTACGGCAACGGCGGGCGGTTGTCGGCGGTGAATTTGAACAAGGACTACGGCTTTTTATTCTGGGAACTGAACACGTTCGGCGGGGTGTCGAGCAAGCCGGTGGTCGTGCAGACCGTCGTGTACGTCGGCGGCGAGGACGGCCGGGTCTACGCGGTCAACCCCGACCGCGGGGGCGCGTGGGGCCTTCCCGGTAGCGCGTTCGCGAGCGACGGGCCGATCTACGGCAACTTGGCCGGTGACGACTACGGAATTTTCGCGGCGTCGTTCGACGGGAAGCTGTATTGCCTCGACCGGTCCAACGGCAAGATCAAGTGGATGTGGTACGCCCAGGCCCCGCTGAAGGACACGCCCGTTGTGACGGCGACTCTCGTGTATCAACGGACGAGCGACGGCTCGCTGGTCGCGATCGACAAGACCACCGGCGAGCACGCGCGCAAGCCGAAGTGGACGGCGCCGGGCGTCAAACAAGTTCTGTCCGAAGACGAGAAACACACCTACGTCCTCACCGACGCGGGAGAGATTGCCGCGCTCGACAAGGCGACCGGGGCGCAACTGTTTACCAACTCGCGCAGGGACTTCGTCTCGTTCGCGACCAACACCAAGTCCGCGACCATCTACGGCGTGACGGCGGCGGGCCAAGTGATCGCGATCAAGCCGATCCTCCGCGCCGGACTGACCGGGGAACTGGTGTTCGAACCGGTGGGGTTGCGCGATGCGGTTGCGATGAAGTAGGTGCAGAGGAGACGGGAGACGGGAGTCAGGAGACAGAAGTCAGTAGCCGAGAGGACGGACTACAGAGAACACGGATTCAATGTTCTGGCAAACTCCCGCCCCCTTGTGACTCCGATCTTCTGACGCCTGCTAAGCATCAGGTTTGCTTCACGCGCTCCGACGTATCACAGGCGCCTCGCCCGTGTCTTGTCTTATTGAGTGAAAATAGACACGGGCGAGGCGCCCGTGATACGAAGAATGCCGCGCGTGAATCAATCCCAATCCGTATGACTCCTGTCTACTGACTCCCGACTCCCCCTCCCCCATGCCCGCGTTCCGTAACTTTCACCTTCGTCCCGAGCAGGCGGGTCAGACGCTCGCGGCGGTGTTGCGCGCGGCGCTGTCGGGGAAGAGTTGGGCGGATGTGAAAAAGTGGTTGCACGAGCGTCATGTGCAGGTGAACGGGAATCTGACCACCGACGAGAGCCGCCGGATGAAAGTCGGCGACGTGGTGAAGGTGTGGGACTACCCGCAGGCGGCGCCTCCGGGCGAGGCGGACGTGAAAATTATTTACCTCGACGCGCATCTGGTGGTTGTCGAAAAACCCGCGGGCATGACGACGCTGCGCCACGCCGAGGAGGCCGAGTGGAGCGACGAACGCAAGAGCCGCCAACCGACGCTCGACGACCTTTTGCCGAACGTCATCGCGCGACACCCGCTTTGGAAAAGTGTGATGCACGGGGATCGTTCGCAGGCGGCAGCCGGCGGTGGGCAGGGCGCGGCAGGAAGCGCGCAGGGGGTGGGCGACGACTCGCGTCAGAAGAAACATCCACTGCACGCGCATCCAACGCACGAGCATCCGTTGCATCGGGATCAGGGGAAGTCGGCGAAGGGTGCGTCGGCTAAGTCTTCGTTTCAACCGAAGCCGAAACTACAGAAGGTTCAAGCGCCACGACCCCGCGCGGACGCGCGGCCGACTGTTTTCAAAAAGCCCGATGTAAGGCCCGTGCACCGACTGGATCGGGATACGAGCGGGCTGATGGTTTTCGCACTCACGTCGGTCGCCGAGACGGAATTGGTCGCGCTGTTCAAGGCGCACAACATCACGCGCAGCTATCTCGCGGTGGCGCTGGGAATGGTGGACGCACAGACGATCGCGACGTACTTGGTGCGTGATCGTTCGGACGGGCGGCGCGGAAGTTCGACGCGCGGGAAGGACGCGCCGGGCGCGCAGCACGCGGTCACGCACGTCAAGCCGATCGAAAACCTCGGCGGGCGTCACACGCTGATCGAATGCACGCTCGAAACCGGGCGTACGCACCAGATCCGCATCCACCTGTCCGAAATCGGTCACATGCTCGCCGGGGAACGCACGTACCACGTCGCGCCCAACGGCGCCGCCACCAAGGACACCTCCGGCGCCCCGCGCCAGGCGCTGCACGCCCATGAATTGGGTTTCGTCCACCCCGTGTCGGGCAAGGTCATGCACTTCAAAAGCCCGCTACCGACGGAACTGAAATCGTGGCTCGACCGATTACGCGAGCGCACCGCGGACACGCCGCGGAGTAACCCGGAAAAACCGGTTGCATAAAACAGCCCCCACCGGAAGGTGGGGGTTCTTCCTTGTGGACGATTCGTGTAATGGTTGCTATCCGTCGTGACCGCGCAACCGCCGTCTTCCGGTGGGGGCTATTTTATTGGCGCAACATTCGTGGGTGCGTCGAGCGCCGTGCCGTCGAGAGATTTGAGCAACGACCTCACGTCTCTCGCGTCGAATGTGTCGAGCGTCGTCGACTCGTCCACATAAAACGGCCCGACGCGCGTGCGACGAAGGGCCGTCAAATGAGCACCGACGTTGAGCGTCTCGCCGAGGTCGCGCGCGATCGCGCGGACGTACGTACCGCGTCCGCAGTCGATGCGCAGGGTGGCGTGGGGGAATTCGAAATCCAGCAGTGCGACGTCGTAGACCTGCACCGGGCGCGATGAAAGTTGCACCGCCTTCCCCTTGCGCGCCAGCGCGTACGCGGGGCGACCCCCGACCTTTAGCGCGCTAAACGCCGGCGGGCGCTGCGTGATCGTGCCGATGAAGGGCCGCAGTGCGCGTTCGAGCGTGGCGAGGTCGAACGGGCGCACCTCGCCGGGCCAGGGGGTGGCCGGTTCGGTGGGGTCGTCGGTGGGGGTGGTTTGACCGAAGCGCAACGTCGCGACGTATTGCTTGGGAGCGTCCATGAGGCGCTCGCACCACTTGGTCGCTTTTCCGACCAAGACCAGCAACACGCCCGTCGCGAACGGGTCGAGTGTGCCCGCGTGACCGACCTTGGCGTTACGCAAAAGTATCCGCTTCACGTGACCCACCGCCGCTGCCGAACTCGCGCCTGCGGGCTTGTCGAGGTTGAGGATACCGGTCAATTCCATCGCCCCGGAAGATAGCATGGCGTACGCGCCGAATCACGGGAGATGAAGAGCCACGGAGGAGCGAAGACGCGGAGGCCTCGCGGAGGGGCTTCTGGTTCTAGGTTCTGCGTAGACAAAAAATGACGGCCTGCGCAAATCCTCCGCGCCTTCGCTCTTCCGTGGATCTTTTCCGATTCACTTCACGTACTTCAAGTTGTACCCCGGCACGATCCCCGCGTCGGCGTAGGCGCGTTGAAGCACGTCAGGAAGGTGTTTGAAATCGCACACGCGCTTCCGACACGTCTGTGCGCCACAGCCGCAGTCGAACTCGAAGTCGTCTTCGTCCATCGTGGTGGAGTAGTCGAAAAAAACCTCCTCGCCTTCGCGCAGGTCGTGTAACGAGATGAGGTCGACGGTCATCTCATTCGGGTGCGTTGGATCGCCTTTTATGACCAGCCCGGCGTTCGGCTCGCAGCAGTGGTTGACGCAGTCGTCAGGCCCGCCGCTCTCACCGAGGTACAGGTCCGGGCCGATCTGCACCGCCAGTGTTTGTGGCGTGGTCTGGATGTACGTCAGGAACGGGCCGGAATACCGGATCAGCACGGTCCGGCCCGGCAAGTCCCGTGTCGCGAACGCGCCGCGGCCGAATTTCGACGTGCCGATGCGAATCAATGTGTCCTGATCAGACAAAATCGCCCATCCTTCCACAAACGAGTCGGTCTTGGCCGGGTCTTTTTGCTTGTCTAGCGCACCCGGCCGGACCGATGATATAATGGAATTGGCGGAACGAGCACATCTGATTCTTTGAGAGGAGCGACGGATTATGAGCGGACAACGATCTTTTGCCTATTCGTTCGACCGTGACCTGTTCACCGGCACCTTCGCGACGCGCGACGCGGCGCTGGCGGCGGCCTTTGACCGCGTGAAGTGGCTTCCGGCTCCCATCACCACCGTGTACACCGCGTGCCTCACCAGCGGTGATGCGCTGGCGTCCGGCCACGCGAAGGACGTCGTCGACCGCATGAGGCGCACCGCGCGCGAGCGCCTCGGCGACGACGCGCAGGGCTATGTCGAGCGCGTCACGAATCAGCAGCTTTATGAACTCGACGTGTCGCTGGAAACCGTCATCCGAAGCTGGCTCATGCGCCACGCGCTAGGCCCGAAGTTTCACAAGACCGAAGACGTCTGCGAGCACGCAGTCCCGCTCGTCCAAACCACGCCCGACCACGACATGCTCTCGCGCGAAGTGGGCGCGATGGGCGAAGGTGCCGACTGGGAACGCGACGAACGGCTGGGGTAAGAAGGCTTGCTCGGAGAAGTTGAACGAAGAGCCGCAGACGGGCGAAGGCGCTGAGGGTGCACGAAGGCGTTTTTCCGAATTCGAATTCTTCGTTAGAAAATGAATCCCTCCGTGTGATCTCCGCGCCTCCGCTCCTCCGTGGCTCTTCTCTTAAAACGTACAAATCAAAAAAGAGATACGCGTTTTAGAGATTGCTCATCGCCTGTGAGAGTCTTCGCACTTCGTGAAGGGCCATTCCGCCGAGCTTGGGGACGTTTCCGCCGAGGTGGGGGACGATGGCGTGCCCGACGCCGAGGCGGGCGGCTTCGCGCAGGCGGTGTTCGAGTTGCGGGACGGGCCTGACCTCTCCGCCGAGCCCGAGTTCACCCATCGCCATCGTGCCGTTGGGCAAAGGTTTGTTCATGTGCGCACTCGCGATCGCGAGCGCGATCGCCAGATCGATCGCCGGCTCGGCGACCTTCACGCCTCCCGCGACGTTCACAAAAACGTCCTCCGCGGCCAGGCGCATCTCCGCCCGCTTTTCCAGCACCGCGATGATCATGCTCACGCGGTCAGTGCTCGCGCCACTGACTTTGCGTCGGGCGGAGCCGATCACGCTCGACGCCGTCAGCGCCTGCACTTCGACCAGCAGCACACGGCTCCCCTGCATCGCCGCCGTGATGACGCTTCCCGACGGCTGGCCTCCGGGGCCGTATTGTTCGACGAACAGGTTGCCCGGGTCGGTGACTTCGGTCAGGCCTTCGCCGGTCATTTCGAAAAGTCCGACTTCGTGCGTGCTGCCGAAGCGATTCTTGATGCACCGGACGATCCGGTGCGTGTGAAACCGGTCCCCTTCAAAGTAAACGACGGTGTCGACAATGTGCTCGATGATCTTCGGCCCCGCCAGCGTGCCCGCCTTGGTCACGTGCCCGACGAAAATGACGGCGGTTCCCGACGACTTGGCGAGGTACGTCAAATCCATGCAACAGTCGCGCAACTGCGTCACGCTCCCCGGCGCCGCGGGGATGTCGGGTTTGTAGATCATCTGAATCGAGTCGATGATCACCACCGCGGGCTTGAGCTTGTGGATGTGGTTCAAAATCCGCTCGACGTTCGTCTCGGCCAGCACGAGCAAGTGCGGCGTGACGATCCCGAGGCGCGCGGCGCGCAGCTTGGTCTGCCGCGCGGATTCTTCACTGGTCACGTAAAGGATGGGAGCGGGACTGGTTCCACGCGAAGGCGCGACGGCGCGAAGGGTGGAGGATTTTTCGTCGACTGTTAAATTATGTTTTGACCCTGCTTTTCCGAAACTCTCTTCGCGACTTCGCGTCTTTGCGTGCGACTGATTCTGATTCGACGCCAGCGCCGCCGCGACTTGCAGAAGGAGCGTGGATTTCCCGATGCCCGGCTCCCCACCGACCAGCACCGCCGATCCCGGCACGACGCCGCCACCGAGGATGCGGTCGAACTCCCCGATGCCGCTCGGGAAGCGCGGAACCGCCGACTCGTCGATGTCCGCGAGCGCCGTCGGCTCCGCGCCCCGCGCCAAATCGCCCGTCTGTGTCAAACCCGCGCCACGCGTCACCGCCTGCTTGTGCAAGTCCTCCGTCGGCGCCTTGTATTCCTCCAAGGCGTCCCACGTCCCGCAGTCCGGACACTTGCCCATCCATTTCAGATGCACCGACCCGCAGGAGTTACAGAGAAATTGCGTGCGTGCTTTAGCCATGAGAATCGCCGGAGTATAGGCGAAACGCGTCCGGAGTCAGGAGATCGCGGAGTGCAGATTTCGGATTGCGGATTGAGAGGCGGGACTTCCAGTCCGAAATCCGCAATTACCTGTTTCTTCGATGAAATAAGCCCCCACAATTTGACACCACCCCCGCCGTATGCGAGCCTTCACAAACGACCGGGACTGGATGTAACTGCTATTTTACAAGAGACGAACTGATATGCTTTTGACTAAACACGAGAACGTCACGTTTCAGAACCAGACGGTGTACATCAGCGGACAGGCTTTTTTAAAGTGCACGTTTGTTGGGTGCACTCTGGTGTTGCGGGAGACGGTGTATTATTTGGAGGGGTGTTCGTTCGAGCGATGCAACTGGCACGTCGACTGGGTGCTGATGTGGGGCAGCCCGGAGAGTATTCGCGAGATCAAGGCGCTGGTGAATCTGATCGAGCAGGCGCAGATCAAGCAGCTTCCGCCGGAGCAATTGAACCCCGCCAACCCGCGCCCGCCGCAGATCGCGCCGGCGGAGGACGAAAAACTCACGCCGGTGAATTGACGGACTTTTTCTGTCGTATGATGGGCTCATGCCGATCGCGCCACGAACTACCGTTGTAATCATCCTGTTCTTTTTGCTAGTGATCGGCGCGTCCGCCGCTCGCGCCGAATTGCGCGCGGACGAGCTGGCGCTGGTCGTCAACCGCAACATGCCTGAAGGTGTGGCGCTGGCGCGTTTTTACGCAGAGAAGCGCGGCGTACCCGACGGCCGGATCATCGAACTGGACCTGCCGACCACCGACCAGATGTCGTTCGACGCATACGAGCGGAACGTCGTACCCGCGATCCGGAATGTGCTTCGGAATCAGCGTCTGGACAAACAAGTGCGGTGTCTGGTGACGTTTTACGGCGTGCCGTTGCGCGTCGAGGCACGCAGCAACACGCCGGAAGACGCCAAGGAATTGAAGGCGATCCAGTTCGAACAGGCGGACGTGCTCAAGCAACTGAAGTCCGCGGTCGCGGAGTTGGAGAAGCTCGCGACGTCGGTGGAACCGGCGTACAAGGCGGGCGTGGGGTTGACGTCGGAGAAGCTCGCCGAGCAGGCGGACGCGGCCGTCAAGGTACTTCAGCAGCACGGCTCGAAAGTGCCGCAAGGTGCGGAGTTGAAGAAACTGGACGATGCGTTTTACGCCAGCATGGTGAAACTCGTCGGCCCCGCGAAGCTTCCGCCGAAGGTCGGCGTGGGCGCAGCGCCCGTCGACCCCGCGACCCGGCGCGACGCGACCGTGCGCCTGCTCCAGGAAATTCAAACCCTCGAAGAAGCCCGCTTCGACCCCGCCTCCCGCGCGACGCTGCGTAAGCAAGTGCTCGACAATCTCGGCCTGTTTGCGGCGGTCAAAGTAATGGCCGCCCAGGTGGATTATTTTCAAACCAGCGTTCCCGCGGGGCCCGTCCCGCAAACGACGTCGGCGGCGCTGGACAGTGAATTATCGATGCTTTGGATTCCGACGTATACGCGGCTCGGGTGGCTTAACAATCCATTGTTCTACGCCGTCCCCAACGGCCCGAAGCCGCCGGTGTTGATGGTCACGCGCCTCGATGCGGCCACGCCCGACGTCGTCAAGAAGATGATCGAAGATTCGATCCGAGTCGAACAAACCGGCCTCGTCGGTACGTTCGCGATCGACGCACGGGGCATGACGGGCAAGAACGATTCCCCGCCGATGGTCGATTACGACCAGAAGACGCGCGACCTCGCGACGTTCACGCAGGCGAAGGGAACGCTCCCGGTCACGTTCGACGACGCGCCCGGGCTGATCGCGCGTAACAGTCTGAAGGACATCGCGCTCTACACGGGCTGGTACAGCGTGCGCCAGTACGTCTCGCCTGGCGCGTTCGCGCCCGGCGCGGTCGGGTTTCATACCGCCAGTTTCGAGCTGCTCAGTTTGCGTAACGCGAACGAGCACGGCTGGGTGCGGGGGCTGACCGACGCCGGCGTGGTCGCGAGCGTCGGACCGGTCGCCGAGCCGTACCTGCACGCGTTCCCCCGTCCGGACGATTTTTTCCCGCTGCTCATGACCGGCCGACTCACCTTCGCCGAGACCTACTGGAATACAACGCCCCTGTGCAGTTGGATGATGTCCGCCGTCGGAGACCCGTTGTACCGCCCCTTTGCCGTCAAGCCGGCGCTGAAAGTGGAAGACCTCCCAGACCGGTTAAAAGTCGTGTTTGAAGCGAAGCGGTAAAAAGAATGCGTTCCGTTTCGATGTCCCGCCTCAAGTCGCCGGGGCCGATGACCGATAACAATTGCGGAGCCCACTATGGCCGTGCAGATGATCTGTCCCAACCTCCGCTGCCGCAAAATCCTCAGCGTCCCCGACGACGCGCGCGGCAAGCTCGTCAAATGCCAGCACTGCGCCCAAAACTTCCGCGTCCCCGAGTCTAAACGCAAAGAGCCGACCGCCGTCGTCAAGAATTGATGTCGGGCACGCGCACTTGATTCAATCGAGCTTCCGATTGCGGATTTTGGATTGCGAATTAAGCGGACGCGCAATCAATCCCAATTCCTCAATCCCAATTCCTTAATCCGAATTCCGCAATCCGCAATCTTCTGTTTCTCCAAAAAAACGCGCCTTCGCAAACATTCCTCCCACTGACCCAGCCCGCTATCATCTTTTCATGGAGATCAATCTGCTGGTGCTGAACGTCGGGAATTCCCGGCTGGCGGTGGGCGTGTTCGTCGGTGGGGCGCTGGAGTACGCCGTGCGATTCCCGCTCGACGTCCCCGCGGAATGGCCGGGACGACTGAACGAGGCGTGGGCGAAGCTCGCGGACAAGGAAGACGTGGTCGTCGTCGGCGCGAGCGTCAATCCGAAGGTGATGGAGCAGGTCGAGCACGTCGTGAATCAGGTGACGGGGCAGAAGGTGCACTGGGTCGGACGAGACATTCCACTGCCGATCAAAGTGACGACCGAATTTCCCGAACAGACCGGCGTCGATCGTGTGTTGAACGTGGCCGCCGCGTACGAGCAGATGGGCAAGGCGTGCGTGGTCGTCGACGCGGGTAGCGCGGTCACCGTCAACCTCTGCAACGACGCCGGTGAATTCGTCGGCGGGGCGATCGCGCCGGGCGCGACCATGCAATTCGAAGCACTCAACGAACGTACCGCCAAGCTCCCGCGCGTCACGCTCGACGTCCCTGCCGAGTCCGTCGGTAGAAATACCGAACAAGCGATCCGTCACGGCGTCTACCACGGCATCCGCGGGCTGGTAAAAGAGTTGGTCGAACAATACGCCACCGAACTAGGCACCTGGCCCGACGTCATCGCGACCGGCGGGGACGCCACGCTCCTCTTCGAAGGCTGGGACCTGATCCATGCCGTTGCGCCGGATTTGACGCTTTACGGGATCGCGCTGGCCTACACGGAAAGTCTGGAAAACAGCAAGGATCAGGCGCAACGGTGAGATTTTTCCCATGTCGACTGCGTTTCTACTCACTGCGCCGGGAACGTCAGCCTTGGCCGTGATCCGTTTAGCCGGGCCGCTCGCGGCCCGATTTCTGAAGGCGCATTTTACAAAAACAGTCACCCCTGGTCGTTGCGTCCACGGAACATTGACGGACCAAAACGGCACAACGATCGACGACCCCGTCGTCGTCCACGTCGCCCCCGACACGTTCGACGTCAATCTGCACGGCGGACCTTGGGTCGTCCGCGCGACACTCGACTTGGCCCGACAATTCGGCTTTGAAGTCGTCGAATCATTGCCCGCGCCATTGCCCGAATTTGCCGTCGACGGCGCGCACGCATTGGAACGGGACGTTCTCAGATATTTGCCCCAAGCCCGGACGGAACTAGCCGTGCGCGCGTTACTCGCGCAGCGCGTCGCACGGAAAACACGTGCCCCCGACCCCGCCGACCGCTCGTTGTATTGGCTGCTGAAACTCCCGCGTGTCGCGATCGTCGGCCCCGCGAATGTGGGGAAGTCGACGCTCGCGAATCAGCTCTTTGCGACCGAGCGTTCGATCACCGCCGACGTACCGGGGACGACGCGGGACTGGGTCGGCGAAATCGCCAATCTCGACGGGCTGGCGGTGATGCTGATCGACACGCCGGGGATTCGCGCGACGCACGATCCGATCGAAGCCGAAGCCATCGCGCGGGCCGAAAAGCCGATCGCACAGGCCGATCTGATCGTCGTCGTGCTCGACGTCACCCGCCCGCTCGAAGGCGAGCAGGCCGACCTTGTGCACCGCTTCCCGGGCGCGATCGTCGCGCTGAACAAGTCCGATCGGCTCAAATCCTTCGACCTACAGGGGATTCCGACCGTCGCGACGACGGGCGACGGAATCGACGCGTTGCGCCAAGCAGTCCTTGCTTTTTTCGGCATCGTCGAACCGTACGACGTGAACGTACCGCGGTCGTGGACGAGTCATTTTGAACCGCAGATCAACGCGGATGAACGCAAATCAACACAAACCATTCTTTGATCGAATGATCTGCGTTCATCCGTGTTCATCCACGGTTACTTCGTTTTTTATAGTTCAGAAGAACCGCGCGATGTCCTGGAACGTGACCAGCAGGAACACGCCCAAAATCAACGCCAGCCCGGCGATTTGCGCCGCGGACTGCGCGCGGGCGCTCAGCGGCTTGCCGCGCAGTTTCTCGATGATCAGGAACGTGAACAGCCCGCCGTCGACGATCGGGATGGGCAGGAAGTTTACGACCGCGAGGTTCGCGCTGATCATGGCGAGGAACCAGATCAACCAGTCCGTGCCCTTGTACGCGAACTTCGTGCCCGCGTGGAAGATACCGACCGGGCCCATCATGTTCGTGTAGCTGACCGAGCCTTGAAACATGCGCTGAAGCGTCAGGTAAAACTGTAGCGTGAAGTCGCGTGTCTCCTGCACGCCCCAGATGGTGGCGGTGACGGGGTTGTTGGTCTGGCGCGGTTCGACGTGCTCGTGCAACAGCAGGCCGTGGGCGTAGCTGATGCCCTTGAGCTGATCCATGGCCGGTTGCGTGAGCGTGAGCGGGAACGATTTTTCGACACCGTTGGTGACGACGACCATCTCGAGCGGCGTGTTGACCGGTGAGTTTTGCAGCGCGCGACGGACCTCGAACCAGTTCGACACCTCTTGCTTCCCGATCCGGCGGATCGTCGCGCCCGCGGGGATGCCCGCGACCTCGGCCGGGGAGCCGGGGGAGACGCCGGCGATCAGGGTCGACGACGCGTCGTAGCCGAGCCCCATGCCCAGGCCGTACCGGTCGCGCGCGACCTTGATCGACGGCGTGACGTTTTCGATCTTCACGAGCTCGCCCCCGCGCCGAACGGAAAGGTCCAGCGCGACATCGTTCTGGCCGGCGAGGTTCAGGTTCTTAATCAGCTCCGCGCCGGTGGGGTGCGCGGTCAGGTCACCGCTCTTGCGAAAACTGACGGCTTCGATCACGTCACCGGGCTGAATCTTGCCTCGCGCCGGCGAGCCGTCCATCACGTTCTCAACCATCGGCGACGGGACCAGGCCGGCCACTTGCAGCTCTTCGATCCCGAACGGCTTTTGAAACTTCGCGGTGATACTTGATGTGCGGGTGCTACCGGTCGGCGTTTGGACGGTCAGTTCGACCGGTCGGCCGTCGGAGGCCTGCAGCGCGTCGTCGAGCACATTCGTGTCAGTCAGTTTCACCGGCGTGCCGTTGACGGCAACGATCGTCTCTTCAGGCAACAGCGCGAACATGTCCGGCGAGGCGATGTCCTTTTTTTCAAATGCGTCCTGAACTTCCTTCGTCGCCTTAAGCCCGCGCAGCTCGACCGGCGGGAGCAGCCCGATCATCAAAAACCCGCGCGAGTCGGCATCGGGACGCGCGGGCGTGAGCGAAAGCGTCGCTTTCGACCCGTCGGGGCGTTGGACTTCGACGGGGACGGCTTTGCCCTGTTCACTGAGCGCGACGTTCAGCTGAATTTTGGTAAAATCGTGCTGGACTGCGCCGTCATATTTCAGAATGCGGTCGCCGGGCCGTAGCCCCGCGAGCGCCGCCGGTGACCCCGGCAACACCACACCGACCACCGCAGGAGGGGCGTTAAGCCCGATCAGGAAAACGACCGTGAACCCGAACGCCGCCAGGATGATGTTCATCACCACGCCGGCGCTGACGATGACCATGCGCTGAAAAATCGTCTTCTCATTAAACGACCGCGGGTCGGCGCTGGTCTTGTTGGGGTTCATGTCGTCCTGCCCCAGCATCTTCACGTACCCGCCCAGCGGGATCCAGTTGAGCCTGTATTCGGTTTCGGACACATCCGCGCCAGTTCCTTCGGCGACGCGCTTCTCGAACTCCGGCGTGCTGGTCCCGACTCGCAATCCCAGCCCCTTGCGCCACGAGAACATCGCCTGCCCGAACCCGACCGCAAACTGCTCCACCTTCACGCCCGCCCACTTGGCCGCCAGGAAATGCCCCAGCTCGTGCCAGAACACCACGAAGCCGAAGCCGAACACGAGGAGGGCAATATTGAAGAGGTTGGATAGATCGAGCATGTGTAATCAGTAAAAAAGACAGGGACGCCACAGATACATACAAATCAACACAGATAGTTTCCCGGCCACGGAAAATTCAAAATCAACGCAGAGACGCATAGGACGCGGAGTTAAAAAAACAGAGGGCTAAAATCGAAAAGCCATTCTTCCTCTTCTGAAGGGATCTCCGCGTTCTCCGCGTCTCAGCGGTGAATCGCATTCGTTCCGCACATCTCCCGGGCCGTTATACGGGCCCACGCGTCGGCTTCCAATAAATCGACCAGCGACGGAGCGTTCTGCACCGGCGCTCGGGCGATTGTACGCTCGACCACGTCGAAAATGCCGGTGAGTCCGATTGTACCGCCGACGAACGCGTCCACCGCGACCTCGTTGGCGGCGTTTAGCACCGCGCCCAGCACCCCGCCCCGCGCCGCGACGTCGTACGCCATGCGCAAACTCGGGAACCGCTCCACATCCGGCGGCTGGAAGTTCAAAGCGAACGACTTTGACCAGTCCATCGTCCGATTACAACCCGCCGCCCGCTTCGGGTACGTCAGCGCGTACTGGATCGGCGTTTTCATGTCCGGAGGACTCAGCTGCGCGATCACGCTCCCGTCCAAGAACTCCACCATACTATGCACCACCGATTCCGGGTGTACCACGATCTGAATCTCGTCCGGGCGCAGGTCGAACAACCACGCGGCTTCGATCAGTTCCAGCGCCTTGTTGAACATCGTCGCCGAGTCGATCGTGACCTTCGCGCCCATGGTCCAGGTCGGGTGCGCCAGCGCGTCCTGTACGGTGGCGCGGGCCATTTGCTCGCGCGTCCACGTCCGGAGCGGCCCGCCCGACGCGGTGAGGATCACGCGCTTCACTTCTTCGCGCCGGCCACACTGCATCGCCTGAAAAATCGCCGAGTGCTCCGAATCGACCGGCAGGATCGTCGCGCCGGTTGTTTTGGCAAGTGGAATCAGAATCGACCCCGCCATCACAAGAGATTCCTTATTCGCCAGCGCCAGCGTACGACCCGCTTCGACGGTCGCGACGGCTACCGGCAACCCTGCCGCGCCGACGATCGCGCTCAGCACCACATCGACGCCGTCGAGTCGCGCCAGTTCCACCAGCCCCGACGGGCCGCACAAAATTTCCGTATCCGTGCCCGCCAGCTTCTCCCGCGCCTCGCGCAAACACGCTTCCGAAACCACAACCACCCCGGGCCGGAACTGTTTCACCTGCTCCACCAACTTGTCGATGTTCCGGTTGGCGCTCAGCCCCGAGACCTCAATGTCCTCACCCAGATGCCCCGCGACCGCGAGCGCGTTGCACCCGATGGAGCCGGTCGAACCGAGAATGACCACGCGTTTGGACAACACTCGCGATGATATCGGCAAACCCCCGCGCGACCAACCGCGACACGGGCGTTGATCGTCGAGATGACGACCGTCCGCTACGCGGCCTACACTTGCGACAATGGGCTTCGTCTTCACGCTCATCAGCCTGATGATCCTCGCCAACGTCGGTTGGTGGTGGCGCGCCCGCGCGTGGGCGCGGGTCCGGTCGCGTGCGCTCCGCATCGGCATCACCGCGTGGGCGGTGTTCAACCTGTCGGTTCTGGTAGGCGTCATGTTCGGCCGCTTGGTGTCACCCGGTTTCGAACAGCTCATCCCGCGCCCGTTGATCGCGGCGTCGTCGATCTGGCACCTGCTGATTCTTCCGGTGACGCTGGTCGCGATGGGCGCCGAAGGCGTGGCGCGGGGGTTCGTCGCGCTCGTGCGACTCTGGACGCGCAAGGCCCGACCCGCAAAGTCGAACGAAACATCCGGCGAGCCTTCGCTCTCCCGTCGTCACCTGCTCGGCGGGGCGATCGCGTCCATCCCGCCACTGGTCACGGTCCTGACGACCGGCCGGGCGATGGCGACCCTCGACGAGTTCCGCGTGCGCCGGCTCGACGTCGTCCTGCCCCGGCTCCCGCGCGACCTCGACGGACTGAGCATCGCGCACGTCACCGACGTCCACGTCGGCCGGTTTACCACCGCAACGATCCTTCCGAAAATCGCAGAAGCCACCAACGTCCTCAAGCCCGACCTCGTGCTGATGACCGGTGACCTGATCAACATCTCCATCGACGACCTGCCCGCCGGCCTGGACATGGTCCGACGGCTCGACCCGCGCCACGGACTGTTCACCTGCGAAGGCAACCACGACCTGATCTCGAACCCGTTCCGTTTCGAGGAGGATGTCAAGGCGTCGGGCGTGCCGCTCCTGCTGAACGAACTGGCCCCGATTACCGTGAACGGCCACCCCGTCGATGTCATGGGCCTGCGCTGGACCCGCAATCGTGGCGGGTACTCCGCGCAAGCCCTGAACGACCTCAACGCCCGCAGGCGTCCCGATGCGTTCCCGATCCTCCTGAGCCACCACCCCCACTCCTTCGACCAAGCCGCGGCGCTGGGCATCCCCCTCACCCTTTCCGGTCACACGCACGGCGGACAGCTCCACTTTTCCGAGCACATCGGCTTCGGCCCGCTCATGTACCGATACTGGTCCGGCTTGTATCGCAAAAATACAATTAACAACGAATCCCTCGTCGTCTCCAACGGCGTGGGAAACTGGTTCCCCCTGCGCGTCAACGCGCCGGCGGAAATCGTGCACGTCGTCCTGCATCGGGCTTAAGCCGACTCGTACGCATCCAAGCTGAAGCCCGCTCGCCGGCTGACACGGGTCGTGCTGAATGACCGCACGTCTCGCTCCCTCCCCCGGTAGGCCGAGGGAGGTTGGGGTGGGGGCATTTCCGCTACGAAAACAGCCCCCTCCCTAGCCCTCCCCCGGCGTAGCGGGAGAGGAATTCGCGCGAGTATTGAACACGATCCGTATGAGGCCGCACGCACTGCATGTTTCCCGCCCCGAGTGATGCCGATCAGATCGTGCGGGCGAGCAACCTGATTACGCGGACCACGTGGCTGGCGCTTTAACTTCGAACGCGCCACGCGACGACCGCGCCGAGCAACAGCGCGACCGAGATCGTCGCCAGCGCCGGGGCGAGCGATGTCGCGCGGCGCGGCCAATGAAAGTCGATCGGTAGCGTGTCCGTCGGCTCGATCACGCGCCCGCCGGTACGGGAGGCCAGCCTCTGCAACGCGGCGAGGTCCGTGCCGACCGCGTCGAACTCCGGCGCGTAGCGTCCCGCGACGGACGTGCGGTCGACGACGGTGGTTCCGTTTAAACGCAGCGTCACCAAACTCGAACGGCGCGGCGCGGGAAGTTCGATTTCATACTCGCCGGGCGCGGTTTGCTCTAGCGCGGCGCGGGTCGTGACGATCGAAAGGTCGTCGGCGTCGCGAACATCCACCGACAGCGCCAGGCCGTTCAAAAACCCCGCGGAGTCGGAGGCGCGGACGCCGACCCGAAGCGTCTCGCCCGTGTCCCACGTGACGCGCAGGCGCGGGTCGCGCGGCGTCATCGCAGACCCGTCCGCGAGCGCGACCACCTCCGCGCGCGTCGGCGCGAAGGCCGTACCGACGACCGTTCCCGCGCCCGCCTGCCAGCGCGCCACCGGGAACTGCACGCCCCCGTCGGGCGCCCCCGTCGCCTCGGCGAGCGTCGTCGCGCGGTCCTTCACCCAGCTCTGTCTCCACGAGTCGATTTTGCGCGGGCCGAGAGTCGCGCCGGTGGCCCCCGTCCAGCGCAGGTCCAGCGGCGTCGACTCGATCGCGTCACGCTGCGTCGCGCGCGCGAGTTCCTGCATCTGACGCGACCAGTCGACGTTCGCGCCGGCGCTCAGGACGTTGCCGCCGGTGCGGGTGCATAAGTCGGTCAGATCCGACGCCGCACCTTGCGTGTCGTCCACCAGCAGCGCGGACGCCCGTACGCCGCGCGCCGTCAGGCGCGACGCCAGCGCCCCGGCATTTGTGAACGTCGCTCGGGCGTCGGTGACGACCAGCAATTCCGCCTGCAGCGTGCCGGCCGGTTCAGTGGCCAATTGGGTCAGCACGGCGTCGAGATTCGTCGGCCCGCCGGGCCTGACGTCCGTCGGTGGGAGGTCGATTTTGCCTTCGATCGTCTGCCCGACGCTGCGTCCCGTCGTCCACCACCTCAGCCCTTGGTTGAATGACCCGACCGACAATCCGTCGCCCGGCGGGAGCGTGCGAATCAGCTCGTTCGTCGCGCGCACGGCTTGGTCCCAGCGCGACTTCCCGCCGACCACCTCTGCCATCGACCCGCTCGCGTCGACCAGCACGACCCAGTTCGCGCGTGGCGTCGGTGCGGTGAACGACAACGGAGACAGCGCGTCCAGCGGCGTACCCGTCAGCCCGCCGGGTCCGAGTGAACGACCGGGGCCGAGGATCAAAAGCGACCCGCCGAGGTCGGTCACGTACGACGACAGGGCGCGCAGCGCCGGCGCGGAAAGGGCGCTCGGCGCGACGTCGTCTAGCGCAACGACCGACGGCGCGAGCCACGCCGCGGGACTGGTGTCGAGCTGACGTGGATCGATCGCGCGAAAGCCCGGCGGGGCGGACGACGGGTTCTGCGTGACCCACCACCGCTGCGACGCGGGCGCGGGAGCGACGGCCAGGTCCAGTGCGTCGTTCTCCGGCCACGCGTCCTTGGGCGAGAGTCGCGCGCCCGCGACGCCCGGCGCTGGGAGCAGGTCGCGCGTGACGACCAGTTCGCCGCGCGTGACGGTCGCGCCGGCAGGGGGCTTGACGTGCGTCAGCGTCGCGCGGCGCGCGTCGTCGGTGGAGTTGTGAAAAGTGACGGCCAGTTGCCTCCCGCCGTCGCGCGATTCGAGCCGGCGCACTGACGTGTCGCTCGTGCGCGAAAGCGCCGGGTCGAGCACGGGATACGTCGCCGCGCCGGACGTCGGAAGGACGAAGCGTCCGTCGGAAAAGACCACCACTGCGTCCGCGCCGGGCGGGGGCGTGAAGGTGGTCACGTCGACCGGGACGTCGCTTAGCGATTGTCCATCGGGGAGTGGCCGCGCGTCCGACGCGAAGGCGTAGACGTCGAATGTGGTAGACCCGAGCAGTTGTCCGATGCGCGCAAAAAGTGCGGGTCGGTCTCGAAACGTCGCGCTGCGCGTGCTGGGTGAGAGGTCGACCATCACCACGACGCGGCCGGGCGCGGCATGATCGAGCGTGGGCCCCGCGAGGCTCAGAATCAGGCCGAGTGCGCCGACCAGAAGCAAAAGCTGAACGACCGACAATCGCCTGCGCCGAAGGCGCGGCCCGACGACCATCGCTACGACGAGCAGCGCGATTAAGGCGAGCCACGGGTGAAGCAGGGTCATCGTTAATCGATCCTAAGCGTTCGGCCGGTCCGGGCGAAACGTCGTACTTTGTCGGGTGGGTACGGGCCGACTAAGATTCGCAACATGATCAATATGACGCCGCGCGAAGTTGTTGCCCAGTTGGATAAGTACATCGTCGGCCAAGCCGACGCCAAGCGAGCGGTCGCGGTCGCGATTCGTAATCGGTGGAGGAGGCAGCAATTGCCCGCCGACATCCGCGCCGATGTCGCGCCCAAGAACATCCTCATGTCCGGCCCGACCGGCGTCGGTAAGACTGAAATCGCGCGAAGGCTTGCGGCCCTGGTGCAGGCGCCGTTCATCAAGGTCGAGGCGACCAAATACACCGAAGTGGGATACCACGGGCGCGACGTCGAGTCGATGATCCGAGACCTGCTCGAAGTCGCGCTACAGATGGTGCGCGACGAACTGTCGACGACGGTCGAAGGGCCCGCCAATCAGCAGGTCGAAGAGCGCCTGCTAGATTACCTCGTTCCCGCCGGCGCGTCAGCGGCGTACGGGGACGACGAGGCCGTGCAGCGTGCCGCCCGCACGCGTGAAAAGTTCCGGGAACAGCTCCGTGCCGGTCAGCTCGACGACCGCGTGATCGAAATCGGCGTCGAACAAAAATCCAGCGCCGCCTCGAGCCTCCTCGGCGC
>Ga0163144_10008024_pt1 | contig 22942 bp, 18 predicted proteins | sample OliLak19BULKMAT1_FD_123175 | JGI IMG/M metagenome (GOLD analysis project Ga0163144, IMG submission 123175) | Freshwater microbial mat bacterial communities from Lake Vanda, McMurdo Dry Valleys, Antarctica - Oligotrophic Lake LV.19.BULKMAT1 | ecosystem: Environmental > Aquatic > Freshwater >...
ACGCGAAAGGCGAGATTGAAGTTTTTAGCGAGGGAAATCACGCTTTCATTGATGTTCTAAATCGTCCCGGTGGGTTTCGCTTTGACTATTGGCGCTCACGATACATCGGTCGACCGCTTGGCGAGCGACTATACGTAACCTTGCTCGGCGTCGCTCCGGACGGCAAATCGATGTTCGTGCAGGATGAAGTCGGCATACGAGGCCAGGTTCGTGTTGACGAGGTGGAAGAATAAGGACTAAAGATTGGCGCTCAGGCTCGAGTCTTCATGATTCACTGCTGTCGCCCTTCCCCCAGTTTTCGTGAGGGAAGGGCGGGAACTGCGATTGACAAACTGCGCTCAATCGCGCGGCGGCATCTTCGGCGCCGGATGCAGTTCCGCGCCGACGTCGACCGTGACGCGGTGGATTATTCCGGTGAAATCGAATTCCCCCTTATAGGCGGAACTCACCGGCGATCCCGTGTCCTTGCCGCAACACATGCCGTCGCCGGAAACACAGTAGCGGAAGGGCACGGTGACCGGAATCTTGCCCTGGCCCACTTGTTTGCCGTTGAGGAACAAGGTGCCGGTGCCCGGCGCGCCCTTGCCTCCCTTGAAGTCGGGCGGTCCGGTGACCTTGAAATCGAAACGCACGCTGGCCTTGCCTGCGGGAACCTTGGCGTCGGAGAGGATGTCGTATTCCGCGATGGCGCAGTAATTATGCGTGAACTGAATCTTACCCTCCTTGTTGATGAAGAGGCTATAGCCGCCGGAGGTGCCGCCCATGCACAGCAGGACGCCCTGGGCGCCTTCCTTGGGAATCTCCACGTCGGCGGTGATGGAGTGAGAGCGATTGCGGACGTTGACCGCCGCGCCTTCCTCCAGTTCCCCGGTCCCCGAGTAATAGACGTACTTGTCGCGCGGCGGCGCCAGTTGCGGCCGGGGTATCAAGAGACGCTCGACCGTGCTGGCGTCCAGCGGAAACACCTTGAACTTGCTGGCTTGCATGAACCATTCTTGCTTGAGTTGTTCCAGCTTGGCCGGATGTTTCGCCGCTATGTCGGTCGCTTCCGAGAAGTCTTCCTTGAGGTTGAAGAGCATCCACGGCGCCTTGTCCAGATACTCCGGCGTGATCTGCACGCCGCCCGGCCAACTCGGCCCAGGGCAATAGGCGCGCCAACCATCGAGCTGAATGGCCCGCGAGCCGAGCATTTCAAAGTACTGAGCCTCTCTAGGTAGAGGCTCCTTGGGATTGTCGAAGGTTTTCCGGAAGCTAATCCCTTCAATCGGCTCCTGTGCGACTCCGTTGATCGACGTCGGCATCTTGAGTTTCAGAACGTCGAGCGTCGTCGGGACCACGTCGATGGCATGGACGAACTGGTCGCGTATTTCGTCCTTGGACTTGATGCCCTTGGGCCAGTGGACGATGCACAGATCGGATGTGCCGCCGCGAGCCACGACCTCTTTCCAGCGCCTAAAGGGCGTGTTGGTGGCCCAGGCCCAGCCCCACGAAAAGTGCGGATAGGTGCTTGGGGCGCCCCATTCCTTGAAGTGCTTCATGTTCAGTTCGACGGTGGATTTGATGTTGTTAAAGAACAACCCTTCGTCGAAGGTTCCCGTCGGTCCTCCTTCGGGACTGCTGCCGTTGTCCGAAACGGCGATGATCAGAGTGTTGTCGAGTTGCCCGATCTCTTCCAGGAAAGAAATCAGGTCGCCAATGTGGTGGTCAACATAGGAAATGTAGGCGGCCCACACCTCCATCTGGTGCGCGTACAGCTTTTGTGCTTCCTTGGGCAGCTTATTCCACGGCGGGGTAAACTCGTCGCCCGGGGACAACTTGGTGCCGGGCGGACAAATGCCCAGCTTGATCTGGTTGGCAAGCGCCTTCTCGCGGTAGTCGTCCCAGCCGGCGTCGAATTTTCCCTTGTACTTGGCGATCCATTCCGTGGGAACGTGATGCGGCGCGTGGCCCGTGCCGGGACAAAAGTACGTGAAGAACGGCCGATCCGGCGCGCCTTGCTTCAAATCGGCGATGAACGCCTTGGTCTTGGCCACCAGGTCAGGGACGCAGTGATACCCCTCCGCGGGCGTCTTGGGAGGCTTCACGAAGTGGTTGTCATAGGTGAGCCAAGGGAACCATTGATTGGTGTCGCCGCCGAGAAAACCATAGTAGCGCTCGAAGCCGCGACCCAATGGCCACCACTTCCGTGGTGCGGCCAGGTTCATGTCCTCGTTGGGCGTCAGATGCCATTTACCGATGGCGAAAGCCGCCCAGCCAAAGGGCGTCAGCATTTCCGACAGTAAGCCGTGCGCCAGCGGAATACGGCCTGTGTAACCTGGGTAACCTGTGCTGACCTCCGCAATCGGCCCCATCGCATTGGAATGGTGGTTGCGGCCCGTGAGGAAGCACGACCGGCTTGGCGAGCACAGGGCACAAGTGTGGAAATTGTTGTAACGCAGGCCATTGGCCGCCAATTTGTCCAGATGCGGCGTCTTGATAACCGGAGATCCGAAGCACTCCGGCGCCGCGAAGCCGACGTCGTCCAGGACGATGTACAGAACATTCGGAGCGCCCTTCGCGGCAGTGGGCTGGGGCGGCCAGTACGGCGTCGATTCGCCGACGGTGCGGCCGATCTTGCCTTTGAAGAGGGGCACATCCGGCGCCGGGACAACGGTCCCGCTGTCCGAACTGCCCGGCGGCGAGAAGATGCCGCTGGGTTCCTTGGCCTTTTTCTCCTGAGCCACGGCGGCTTGTCCAGGCGCACCACTTCAATACGCCGCGACCCCCAACCCCAGCATTACGCCGAGGCCGATGTAAAGGCCGACTTCCATTTTTCGTCGCATGATGCAGGTTCTCCTTCGTGAAAAAAAGCGAAGATATGGATGGGCGAAAACCATCCAGAACGGACCGTCTCTTAAGTCGCCATCGAGAATTGACGCGGAATGGCGCGCCGGTAGGCACTCTCGGGTTCGACCATGACATGAGGCGGTTATTTTGAAAGAAGAATGGCGGAAAGCAAGGCGCGGCCTCCCGCTTCATCAAACTATCGCGCATGCCCGGGCCCGCTTGCCTCAGCGATCCCCTTATACACTCCGTCGATACGCCCATTCGATCGCATCCGGCGTCTTCGCGTAATCGGTGCAAAGATAACGCGGGTTTGGCCGTTTACCCACGCGGCCCAGATCCAGGCGGTCCGCGTCCCAGCAGGTCATGATGGTGGCGTCGGCAAGGGTGGTGCCGAGTTCGTGATCGCGAACGGCCTCGAAGAGAAGCGCGAAATCGTCATCATTCAAATGCAAGACCTCGCCCCGCAATGTCTCCGCGAACTCGGCCGCTCGGGCGCCATGTCCCGGATCGCTGCCGTCGTTCTCTCGGCAGCAGTCGTGCAGGAACGCGAACAACTCGACGATGTGCGTATCGGCGCCGGAGTGTTCCGCGATTCGCATGCCGTTCTCCCGCACTCGCTGCCAGTGCGAGATGCCATGGATTCCTTGGAGGCTCATGTTGAGGAGGAAGCGCTCCTTGGCGCGGCGGAGGATTTCAGCGAGGTCCGTCACGCCAGGATGTCCTCGATCAACTCGCCATGCACATCGGTCAGCCGCATATCCCGGCCGCCGAAGCGGAAGGTCAAGCGGGTGTGGTCCATCCCCAGAAGGTGGAGCATGGTGGCGTGGATGTCGTGGATTTCGACTTTGCCTTCGACGGCGTGGTAGCCGTATTCGTCGGTGGCGCCGTGGATGACGCCGCCTTTGACGCCGCCGCCGGCGAGCCACATCGTGAAGCCGTAGGGGTTGTGGTCGCGGCCGTCGGAACCTTGGGCGAAAGGGGTACGGCCGAACTCGCCGCCCCAGATGACCAGCGTGCTGTCGAGCAGGCCGCGCGCCTTCAGATCCTGGATCAGGCCGGCGATCGGTTTGTCGACGGCGCGGGCGTTGTTGGTGTGGCCGACGCGCAGATTGCCGTGCTGATCCCAGCGGTCGCCGCCGGTGGGGGGACAAAGCACCTCGATGAAGCGGACGCCGCGTTCGACGAGTCGGCGGGCGATAAGACAGCGCTGGGCGAAGGTTTGCGTCGGTCCGTCGTCGAGGCCGTAGAGTTGGCGCGTGGCGCGGGATTCCGACGAGAGGTTGACCAGTTCGGGGACGGCGGTCTGCATTCGGGCGGCAAGCTCGAAGTTCGAGACGGCGGCTTCGAGAGCGTCGCCCCCGCCGGTGCGCGTCAGCGTTGCCTGATCGAGGCGGCGGATGAGGTTCATGCGGGCGTCGCGCGACGGGGCGAGCGTGGACGGTCCGGTGAGGTCGGCGACGGGTTCGGCGCCGCCTCGGAAAAGCGAACCCTGATACGCCGCCGGTAGGAAACCGGAGCCGAAGCAATCCATGCCGCCGGGGGGGATTTGGCCGCTGTCGAGAACGACGAAGCCGGGCAATTCCCGGTTCTCGGAGCCGAGGCCGTAGGTGGTCCAGGCGCCCATGCTGGGTCGGCCCTGTTGGCCGTGGCCGGAGTGGAGGAAATAGTTGGCGTTGGTGTGCTCGGAGAAATTGGAGACGACGGACCGTACGATGGCGAGGTCGTCGACGCACTGGGCGACATGGGGAAACAGGTCGCTCACCGGGATGCCGCTTTGGCCGTATTGGCGGAAACGCCACGGACTCATCATCACATTGCCATTGTTGTTGAACTGCGTCGGCTCGACGCGGAAGCGGGGGCGTTGGCCATGTTCGCGAGCAAGCTGCGGCTTGGGGTCGAAGGTGTCGACTTGCGAAGGGCCGCCGTCCATGTAGAGGAAGATGACGCTGCGGGCCTTGGCGGCATGGTGCGGCCGGCGCGGCGCCAGCGGGTCGTCGGTCCGTGGTTCTTGCGCGTCGGCCTGCTCGTGCAAGAGACCGGCGAGGGCGGCCAGGCCGAAGCCGTTGGCGGAGCGCGCCAGGAAGTCGCGGCGAGAAACAAGACGGGTCGTGCGTTCGCAGTGCATGATCATAGTTCCAATGCGTGGCGGAGGCGGGAGTTCATTTCGTTGGTTGCGCTAAGCCGCAAGCGGGGGTTATGGGGACGAAGGTAGATTCTCCGTCGTCGCGCCGGCGTCGGTTAATAGTTGACGATACCACAAACCGGCCTCGTTGGCACGCCCTGGCAGGGCATTGCTGCCCCAGATGACGCTCAACGTGGCTCGAGTGTCGGGCGTGGTCTTCGTTCGCTGCGCGTCTTTGACGGCGTTGGCGCACGGCCCTTCGGCGTCGAAGAGGCACAAGAGGCCGGCCAAATCGATGGTTTGGCCGGAGGCGTTGAAAACGTACGACGATCCCGCCAGGGCGATGCCGACGCCAAACGGCGGCTGCGCGCGCTCCAAGTCGACGACGCTGATGGGCAGGCCGCTATGAAGCGACACGACATTGCAGGCATCGACGGCGAGGTTGATCGAAGCGAGCGTTTTGTCGGCGACGGCCTTGAGGAGATATTCCGAGGCGGGCTTCGAGCGTCCGGTGGGTTTGAAGCCGCCGTGACGTAGGAGAGCGCGAACCGTTTCGCGAATCGCATCGCCGCTGCGCATCGGGGCGGACATTTCGAGGTTAAGCAGCGCCAACAGCGTTGCGGGCGAAGGCATTTCGCCAAGCGGCCGGGGGAAGCGGGTGACGAAGCCGTAGAGATCAAGCTGGGGATGTGGATCGACGGATAGCATGTTAGTCAAATTCTCGGTCGGATCCGCGGGGAGCACGAAATGTCCAAGCACTGGCAATCCCCGCAACGCCCCCGAAGAGGGCCAAAGCGGCAACGCGCCGGGGACCGACAATCAACATGATCAAGCCGGCCAGGATCGACACAATTCCCAAGGAGAACCAGATCCAACGGACCGCGGTCGGAGAAAACCTGGTCGGACGGATGCTTTCCATCATGGAAAAATCCTCCAGGGAGCCTCGACATTCCGGGCAGAAGGGATCGCGGATCGCTTCGATGTTGGCTCGACAATGAGGGCAACGTGATGAAATCATGCAATCACTTCCGTGTAGCGCGTTGGATGGATTTTTGCCGCGCTAAGCCGCAAGCGGGGTTACGGGATGAAAATGAATTCCTTCAGGTTGAAAATCACATGCGCCAGTTCGGTCCAGCCGCGCGGGTCGTCAACGCGGCCGACGTCGCGATCATGGGCCTCCAGGAAGGCGACGGCGAGCGTCGTCTCGGCGGGTTGAGCGGGTCGACCCAACGCGCGAAGGTACATCGCCTCGATGCGGCCTTTGCGATCCAGACCCGGTTTCGCCAACACCTGCTTGGTCCACACCTCGGCTTGCTGCAGGACGAGGGGGTTGTTGAGCATCGTCAGCGCCTGGGCCGGAACGTTGGAGACGGTGCGTCGGCCGATGGTCGAGAAGGGGGTGGGGAAATCGAAGGCGAGGAACATGGGATTGAGGAAGTTGCGGCGCACGGAGATATAGATGGCGCGGCGGCCGTTGCCATCGAGCGGGCCGCTGGCGCCGGGCCTGCCTCGGCCCAGCATGTGCGCGGTCAGGTGCGTAGGCACGGGCGGGCCGTAGCGGTCGTCCGTCAAACGCCCCGAGACCGCGAGCAGGGAATCGCGGATCGCCTCGGCTTCGAGCCGGCGAATGGGCATGCGATGCCAAAGGCGATTCTCCGGATCGGCGGCGTCGGCCTCTTTGTCGGCGGCGCTGCTCATTTGATAGGCGGCGGAGAGTACCAGCGCGCGGGTCATTTTCTTGATCGACCAATCGTTCTTGATGAAGTCGGTCGCCAGGTAGTCGAGCAACTCGGGATGCGACGGCGTTTGGCCCAAGACGCCGAAATCGTCGACGCTGCGGACGATGCCTTCGCCGAAGTGATGCTTCCAGAGGCGATTGACGATGACGCGCGGCAAGATCGGCGTCTGGGCGGGATCGACCATGCGCGCGGCGAGCGCGAGCCGGCCGCTGCCCTTTTCGTCGAGGCCGGGAGAAACGCCGCCGAAGATTTCGAGGAAACGACGCGGCGCCTCTTCGCCGAGGGTGCGCGAATTGCCGCGGATGAAGACTTGCTCATTGACCGCCGACCCATCGCAGAACGTCATCGCTCGTCGCGGCGCATTGAGAGTTGCACGCGTTTTGTACTGATTCGCCAGCTTATCCCAGGCGGCGTGATTCGGGTACGTCTCCCAGGGCGTGGTCTTGACGGGGGCGTCGACACGGCGTGGAGATTGAAGCTGATCGTTGAGAAGTTCCATGCGGTCGGCGGCGTCGGCCTTACCTAATAATTTCTCCGCCTGCCAAAGATCGAGGGAATGCTCGACTTGTTTCTTATAGGCGTTTTCAAAGGCGTCCCAGGACTTGAGGGCAGAATCTTTGAGCAGATCGAGAAGGATTTTATTGGGCGCCGCGGGCGGCGCGCCTTCGTCGCTGAAAATCACCTGGTCCAGCGTCACATCGCTGGGGCCGTCATCGAGAATCTCAATGTAAGCGCGTTGGCCCAACCACATCGAGACGTTTTGCGTCTGCCATTGCGGGTCGCGGCTTTCCAAGGCAAGGCGCGGACTCTTGGGATCGGGTTCGCCTCCCTTGCGTGGGTTGGCCGTCTCCTTGGTGTTGACGCTGAACGTGAGCCGGCCATAAATGGGGTCGCGCAAGAATTGCAGTCCATCAAGGATCAGATTGACGCGAACGTTCTTGCCCGCGATTCGGTAATGGATGTTGTTCTTCGTGATCGTAAAGGTCGGCGAGCGGAAAACGCCGACGGCTTCGTCGCGCACGAGATGGCTGCTCGCCCGGCTGGTCGGCAGAAGGCGCGCGACCGCTTCGGTCCGGCCAAAGTCGAAGGCCAGGTGCGGCGTCCGGGCTGGAAAAGAAAACGCTTCCCCGCTCGCGATCCAATCTTGAAACTGGTCACGGCGAGCGTCGGCGAAGAGGACAGACTTCGCCAGGGCTTGATCGTGCCTGGTCTTTTCGGCTTCCATCCGCGTCAAAAGAATGGCACGCTGTTTCGAGAATGCGTCATCCGTTAGTTTCGTCGGCTTGGTCGCGTCCTTGAACAACGCGCCGAGCGGGGCGGTCATCTCCGCGCCACGAGCGCGAAGTTGTTCCGCCGCCTGTTTCGTCCCCAGTCGATACAGGCCTTCAAGCACCTCACGCTCCCGATTCAAAATCGCGTGGCGCGGGGCGGGGTCGTCGAGAATGGCGCGATTCGGCCGGGAGCTTTGGATGTAGCCGGCAAGCGAGTAGTAATCCTTCGTCGTGATGGCGTCGAACTTGTGGTCGTGGCAGCGGGCGCAGGCGATGGTCATGCCGAGGAAGGACTTGCCGAAGACGTCGATCTGGTTGTCGATGCGGTCGGCCTGATCGGCGCGGGAGTCGACGGGAGAATGCTTCGCCTCGCCCAGGAGCCAAAACATGGTGCCGAGAATCGACTCGTTGTTGTTCGTCGCCGGATCTCGGCGCGGATCGGGGAGCAGGTCGCCGGCGATGTGTTCGGTCACGAAGCGGTTGAAGGGAATGTCGTTGTTGAAGGCGCGGATGACGTAATCGCGATATTGCCAGGCGTCGGGAATCTCGAAGTCGAATTCATGGCCCATGGTCTCGGCGTAGCGCACGAGGTCGAGCCAATGACGCGCCCAACGTTCGCCGTAGCGAGGGCTGGCGAGAAGGCGGTCGACGACTTTTTCGTAGGCGTCAGGAGCGGCATCTTTGACGAAGGCGTCGATCTCATCCGGCGTCGGCGGTAGACCGGTGAGGTCGAAGGTGACGCGGCGAAGAAGGGTATGCTTGTCAGCGGGCGACGCAGGCTTGAGGTTTTTGGCGTCCAGGCCGGCGAGGAGGAAATGGTCGACAGGGCTTTTCGCCCAGGCGGGATTGGAGGATGCGGGAATCGCGGGCGACTTCAAAGGTTGCAGGGACCAGTGGCGACTGCGTTCCTTGAGATCGAAGATGGACTTGGGGCCTTTTGCGATCAGCTTTTCATCGGGCCAGGGAGCGCCGCGGCGAACCCATTCGGTGAGGTTGGCGATTGCGTCCGCGGAGAGTTTGCCGCGGGGAGGCATTTTCAGTTCCGGATCGAGGTAGCCGATCGCCTTGACCAGCGGGCTCTTGTCCGGATGCCCGGGGACGACGGCGGGGCCGGTGTCGCCGCCTTTGAGCGCGAAGGCGCGACCATCGAGGCGGAGGCCGCCGCGAATCTTTTCCCGCGCGGAATGGCATTTGAAACAATTCTCGCTAAGAACGGGGCGGACCTTGCTCTCGAAAAATTCCAGATCCTGCGGCGTGATCGGTTCGGCTTGTAGCGACGCCGGCAGGAAACTCACGACACAAAACGCCAGCACGGTGCGAGTAAAATTCATCAGGCACAATCCGAACGGAGGGAGGCCAAGGTGGGAAAGAAACGGCTCCCTCTGTTATACCGGCGCGCGCACGCTTCTCGCAAGGAAAAGAACGAAAGCGCGGCGAGATCCGCGCTATCCGTCTCGCATCCGAGGCTGCCGGAAATCAGCGTGGAGTGGGCAGGCTTGGGCCGCCGCCAGGTGGCACGGGCGTGAACGGTTCGCCGGGAAAGACGAAGGCGCCGTCGCCGGGACGGAAGCCGGTTGGGGTGGCGGCAGTCGTCTTGGGGACAGACGTGGTGGTCACCGGCGTCGTGGTGGTCGGCGTGGATTTGTCCTTATCGAACAGGTCGCGGACCTTGTTGCCGACGTCGGTCTTGATGCGAACTGTATCCAGATCGATGCTGATCTGACGGTGTCCGTCATCCGTAGTGGTCGAGTTGAACTTGTACCAACCGAGATACCAACCGAAGCCGAGGAAAACCAGGGCGAGGGCGGCGGTAAGAGCAAGCATGTTTCGCATGGGTGGCCTCCAGGAATCCGAATCGCGAAGCCCATGTTTCGCGGGTGTTGGGCAGGGATATACCACCAAGGAATCGTTCCGGTCCAGAGGAAAGCGGCGCGGCGGATAGAAGCCTTCCGGAAGCGAGTATTGTTTTTTCGCTGCCAATAAACTCCGCAGCCGAGCGCAGCCCGACTCTCCGTTCGGATCAACATATCCGTAACGTGTTGACTTCGCTGCATTTGCGCTATTCTCCGCGAACGTCCGAATGAAACCGGTCTTGACAGGCCCCCCGTCGTTCCAAGTATTCTGCTTGTTAGGAAAATTGCGCCTAGTTCGTTTGAAAAAACTTTGAGTAAAAGGCGAAGCGGGCGCAATAGCGAAGGAGTGCCAGCGTACAATAGAAGTGTCGGTTCGCTTGATCCCGACGGAGTGTGGGGAGAGATCTCAAACAGGAATACCGTCGCCGGAGATTTGCCTCCAATTCAGCGAATCGAAACACGTGAGGGATCGTCCGACGAGCCCAACCGGTGGTCTGGCCGTGTTTTCCGCTTGCTAGACTTCTTTAAGCCTAATCCAATCTCATCACGCATAACGGACGCCGGCGCTCCTTGACAAACTGACTGCCTCGGGCTCAATGGAAAGGGCGCTGGGCGGCGGGGTTCGCTCCCGTTGTCTTCGCATCCTTTTCCCGGTCTGAACCTCGACATCCGGTTCGCGCCTCTCCCCTTCGGTCCGATTCCTTTGACATGGTGCTTGATTCGACATACTCGACGCCCCCGCGCGGCGCCGTTCCCTTAGGAGGTATCCCCCAATGTCCACGGGAAAAGCCATTCTGGACAGCATCCGCAACCGCCTCAACCTCAACGACTTCCGCAAGGTCCATTGGGAAGGCTCGTTTGAAGAATATCTCGACATGGTCCGGCAAACCCCGGAGGTCACGCGCACCGCTTATCAGCGCCTCTACGACATGATCCTCTCCCACGGGACCGAGGAACACTACGAGTACAAGGAAAAAATCACCCGCTACAACTTCTTCGTCGAGTTCGCCGCCAGGCATTACGACTCGATCTACGGCCTGGACCGGTCGCTGATGCAACTCGTGCATACGTTCAAATCGGCGGCGAAGGGCTATGGCACCGAACGACGCGTCCTCCTGTTGCACGGCCCTGTCGGATCGGCCAAAAGCACCATCGCCAGGCTGCTCAAACGCGGCCTGGAGGAGTATTCCCGCGCCGACCAGGGCATGCTCTTTTCCTTTTCCTGGAAGGAGGAAAACGAAACCTGGGTGAAGGATCCCATGCACGGCGATCCTTTGACACTGATCCCCATGGATCTGCGCGCCGCCGTGCTCGCCGAACTCAACAAGGATCGGGAGCCCAACGCCGTGCAGGCGCAAATCAAGGGAGACCTGAGCCCCTTCAGTCGTTACATGTTCAACGATCGCCTCTTGAAATACGACGGCGACGTCGCGGCCATGCTCGCCGCCGAAGTCCGGGTCTACCGCATGATCCTCTCCGAGCAGGACCGCATCGGCATCGGCACCTTCCAGCCCAAGGATGAAAAAAACCAAGACTCGACCGAACTGACCGGCGACATCAACTATCGCAAGATCGCGGAATACGGCTCCGATTCCGATCCGCGCGCTTTCAACTTCGACGGCGAGCTTAACATCGCCAACCGCGGATTGGTAGAATTCATCGAGGTGCTCAAGCTGGACGTGGCGTTTCTCTACGACCTCTTGGGCGCCTCTCAGGAACATAAGATCAAGCCCAAGAAATTCGCGCAGACCGACATCGACGAGGTGATTCTGGGGCATACCAACGAGCCGGAATATCGCCGACTGCAGAACAACGAGTTCATGGAGGCGCTGCGCGACCGCACGGTGAAGATCGACGTGCCCTATGTGACCCGGCTTTCCGACGAGATCCGCATCTACGAAAAGTCTTTCAATACCGAACGCGTGCGCGGCAAGCACATCGCCCCGCACACGATCGAGGTGGCCGCGATGTGGGCGGTCCTCACCAGGCTGGAGCAACCCAAGCACGCGAACTTGACGCTGTTGCAAAAGTTGAAGCTGTACAACGGCAAGACGTTGCCCGGTTTCACGGAGGACAACATCGTCGAACTCAAGCGCGAGGCGCCCAACGAAGGCATGCACGGCATCAGCCCGCGTTATATCCAGGATAAAGTCTCCAACGCCCTGGTCGCCCATCCGGATGAGGACAACATCAATCCATTTATGGTGATGCACGAGTTGGAAACCGGGCTAAGGCACCATTCGCTCATCTCCAACCCGGATGTCTTGCAGCACTATCGCGAGTTGCTCGCGGTGGTCCGCCAGGAATACGAGGACGTCGTGAAGAACGAGGTGCAGCGTGCCATCGCCGCGGACGAAGACGCCCTGATGCGACTTTGCGCCAACTATATCGACAACGTGAAGGCGTACACCCAGCGCGAAAAGGTGCGCAACCGTTACACCGGAAACTTCGAGGAACCCGATGAACGCCTCATGCGCTCCATCGAGGAGAAGATCGACATCCCCGACAGCCGCAAGGACGATTTCCGCCGGGAGATCATGAACTACATCGGCGCCTTGGCGATCGACGGCAAGAAGTTCGACTACAAGACGAACGAACGCCTGCAGAAAGCCCTGGAACTGAAGCTGTTCGAGGACCAGAAGGACACGATCAAGCTGACGAGCCTGGTTTCCAACGTCGTCGACAAGGCGACGCAGGAAAAGATCGACATCGTCAAAGAGCGTTTGATCAAGTACTACGGGTACAACGAGTCGAGCGCGACGGACATCTTGAACTTCGTGGCGAGCATCTTCGCGCGCGGGCAGACGAAGAAGTAAGCGACAACCAGATTCGTCGCGCAAGCGACGAGTCTGGGATTTCCATGAGAAAGAGACAATCGCATGAAGTTCACCGTTACCCTGGACCGCGACGAGGATGGCGTTTGGATTGCCGAATGCCCATCGATCCCGGGATGCGTCAGCCAGGGAGACACCAGGGCGGCGGCGCTTGCCAACGTCCAAGACGCGATCCGACTCTGTCTGGAGGTTCGAGCGGAAAAAGGAATGTCATTGACGATTGAGGAAAGTTGAAAACCGGACCGACTAAATCCGTCGCGCAAGCGACGACGCGCCCTGCTAGTTGGAGCAAAAAGTTATGAGCTATCGCGAATTCACGTTGGCAAATGTGCAGAAGACGTTCGAGATTACCTCGCGCGTCGCTCCGCTCTTTGGCGCCGTGGGAAGCATAGCTCCCTCGCCTTGGCTCAAAGAGACACTCGAACACGGCAAGGAGTTGGCGCCCGTCAGCGAGAAGGCAAGGAGCGAATTCATCGTCGCCCCCGTGCTCATCGCCTGCCGAGCCTTGTTTCAAAAAAACATCCATGTCTTCTCAGGCATCCGCCTCGACGTGGCTGCGGAACTGGGACTTGTAGGCGAATGTGACTTCATAATTGGCCGATCAACGTCGATTTATGTGCTGCAAGCGCCGCTTTTGGTGATCCTGGAAGCAAAGAAGAACGACGTGGAGGTGGGCATAGGACAGTGCGCTGCCCAGATGATTGGCGCGCAAATGTTCAACGAGCGGGAACTCCGGCCGATTCCAGCCGTTTTCGGCTGCGTGACGACGGGTGAAGCCTGGCAGTTTTTGAAACTGGAGGGAAAAGAATTGCGGATCGACGCGAACCGTTATTTCATCAACGAGCCGGAGAAAATCCTTTGGATTCTGGCGGAGATCATCAAGATGAATCCGGAATCGCAGTCAAGCGACGCGGCTTGAGTTGATCTCAAACAGTGAGGAGAGAAATGTAGAGCGACAGGAAGAACTCTGATGGCGTGCGAAGAAGAGAGGATTGTCAACAGTTTCCGTGGAATCTGTGGAACCAAGCAATCCGCCTTATTCGAGAATCGTTGTCCTAATCTCGAAATAGAGTTAAAAATGGCCACCGTAGCCCAAACCATACTGAATGAACCGTTGCTCGACGAGCTTAGAGAGATGGCGCGCGGCGGCAAGACGTGCGAGCAGTTGGTGGATCACATTCGCGAATCCCTTTATCTGCCGTCTGACGCTATGGTTCCCGTCCTCGCGTACATTTGCCGCGGGTTTTCCATCCCGCTTCCCATAGTCTTACCGCTTCGCGAGGACGAAGGTAAAGGCACGTTTGGTCGGGCTATCAACATCCCAATCTGGTTTGTCGCCTTAATGACGGAGAATGTGACTTCCGATGGTTGGGAATGGCGACAGTTCTGCGATGATTTCGGCGACCGTTTTGATTTTGAGAGTATGGTCCCTGTCATGATCGGGGAAGCGACGCGTTGGACCAAGCCTTGGATCCGTCAGATAGCAATTCCCGGAGGACCGTGGTATCTTCGGGGTTTGTTCGAGGCGTACGTCGACAAATCTTATGGCTTGAACTTTGATTATTTCGCGACGGTTCAACGATTCGCAACAGTCTATCAAAATGAGTTGGCGAAATGCGGCTTCCTGTCGCCGTTACGAACTAAAATGGACTTCCAATTAGAGGAGCAAGGGCCGATTTATCGAGTCGTTTGCATGGTGCAGGCGATTCGATCCTTTCATCCGTGATTCGTCGCGCAAGCGACGAGCGAATAAAACGAGCCGCCTCTCGCGCGGCGACTCTAGTTCGAGGAACAGACCCGTGTCCCAGAAAATCGAACGCGACCATCAACGCTTCCGCAAGATCGTGCGCGGGAAGGTAAAATCCAACCTTTCCAAGTACATCACGCGCGGGGAAATGATCGGCAAGAAGGGGCGCGATCTCGTGTCCATTCCTTTGCCGCAAATCGACCTGCCGCAGTTCCGCTACGGGCAAAAGAACGGCGGCGGCGTCGGTCAAGGCGAGGGCGATCCGGGTCAACCGCTCACCCAGCCGCAGGACGGCGACGGCCAAGGCGGCGCGGGCGATCAGCCGGGCGGGCACATCCTCGAAGTCGATCTCACCATGGAAGAGTTGGCGCAAATCCTGGGCGAGGAGCTCAAACTTCCCCGCATCGAGCCGCGCGGCAAGAAAAACATCGTCACCACGAAGGATAAGTACACCGGCATCCGCCAGGCCGGTCCCGAATCGCTGCGCCATTTCAAGCGAACCTTCAAGAAGGCGCTCAAACGGCAAATCTCCTCGGGCATCTACGATCCCAATTCGCCCATGGTCGTGCCGATCCGTGAGGACAAACTCTATCGCTCCTGGAAGGAAGTCCCCAAGCCGGACGCCGTGGCCTGCATCATCTACATGATGGACGTCTCCGGCAGCATGACCGACGAGCAAAAGGAAATTGTTCGCATCGAGTCGTTCTGGATCGACATGTGGCTCAAGGCCCACTATCAGGGCCTGCAAACCGTCTACATCGTCCACGACGCGGCCGCCCACGAGGTCGACGAGCAGACGTTTTATCACACGCGCGAATCGGGCGGCACCAAGATCAGCTCCGCCTACGACCTGGCCGACAAGATCATCGACAAGCGGTTTCCGCCGGACCAGTACAACTTATACGCCTTCCACTTTTCCGACGGCGACAACTGGGGCGACGACATTCCCAAGTGCATCGACCTCTTGAACGAACGATTGCTGCCCAAGCTGAACCTGTTTGGCTACGGGCAGGTGGAGAGCCCTTACGGTTCGGGCGAGTTCTTGGAATACATCACGGAACTGGTGAACAACAAGGAGAATGTGGTCGCGAGCCGAATCCCGGATCGGGAGTCGATCTTGGGGTCGATCAAGGAGTTTTTGGGGACGGGGCGGTAAAGAAGGGATGGGAAGCTGACAAAATGACGACCGAGAACTGGCAAGAACTGGCGACGATCTCCCACTATCAAACCGCAGTTGCCGTCGAGGAGGCGCTCAAGCGCGGAGATACGACGGAAGCCGCAGTGGGCATTCAGGAATTGGTGGACGCCTTGTCACGCGCGGATCGACGAGCTTTGCGTAGTCAATTGATACGGCTGATGCTCCACATCATCAAATGGCGTACGCAGCCTGAGAGGCGCTGCCGGAGTTGGAGCGGTTCCATTGGCAATGCCCGGCGCGAGATCGCGGGCCTTCGAGAGGACACGCCCAGCTTGACGCGCGAAGTGATCGAGGAAATGTGGGCAAGTTGCTTTGCGGCCGCGACGGAAGATGCGGAAGCGGAGATTGATGCGACAAGTAAGGTCGAAGCGTTGACTTGGGAGGATGCGTTTGAGGATGAATATCGCTTGCCAAAAAAGCAATGATGGATCAAGTTCAAAGGAGTCGCGTCATGCCGGCCGTGATGGTTTTCAGTTACAATCATCCCAGCCGCCAAGCGACGATTTTCGGGTAATTGGATGAGAACGGAACATTGTCGTTTGCGGTGCAAGTCGCATCGAATTCGCCGATTCGGGGCAAAGAGTGGTTTCGGCGAATGATGATAGCGTTTGGCGACGATGTGCAGCGAGTTCTTGGGATTTGGCGGAAAGGCGCGCAGAAAGCCCAAAGCGTTAATATCGATCAGGTAAACAAACTTACAAGTGAAGGGCGCGCGGTGGACGAGGCGATTCGCGAAACGTGGACATATAAACGGGCCGCGGAGTTTGGTTTCACGAAGGCAAAGCTGGTTCAGTCAGAGGGACAGATCGGCGCCTTTACAAGTCTTGATGTATTGATCGAAAGATAGGTGATGAAATGGCGGCACTTGCGGACCGTACCGAATTCAACCGCGACATCCTTGCGCAATTGCGTCAGATGGTTGGGCACGCTGCCGACCTTCAACAAATGGTTCACTATGTGCAAGACGAATTGGGCTTTTCACGCGAGTTCATTGTGCCGGTCATCGGATATTTTTGCCAAGCATTTCGACTGCCTTTGCGAGAAATGCTCCCTCTGCGTGAATGGTGGGAGAGCGGAGCTCCACACGGGGATGTGGATCGCGGGCTGCTGGAGAAAATCTCGCGCGTCGCATCGGGCGCTGACGCGGAAATCACGAAATCGAACACTTAGATGTCGGGTTTATCTAGAAGTTTGCAGCGCGTAGCTTTGTCGCATGCCTAGTGCATGCAATCCTAACACCTGAAGTATCCCCGAATCATCATGGGCATTCCATACGACACCCAACTGCCGCCGGACCTGCGGGCGCTCAAGATCGAAATCGAGAAGCACGCGCGCGAGTTCGGCCTGGATTTCTACGAGACCATCTTCGAGGTGGTCGACGCCGAGGATTTGAACGAGATCGCGGCCTATGGCGGGTTTCCCACGCGCTATCCGCATTGGTCTTTCGGCATGCAGTTCGAGGAACTCAAGAAGGGCTACGAATACGGCCTGTCCAAAATCTACGAGATGGTCATCAATAACGATCCGTGTTACGCGTATTTGATGCGCTGCAATCACACGGTCGATCAGAAACTTGTGATGGCGCATGTCTATGGGCATTGCGACTTCTTCAAAAACAACGCCTACTTCGCGCACACCAGCCGGAAGATGATGGACGAGATGGCGAACCACGGCGTGCGCATTCGCCGTTACGTCGAGAAATACGGCGAGGACGAGGTGGAGACATTCGTGGATCGCTGCATGTCGATCGATGATCTGATCGACATTCATTCGACGGCGATCAAACGGCGGGAAGACGGGGCACGCTACGATTTCAAGGAAAAAGAAGACGAGGGGATGAAGCTCACACGCTTCAAGAGCAAAGATTACATGTCCGACTACATCAACCCGCCGGACGTCTTGAAGGCGGAGGAAGAGACTCTGCGGAAGGAGCAAGACGCGATCCAGCGGACGTTTCCGGAGAGGCCGGAGAAGGACGTGCTCCTGTTTCTAATCGAGTTCGCATCGCTCAAGCCCTGGCAGCGGGACGTGTTGTCGATCATTCGCGACGAGGCGTATTACTTCGCGCCGCAAGGGCAGACGAAGATTTTGAACGAAGGATGGGCCTCGTTTTGGCATAGCACCATCATGACCGAGCGCGCCCTGGAACCCTGGGAGTGCGTCGACTACGCCGACCACCATTCGGGGACGATGGCGACGAGTCGGGGCCGGCTTAATCCCTACAAGCTGGGCATCGAGCTATTGCGCGACGTCGAGCGGCGCTGGAATATGGGACAATTCGGCAAGGAATGGGAGGAATGTGACGATAATGACAAGAAGCGGAACTGGAACCTCAAGCTGGGCCTGGGTCGACGAAAGATCTTCGAAGTGCGCAAGATCCACAACGACCTGACGTTTATCGACACCTTCCTGACGCCCGAGTTTTGTCAGGAACACAAGATGTTCAGCTTCGCGTATAATGAACCGGGAAGCAATTACGTCATCGAGTCCCGCGAGTTCCAAAAGGTCAAGCAACGGCTTCTCTTCAGCTTGACCAACATGGGCAGGCCGTTCATCTACGTGGTCGACGGCAACTACAAAAACCGCGGCGAGCTTCTGCTCAAGCACGAGCACAGCGGGCTCGATTTGAAGCTGGACAAATCCGCGGACACTTTAGCGAACGTTCAGGCCATTTGGGGCCGCCCCGTCCACCTGCAAACTATCATTGAAAACCAGCCAAGCCTGCTGACATACGATGGAGCGACCCACTCCATCAAGAACTTGGGAGAGCCCGATGAACCTCGAAAACAGAATAATCCAAAAACTCGGTGAGCAAACCGCAAGCTCGAATCGCCACGGGCTCGAAGTCGCGGATGTGGAAAGCGGCTGGACGCTCGATCTGACCGCCGACCGCCGCGACGATTTGAGTTGCCTGGTCTGGGAGATGACGCTGACACGCACCGAGCCGGCCTCGGCCGATCTCTCCATCTGGGCGCATGCGGTCGCCGGGCGCACGCTCGCGCTGACCGAACCGCTCAAGGTACAGGAGATCGACGCCTCACGCGGAGAAGCGCTCTTGCGCACGCTGCCGGTGCTGCGACGCGGGCAGCGCCTCTATTATGAGGCTTGTTTACAAGGAACGGCGTCGCTGACGTTGCGTCGATTCCAGGCCCCCGAGGCTGGGCAGCGGCGCGAACAGGTCGCATTTCCCTTGACCACGGAAACGCTTGCCCGTCTGGTCGGCGAACTTGCCGGCGCGTAAAGTCAAACTGCGGCATTCGCGAAAAAAGCACAAGAGAGGCAGGATGGCTAATCCCGCCGCTCTTGTGCTTTTCCGTTATCCGCGATTCTGGTAAACACGGTCCGCTCGCAATCCCTTCCTCGTCTATTGGCAAGGACGCCATGAAATCGGTCGCATTGCCCTCAATAAGCTACGGACGCGGTGCCGCCCTCTTGATCGCGGCCGTCACGGTGTTCCGCGTCCTCTACCTCGCGTTGTGGACGCCCCTGGATCTCTCCCCGGATGAAGCGCATTACTGGGATTGGTCGCGCCATCTCGATTGGAGCTACTACAGCAAGGGGCCGCTCGTCGCCTGCCTGATTCGCTTGAGTTGTTGGCTCTTCGGCGACATCTCCCGCGCCTGGACGGGATCGGAGATGTTGGCGGTGCGGTTGCCGGCGGTCCTGTGCGGAACCCTGTTGCTATGGGCGCTTTATCGCTTGACGGTTCAGGTGTTCGACAACCCCAAATGGGGCTTCGCGGTCGTGGGCGTCGCGCTAACTTTGCCAGTCATCTCGGTCGGGTCGTACCTCATGACCATCGACGCGCCGTATGTTTGCGCCTGGGCCTGGGCGCTGGTCTTCAGCCAGCGGGCGCTCTTCGGCGCGGCTGGCATGCGCGCGTGGCTCGCGGCCGGCGTGTGCATCGCCCTCGGAGTTCTCGCCAAGCACACGATGGTGCTTTTCGTCCCCATGCTGGGCATGTTTCTGCTGACCGCGCGGCTCTATCGTAGCCCGGATGGCGCGCGTCCCGCGAACCTTCGTTTGTTCCAGCCAGGATTCTGGGTGATGGCCGGCATCGGCGCGCTGGGCGGATTGCCCATCTTGCTCTGGAACATGCAAAACGATTGGGTGACGTGGAAGCACTCCCAAACGCACGCCGGCGTCGGCCATGGGGGGCCATCCATCCACTGGGCCGGCCCGCTGAATTATCTGGGCCTGCAAGCGGCGATCTTGCTGGGCTACTGGTTCATCGCTTGGGCAGGCGCGATCTGGACCTATCGCCCCGGCAAAGCGACGCGGCCCGAGATGGGATTTCTGTGGTGGATGTCGCTGCCGATGTTTCTCTTCTTCGCGGTGTTCAGCTTCAAAAACGGCGGTGGGGAGGCGAATTGGCCGGTGGCGGCGTATCTGTCCGGGCTATTGCTGCTCGTGTCGTGGCTGGCTTCGTTTTTGACGGCGCCGCGTTTGATTCTGCGCCGCGCGAGTTGGGCGTTGCTTTGCATGATTTGCGTTCTCGGGTTGGCATTGTCGGCGGCGATGCATGACACGCGCGCGCTTCACCCGTTCCTTGCCCCACTGGCGTCCGCGCCGAGCGACCGGGATCCCACCCCGATGCGACGCTTCGATCCCACCTGCCGTCTCAAGGGATGGCAGGAGTTGTCGAAAGAAATCGAAAACATTCGGCAACGGCTGCGACAGGAAGGCATCGAACCGGTGCTGGCCGGCGGGCACTGGACCTTGCCCGGCGAAATGGGTTTCTACGCCAAGGAACCGACGTTCGTCTACTGCGTGGGGTCGGGCCTGGGCGACCGGCATAGTCAGTATGATTTGTGGCGGCCCAACCCGGTGGCGGACAGCGAAGGATTCAAGGGCCGAACTTTCATCCTGGTGGGCATCGCGGGAAACCAGGTGCGCGACAATTTCGAGCGCGTCGAACCGACGCGGCAAATCACCTTCGCGGAAGAGGGTCATCCCCTCGCGATCTGGTACGTCACGATCGCTCACGGCTTCAAAGGCAGCTGGACGCGACCCGGCGGGGCGCCGACCTTCTAACCCCGCCGAGCCAGACGCGTTTTTCCAGATTCAATTGAGGCAAGACAGAACCTGCTGCGGGTTTCGGAGTTCGACGCCCACGAACATTCTACTATCGGGCATGTATACCCAATGGTTGATGCCTGTGGTTGGAATCTTCGCCCCTTTGACCGCCAGTGGCGGCTTCGTCGTGAAGCGAGTTCGCCTCTCGCCCGCCAGTGACCGATTCCCGGAGTGCGAAGAAGCCGTTCTCGTACTGCGGTAAAGCCCAGAGTCGTCACGGGCGCACCTTTCATTGTGTCTGACGGATGGCGTCCCATCGAGGTCACGATTCCAAGGCCAATGCCATCAGTTTTCCTACGGTGCGAATGTTGCGGGCGGTTGCCGTCACTCCCAGGTGTTTTTCTGCCGTCGAAGCTAACTTAGATCGGCCGATTCCGTCTGGTGCGTGAAGATAGAAAACGAGGTCGGTCAGCACATAGCTCTCCGTTTTTGCCTTGGTTAACTCAAGAGCCCCGGTATTCGGCTTCGCGGACGGTTTTTCGAGGAAGAAGAAGTGAAGCGATTTGGGTTCGGAAGCGGCGCCGGGAAACGGGTTGTCATTGATCGCTTTCTGCAATGTATCCGGGCTTAGGAGCAAGAGCTTTGGCGCAAAGCCATGCTCCTCTTCGATTTTTGCGACGATTGACTTCGTAAGCGAAGTCAGGTTCGTCGATTTCGTGTCGAAGACGACATTCCCACTTTGTATGTAGGTTTTGACGTTCTTCAGCTTCATCGCTTCGAGATGACGAACCAACGATGCCATCGGCAGACGGTTGTTGCCGACAACATTGATCCCACGAAAAAGTCCTATCCATCGCTTCATGGCTGATCCTCGGTCTTGGAACCTAGCATGATCTTGGTGCCGTATCCGGGGAACTGTTTTTGGCCGTGCCGGACCGCGCTTGAAGTAGCGAAAGTAGCCCCTCCCAACTTTTCACAACCGAGCGGGGCACGGGGAAGAGGTACGCGTAGCTCCCCTTCCCGACACCGGTACAATGGAGTCAACTTGATCGAACGTACCGAAATCCTGTTCTCGGCCCAGCGGCCTGAACTGCTGGCCGAGAATGTGGCGTGCCTCCACTACAGCGTTGCCAAGGGCGGGTTCCTGTGTGCGTACCGCTGGAATGGCGAGCAGACATTGAGCAACGAGAACTTCGTGTGGGCGGGAAAGGATCGCTGAGCGGAAGGAATGTGTATGAAAGTCCTGGGCCTGACGCCAAGCGCCAGGGAGCCGGGCCGTCAAAAGCGCTAAAGAAGGGAGCCACGAATGGCAAAACAAAAACCCACCCCATCGCCAGATCAGGTCTTTGAGGAGATCGCCGGGCTGGTTGATGCGTTCTGCCATGAGCATTTGAACCAAGAATACGCAGATCTCTGCCGCCGTCTTACTGAGAAATTGGCCCGCAAACGACCATCGCCGCTTGTCAACGGCAAGCCGATCACCTGGGCCTGCGGCATTGTGCGCACGATTGGGTGGGTGAACTTCCTGGACGACCGAACCCAGAAGCCCCACATGAAGCTGACCGCCATCGACAAGGCGTTCGGCGTCGGCGAAAGCACCGGCCAGGGCAAGTCAATGTTGATCCGCAAGATGTTCAAGATCAGGCCGATGGCCCCGGCATGGTCCCTGCGCAGTCAGATGGACGAAAACTCGCTGGCCTGGATGATTCAGATCAACGGATTCCTGGTGGACGCCCGGATTCTCAAGCGCGAGGTGCAAGAGGAGGCGTTGCGCAAGGGGTTGATTCCGTACATCCCCGAACGGCCACGGCCCGCCCAGGACGATGACGAGAACGAAAAGGAGTACCAAATGCCGAAGTCTATGCTGGTCAGGCCGACGGATCCGAAGTATCACGTTGAATCGAACGACGGCGATTTCTTAAAGCTTTCAATGCGCATCTTTACTTTCATCCTGCTGCTCCTTCTCGCCGTCCCGGTCCGCGCCGACGAGCCGAAAGCCCATCGTGGCCTCCCTTACGCCGAGCCGAAGAACGAACGGCAGATGCTCGATGTTTACGCCACGAACCATCGCTTTTTTCCGAACGTGACCGTCAAGGAAATGACGGGCGACATCGCCAAGGCAATCCGCTGGGTCCACGATCATGCGAAGGAGTACTGCCTCGGCACCGGCGTCACCGACGCTGGGACCGAGAAACTCCTGCGGGCATTGCCAAAATGCACGATCACCCCTTAGCACTACAGCGCTATTCCATCAATCCTCATCCGCCTGAGATTTTATATAACTTCCTTGAGTACAAGGAGGTTGGGCATGACGCCGAAGCAAATGATGGCTCTGG
>Ga0163144_10008025_pt1 | contig 22941 bp, 17 predicted proteins | sample OliLak19BULKMAT1_FD_123175 | JGI IMG/M metagenome (GOLD analysis project Ga0163144, IMG submission 123175) | Freshwater microbial mat bacterial communities from Lake Vanda, McMurdo Dry Valleys, Antarctica - Oligotrophic Lake LV.19.BULKMAT1 | ecosystem: Environmental > Aquatic > Freshwater >...
AGACCTTCAGCAAGATCAATCCGAAACTTCCAAAGCCCTCGCGCGATTGGAGCAAGGTAAAGGTCGTCTAAGCCCTTCGCGTAGACGCCCACGCCCGCCTCGCTACCGACTCACAACCACCCGCCAGATCACCACGCGCACGCCGCCGCGCGTGCTCAACGTCGCCTGCGCTCCACCGCCCGCCTATGATCCCCTTCAACCAAACGCCTCGGCGAGCGTGAACGTCACGATCATGCCGGGGACGGCCTGATGAACCCATCTCGGCCTTCACTGGTATCAATGCCGATCGATTGATCGGCAAAGGAGTCGTCGTTTTCATGGCATTTCCAGCCCTCGGCCTCGCCCCCGCCATTCTCCGCGCACTGCTCGAAGAAGGCTACGAAAAACCCACCCCCATCCAAGCACAAGCTATCGGTCCGGTCATGGAAGGCAAGGACCTTCTCGGCTGTGCCCAGACCGGCACCGGCAAAACCGCCGCCTTCGCGTTGCCGATCCTTCACCGCCTGAGCTCGGCACCCGTCGACAAGTCGCGGCGCGGCGCCGCCATCCCGCGTGTGCTCGTCCTGGCCCCGACGCGTGAACTGGCCAACCAGATCGGCGAATCCTTCGCCACCTACGGGCGACACACCGGGCTCACCCACACCTGCGTCTATGGCGGCGTCAGCCAGATGCGCCAGGTCAAGGCCCTGCAGCGCGGCGTCGACGTCCTCGTCGCCACGCCCGGCCGCCTCATCGATCTCATGGAGCAGCGGCTAGTCAACCTCTCCGGCGTCAACATCTTCGTCCTTGATGAGGCCGATCGCATGCTCGACATGGGCTTCATCCAGCCCATCCGCCGCATCGCCAGCGCCCTGCCGACCACGCCCGCACGCCAAACGCTGCTCTTCTCTGCGACGATGCCGCGTGAGATCATGCACCTGGCCGACTCGCTGCTGAAGAACCCGATCAAGATCGCAGTCTCGCACGTCGCCTCGGCCGCACCGCTCATCGAACAGTCGCTCTACATGGTCCCGCGGATGAAGAAGGCGCTCCTGCTTCGCATCCTCCTTCGCGACGAGAGCATGTCGCGCGTCGTCGTCTTCACCAAGACCAAGCACGGCGCAGACAAGCTTTGCAAGCACCTGGTCACCGCCGGGGTCAGCGCCGTCGCGATCCACGGCAACAAGGCCCAGAACCAGCGCGACCGCGCACTGGATGCCTTCCGCATCGGCCGCACCCGCATCCTCGTCGCGACCGACGTCGCCGCGCGAGGCCTCGATGTTGACGCCGTGAGCCACGTCATCAACTACGACCTCCCCGTCGAGCCCGAGGCATACGTCCATCGCATCGGCCGCACCGGGCGCGCGGGTGCCACCGGCCAAGCCATCTCCTTCTGCGGCGAAGACGAACGCGACCAGCTCCGGCGCATCGAGCGGATCACGAACAAACGCTTGGAGATCACGCCGCTCCCGCCCGTGCCCGAAGACCTGCTCACCTTTGCTGAGGAGTCCTCAGTGCGCGAGCCGCGACCGGCCCCCCACTCCTCGCACCCCGGCCGCCCGGGTGGTTCGCGGAGCGCCGGCTACGCCGCTCGCAGCAGCGAGCACGCGCCGCGTCAGCCCCACTCCCCTCGCGCCGAGCACCACACCCGCGCCGCCCCCGGCGAGGCCGGTTCGACCACCGCCGCCCCGCGCGCCGGGCATCGGGGCGAGGGCTCCGGTCGCACCTCACAGGCTTCCAAGGCGCATCGCGGCGCAGGCGGGCCCCCAGCCGGCTTTGGCAAAAAGCGCATGAAGCGCCGCTATTGAGGCGATTATCGAATCGCGGCCAGCCCCGCTAGTCGCGACATCTCAGCCATCGAACCAAGCAACGCCCGGCGTTGCTTTTTTTCATTGATCGTCGCGCCCGATCGGGTCCGCGCGAACCTTGCTTCGCGCAACGCCGTCACCCGACCTGCCAGTTCATCCTCACCGACGCGCTCGCACCCCCGACCGCGTGCGCGAAGTACACCATCGACAGCCCCGAGATCGCGGCACGTTGTCGCACGTCATGCCGATCGCCAGTGAACAGAAATCGCCGAACGTCGCACCGAGGCTCGCGATCCTGCACGCCGTCTCGCGACGCGTGCGCGATGAAGACCGTGCCCACCGGCTTGGCATCGCTCCCGCCCTCGGGCCCAGCAATCCCGGTCACGCTCAGCGCATCGGTCGCGCCCGTCATCCGGAGCGCCCCCAGCGCCATCGCGCGGGCCACCGGCTCGCTGACCGCCCCATGGGCTTCGAGCAGCCCTTGCTCGACGCCAAGCGCCTTCACTTTCATCTCATTGGCGTACGAAATGCACCCGCCCAGAAACACCCCGGACGACCCGGCGATGCTCGTCACCAGTTCGCCCAGCATGCCCCCGGTACACGACTCCCCAACGCCCAGCGTGCGATCTCGCTCGCGAAGCAACTGGATCACGCCCGACGCCAGCGCCGCTTCGCCTCGTGCGCCAACGCGCCCGCGCCCGCCCATCACATGGCTCCCCAGGATCGCGCGGACTTCCTGCTCCAGTGCGTCCAGCTTGGCCCCCGCGATCAGCGCCGAGTCGCGGCTCTGGATTCGCGCGCGCAACGTAAGGATCCCGCCGCTGGCCGTCATCGCCAGCAGCGGCTCACCGGGCGACGGATCGCGCCGCGTCAAATGCGCCAGCCTCGTCGCGGCGTCAGACTCCGGCACCGCTAGCACGTGCAGCAAACGAGTCTGCGTCGATATCGCCGGGTCCGTCCGCAGGGCCGGCACCACGTAACTCATGAACATCGGCTGCAGCTCGCGCGGCGGCCCGGGCAAGCAGAACACGTCCGTGTCCCACGCAGCGCCCGTACGCGCCGCGGGCACCGTGACGTGCAGCCCGGCCGCCGTGCCGTTGGGGTTCGGCAGGCAGTGCGCCGATCGAGGCCGCATCGCCTGCCTCGCTTGTCGATCGGTCATCGTGCGATTGCGTCGCGCCAGCATGTCGGTCAGCGCCCGCAGCGCCGCTTCATCGACGACGACCTCTTCGTCAACAAGTGCCGCGAGCGCGACGCGAGTCAGGTCCGCGTCCGTCGGCCCAAGACCGCCGGACATCACAACCAGTGGCGATCGGCGCGCTAAGCGAGCGACTGTCTCGCGGATGACCGTCGCGTCATCGGGCACCGTCGCCTGCTCAACCGGCAACACGCCCGCCCCCGTCAACGCGTCGGCCAGCCAGGCCGCATTCGCATCCACGATCTGCCCGAGCGTAACCTCATCGCCGGTTGACAAGATGCACGCCGAACTGTGATAAGCGGGACTCATGCTTCGGGCAGCGTACGCCCGCCCGCCGCCCGGGCAAAGTGCGCGCCCGTGAAGCTACTCCACCGATCAACACAACGTCGGCCACATCCGCGATCACGATCGCCCCGCGCAAGCAAAGACGCCGCGACCGGGAACACCGGTCGCAGCGTTGAGCTTGATTCATTCGCGCTGCCGTGAAGCCTCGCGTTCAGGCGGCCTTGCGGGCGCGGCTGGTCTTGTTCACGCTGCTGGCGCGGCTGGTGCCGTTCTTGTTCGTGCGGGCGGTCTTGCCAGCAGCCTTGTTCGCGAACGCGAACGAGTAGGTCGTGCTGCCGGTGGTGCCAGCGGTGGTTCCAAAGCCCTTGACGCTCTTGACAACGCGCTTCGCGGTCTTGGTTTTCGTGCGAGCCTTGCGAGCCGTGGCGCTGGCCTTCGTGCCGCGAACGGTCTTCGAGGCGGTCTTGGTGCCGGTGCGGCTGGTGCTGCCGTTCCGCTTCGTCGCCGTGCGGTTCTTGAGGGTGCGAGTCGTGCGGTTCGTGCGAGTGGTGCGAGTGGTGCGAGTCGTCGTCATGTTTTGAACCCTTGTCTGTTCGGCACGCGGCCGAAGTGTGTGTCGTCGCGCTCTGCGCGCCGTCCGGCCCGTCCATGGGCCCGGTTGACCAACCACATCGACGCGCCAACGTCGCCAGTTCAGCGCGGCCCCAGAAAATCTGCCGAAATCATCGCGAGCCGACGCCCACCAGCCGAGTTACCCTCTGCTTCGCACGCGAAGAAAAGGACGGCCCCGTTGCCCCAACCGCTCGACAACTCCGCCTGGCACCCCGAAAGCTGGCGCTCCCGCACCGCCACCGATCCCGCGGCTCGTATCTTCGCGGCGCCATACGACAACGAAGGCGCAGTCGCGTCGGTGAGCGCTCGTCTGCGTGACCTGCCCCCGCTCGTCACCAGCTTTGAGATCGAAGCGCTCAAAGCGCAACTCGCAGAAGCCGCGCAGGGCAAACGCTTTCTGCTCTGGGGCGGAGATTGCGCCGAGAGCCTCGCCGACTGCCGCCCCGCGATCATCACCATCAAACTCAAAATCCTCCTCCAGATGTCGCTCGTTCTGGTCTACGCGACAAAGAAACCCGTGGTCCGCGTCGGGCGCATGTGCGGCCAATACGCCAAGCCCCGCTCCACCATCACCGAGACGCGCACTGTCAACGGGCAAGCCCTCACGCTCCCCAGCTACTTTGGCGATCTGATCAACCGCGCCGAGTTCACGCCCGAGTCGCGCCGCCCCGACCCCGAGTTGATGCTTGAGGGATACAAGCACGCCGCGCTGACGCTGAACTTTGTCCGCTCACTGCTCCACGCCGGCTTCGCCGACATTCACCACCCTGAGTACTGGGACCTCGGCTTCCTCCAGCGCGCCGCGCTCACGCCCGACGTTCGGCGCGAGTACGAACTGCTCACCTCACGCCTCCTCGATGGCGTCCGCTTTATGGAAGCCGTCGGCGAACGCGGCTTTGAGCAGCTCTCCGCCGTCGACTTCTTCAGCAGCCACGAAGCCCTCAACCTCTTCTATGAGAGCGCCCAGACCCGCACCGTCCCGCGCCGCACCGGCCACTACAACCTCAGCACCCACCTCCCCTGGCTCGGCGAACGCACCCGGCGCCTCGACGGCCCGCACGTCGAATACCTTCGCGGCATCAACAACCCCATCGGCGTCAAGCTCGGCCCCAGCGCGAACATCGACGACATCCTGCAACTTCTGGACACCCTTGATCCGTCGCACCAGCCGGGCAAGCTCGTCCTGATCCCGCGCCTCGGGGCCGCGAACGTCCGGCGCGTACTCCCGGGATTCATCGAGGGCGTGCGCCGCGCCGGGCGCTCCCCGCTCTGGGTCTGCGACCCCATGCACGCCAACAGCATCATCACCCGCAGCGGGCGCAAGACCCGCTCGTTTGACGACATTCTTCGCGAGCTTGACGATTCGCTCACCGTCCACGCTGAGACAAACTCGCGCCTGGGCGGAGTACACGTCGAGATCACGGGCCAGGACGTCACCGAGTGCATCGGCGGCGTGATGAACCTCAGCGAGGACGACCTTGATCGAAACTACGACACGCTCTGCGACCCCCGCCTGAACTACGAGCAAAGCCTCGAGCTCGCCTTCCGCCTGGCCCGCCGGATCAACCCGGGCTGATCGCCCGCTTCGCCCATATCATCGGCGTGCTCCAGATCGGCCACGTCCAGCTCGCGACGAACCTCCTCCTGGCCCCCATCGCCGGCTACTGCGACTTGGCGTTCCGCCTCGTCGCCCGCCGCCAGGGCGGCGTTGGCCTCGCGTGTACTGACCTCCTCTCCCCCCAAGGCCTCCTGCGCGGCACCGCCAGCTCGCTTGACCTCGCACGCACCAACGCCGAGGACAAGCCCGTCGGCATGCAGCTCTACGGCGGCATCCCCGAGATCATGGCCGAGGGCGCCACCTGGGCCGCCGAACACGGCGCGACCATCGTCGACATCAACATGGGTTGTCCGGTTGACAAGGTCACCAAGAAAGACGGCGGTTCCAAGCTCCTCTGCATCCCCGACACCACGATCCAGATCGTCCGCCAATGCGTCCGCGCCCTGGCCCCATACAACATCCCGCTCACCTGCAAGATGCGCCTGGGCTGGTTCAACGATCAGCCGATCGCGGAAAACCTCGCCCCGCGCCTGATTGACGAAGGCATCACCGCCGTGACTATCCACGGGCGCACCACCGAGCAGAAGTTCATGGGCAACGTCAACCTCGACGGCATCGCCCGCGTCGTCGACGCCGTCGGGCGCCACTGCAAGGCCCCGGGCCACAGCGTCCCGGTCATCGGCAATGGCGACGTTCGCGAAGCGCCCGACGCGCTGGCGATGATGCGCCGCACCGGCTGCGCGGGCGTGATGATCGGGCGCGGCGCGCTCAGCACGCCCTGGCTCTTTCGCGATTGCTGGGAAGTCATCAACGGGCGCGAGTGCCCGCCCGAGCCCACCGTCCACGAGAAGCTCGCGATCATCCGCCAGTACATGGCGTTCATGCTCGAGTTTCGCGACGAGCGCTACTGCATGTACCAGATCCGCCGACGCATCAGTTGGTTCGGCAAGCGCCTCGGCACCGAGACCGACTCCCGCGCCCGCCCCGTCGGCTGTCGCCCGCTCAAGGAAGCCGTCCGCGCCGCCATCACCCCGGGCGATGTCGACGAAGCCCTCGACAGCTTCGAGGCCGGCGGTCTGCGCGGCGGCGGCCTCGAACTCGCCCAGACCGCCGAGGCCTGACGCTCAGGGCGTCATCGCCACCGACTTCACACGCACCGAAACACCCGCCGTCAGGCATGCCGACGTCGCGCACGTTCCCGCGTTGAACGCCCCGCTCTCACACCCCGGCGATGCCAGCATGCACCGCGCAAGCTCCTGCGCCCGGTCATCGGTCATCGGCAATCGACTGCGCGGCCCCTCCACCCCCACCACCAGCATCCGCTCCGCTGGATTGAAGCACAGCATCGACATCGCGATCGACTTCAGCTCATCATCGTGAATCTCGCTCAGCGCCCGACCCTGAAACACGCCCGCCGACCAGTTCACGCAGCGAAGACTGCCGTCGGGGTGCCCGACGATCGCCAGTAGCACCTTGGCGTTCGGCTCCAGCCCCTCCGCACCGACCTCAACTCCAGTATTGCTATCGACTACCGCAGTCGCGATTGCCGGCGTCGCGTGCGTTGGTACCGGACCGGCGCTCTGCGTCCCCGGCCCACCCGGCACACCTCTGGCCCCGCTGAGCATCGCTCCCGCCACGATCGCGACGCTCGCCGCGAGCAGCGCCGCCCCGCCCGCGGCGAACCATCGCGCCCGCCCCGACCAACCCACACGCCCCGGCGCAAGCAATCGCTCGACCTCATCAACCTCGTGCGCCGCAAGCAGCAACGCCTCCACCTGGTTCTCGTTCAAAGTCCTCATCGTCGTAGCCCCGTGTTTGTCCGTGTCAGATCCATGGCCGACCCCCACTCACCCCTGCCCGCCGCCCCGCTGACAATCCAAAACCTCACGCCCCACCGTCCAGTGATTGGCGCACCGGGCCCGCGCGCTCGCCCGCGCCAGCCCGATCGGCGAAACGAAGACCAATAGCCCGCGTCGGGGCAGGTTCTTTGTTCAGGTGAGCCGCGAGCTTCTGGATCGCGGCGCGTTTTCGGGCGTTGGCGGTCGAGGGCGCAACGCCGAGCTGGGCCGCCAGCTCCCGATCCCCCAGCCCGCGCGAGACCAGTTGCAACACGCCGATCTCCTCCTCGGTGAGGTCAGCACCGGGCGCATCGCCCCGAAGCGCCGCGCGCACCTGATCCACCGCTTCAGCCCGCGCCGCTTCCTCACCCAGGTCAAGACCCTCCGGTTCCGGCCATACGCCCCGCTTCGGCCGGTTGGCCTGCCGGGCAAACTCAGTCGCCGCACCGCGCGCGATCGTGTGCGCCACGCCGTGGACAAACGTCGTCATCGACGACCTCGCCGGGTCATAGACGCCCGTGGAGACCGCCTTCCACGCCGCGCTCCACGTCCGCTGGGCCAGATCCTCCGCAACGCTCGCGCGGCGTCCGGCGCCTGCCATGAAGAACCGCAGCGTCCACGCGTGCAGCCGGTCGTGCGCCGCGATGAACTCCGCGCGTAACTGATCCGACTCGGCGCCGTCGTGCCGGCCTTTGCCCCCCGCATCGCGTGCGCGCTCAGCGTCGCTCTCCCCGCTCACTTGCTCACGCCCGTCCATCGTCCATCACGATACAGCGGGCGCGCCACATCCACGTCAAACGTCAGCGCCACCGACTCCGGCGACGGGTCGCGCAGCGGCTCCCCCTGATCAACCAGATACTGCGACGACCAGAAGCGGTGGATCCCCCGCAGCAGCGCCGCCTCCGTTCGCAACTGCGCCGCCAACTCTGCATCGCTGAGCTTCGGACCGGGCATCCCGCCGCAGGTCGCGCATAGTCGAATCCGCACCGGCGTCCCCGGCCCGTCCGTTCGACTCACCGTCCGCCGGTTCCGACACTCCGGACACGTGGGCCACTCGTCGACCCAGCGTCGCAGCGTCTGCACCGCGTTGACCTGGCCATCGGCGTTCAGCACCGCCTCGTACACGCGCAGAACCTTGGCAACGTCCGCACGATTCAGCAGCGTCTCAGCACGCCGCCCGTCACCAGTGCGCGCAAACCCCAGCGCCTCTGCGAACGCGAACGCAGCATCATCCGTCGGCTCGATCAGCGCCAGACGCGCCCTGCCACGCGTCGCGCCCGACGCAATGTCGGTCTGAAGCACACGGGCAGAAGCCGTGAGCCAGTGACGCTCGCGCTCATTGCGCGCCACCGAACCCAGCCCGATGATCGCGCTGATGACCAGATCCTGATCTCCTCGTTCCGGGACGCCGTGCATCGCCAGCACAAAGAGCTGTCGCGCGAGCCCCAGCTCGGCTCTGGTCCGCGCCTCGGCGCTCACTTCCTCAGCCAGCAGAAAGTATCCGAGCGGTTCCTCTGGCGTGAGCGCCTTCAGCCTCGCACGCAAATCGCGCACGCCCAACTCATTCATCCACGCGTCCGACGCCTCCGCCACCGGCGCGCGCGAACTGGCCACCGCCGCACGCTCCGCCGACGGCGCAATCGACCCGCGCACCGCGCTGGGCATCAACACCAAACACGCCGCGACAATCGCCACCAGCGCCGCCCACAACCCGTCGCGCGCGCCCCGACTCCAACTCTTCTGTGCGGGCGTCAACATGCTGGACAACGACTTCATCATCATGCAACTCCCACGTCTCCAACCGCCGACTCATGGCGTGAGCGGCACGCCCGGCGTTCCCGCCGCGCCGGCCCCTTCCTGGATACCCGTCGCCGCCCCCGTCGCCGCGCCCGCCGGAGCTTCCGGCACGCTCCCCTTCCATGGTTGCGTCATGATGCCCATGCGCTCGGCCCACACTCGCGTAATCCCCTGCTCCACCACGCGAAGCTGCGCCAGGATGGATGTCGCCTTGCGTCGCGCGATCCCCGCCTGCGTCAGATTCTCAAGCAACGTCGAAACGCTCTCGGGCCGTTCCGACGCCGCGATGTACGAAAGCAACTCCAGCAGCGTCACCTGCTCGCCGGCAAACACCTGTATCGGCCCGAGCGCGACCACGCGCCGCGCCTGCCGCCGTCGCTCGATCTGGTCCAGCGACAACCCCAGCGCCTGATTTGGCACAAGCCCCGAAGCCTGCGTCCGCAAGGTCGCGCCGAACTGCTCAACTGCGCGCAGCAGCTCGGCAGACGCTTTCTCAACCTCCGGCGTCTGCACAGACGTTATCGACACCATCCCGCCGTACGCCTCTGCCATCTGCACCATCGCGCTATCCACGCGCCCCGCCCACGTCTGGCTCGCCATCTGCTCGATCAGCCGCTCGACTAGCGCCTTGCGCATCGCAAACGCCCAGCGATCGCTATACACCGGCGGCACCGTGCGAAACGTCATCTGCTCCACCAGCCGCCCGATCGCCTCGCGCCGCGGCGCTTTAGAAATCAGCTTCAACAACGCGTGCGTCATCTGTGCCGAAAGTGCAAAGTTTGGAATCGCCTTCATCGCCGCCGCGCTCAGCTCCGGCGGTGAGCCTGCAAACGCGATCTCAACCAGCACGTCCGCGTCCAATTGAGCGATCTGCGGCGCACGATCCTGCAGCTCGCGCACCCGCTGCAGCCGCACCGCCACCGACCGATCGCCACACAGATATCGCGCCGCCCACGAGTCGTCGCCCAATGACCCAACGCCCACCAGCCCCGGCGCCTGAGACGCCGGGTTGAACGGCACCTCCGCCGGCGGCTGAAGCCTCGACGCAATCTCGATCCCCTCGTCGATCCGCCCCGACGCCCGCAACACCGCCGACTGGTTGAACTGCGCAGCCATAATCGCGTACGTCAGGTCGTCGCCCCGATCCGGCCCTGGCTCATCCAGCACCATCCTCACCGCCTGCGTCCAACTCTCCGTCCCCGCCCCGGAGCGCCCGACGCCCGCGAGCGACCACGTCGAGACGTACGCATCGCGGATCGCCGCGCGCTGCTCACCCGTTGCGCCCAGTGGCAGGACAAACGAGTCATCCAGCCCATCCACCCGCGCTAACTTCACGATCGCCGCCGTCACCAGGTGCAGCCGGGGCGTGCTCACCCGCGCATCGCCCAGCCACAGCGCCAGCCTCCCACGCGACTGGTCCAGCCCGTCCCATCGAAGCGCGCGGCTCACGCCCAGAATCGCCCGATGCGCCGCCGGGCTCTTGGCGGGGTCCGGCCCGTCAAGCAACAGCCGCGCAAGCGCGTCCACCATGATCGCATCAGATTCCGATGGCGGCCCGCCCGTCACCGGACTCGCATCCGGCGTCGGCACCTCCGCTGGCGACACGTTGCGCACCACCTCCACCCATCGCGATAGCACCGCCTCGACCGATCGCCCGTCGTTGGTATCTGAACGCTGCGCAATTCGCAACGGGATCAATCGCAGCGCCTCAGACATTCCGCTGGCAAATCCCGGCGCGCTCGACGGCCGCGCACCGCCCAACACACTCGCAAGCCCAAGCCGCACGCCCTCAAGCGCAACCCCCGGCAACTCCCGCTCACGCGACAACCGCCAGAACGCCCCCGCAGAAAACGCGGCCAGCTGAATCGAACTCGGCGTGATCCCCTGCGCAGACTTCTCATCCAGGCTCACCGGAGATTCGAGCATCCGCAGCACCTCGCGCAGCGTCGCCTCGTCCTCCGCGGCTCGATACACCAGCTCGACCACCGCCTCGCCCACCGCGACGCGATCCCCCGCAGACATCGAGTCCCAGGATGACCCCGCCGCCACCAGCGCGCTCTGCGCCGATTCAATCGCCTCGTCCTTCGCATCGTTGATTCGACCCGCCGCGGCCGTCAACCGGCGCGAGATGTCCCCCGCCGATACCGCGCTCCCGGTCTGCATCGGCTCAGACACCAGCGGCGCCGGCGCCGCCACCGGAACATCGCTTGCCGATCCCTCGCCCGTCACGCCGCCCGCCGCCGCGCCCGCCCCGGCGCCCGCAGTCACACCAGCGGTCGCCCCGCCAGCGCCCGAGCCCGCGCCGCCGCCAAATGGCGTCGTCAACACAAACACGCCGCCGACAATCAACGCCAACACCGCACCGCCGATGACCAGCCCGCCCATCAACAGCCGCGCCGTCGGATCCGCGTCCACCGGCCGACGCGCGACCAGCTCGCCGCCCGCACGCGGCGATCGTTCGTCAGCGTCATCGCCCCGCTCCGACGAAGCACGCTCACCCACATGAAAGCCACCGTGCTGAGATTCGAGCGCCGCGCGCGAGCGGCGCGGATGTGTCTGCGGAGCCACCGCCACGTTCCCGTTGCCCCCGCTCGCCGCCGCCGCCGGCCCGTCACCCGCAATCGCCAGCGCAATCACCGCCGATATCTCCGTCGCCGGCCTCCCCGCCGCGGCCAGCCGCATCGTGATCTCGCTCATCGCCCGGGGAGTCGGCCCGCCATGCTCCGCAAGCACACGCCGCGCACTAGCCACCAGCGGATCAATGGGCACGCGCACAGCCGGCGCGACGCTCGCGCTTGGCGCAACGCTCGCCCCGCTGGAAGCCAGCCGCGCCGCACTCGCCGGCGCAGGCGCAATCACCCGTGTTACACTCGACGCGGCCGCCGTCCCGCCATCAATCGGCGGCAGCCGCGGCGGCACAACCGTGTCCCCCAGCAACATTCTCGACGAGGCGTTCTGTATCAACCGCCGCATGTGCTCGCCCTGTGGCGAGCCAGCCATCGGGTGCGCCGCCAGCTCCGCCAGCTTCCCGCGCATCGCGCCCAGCACAACGTCCGACGCCACCGCGCCGCCCGGGCGAAGGCCCAGCAGCACGCCCGGCGCATCGGCCGACCACGCGAAGGCGACCTCCGGCCCCTCGAATATCGCGATGACCTGGCGATCAAAGTCGCCCCGCTCGTTCACCGCTGCGCTCCGTTCTGGGCCCCGGCCCCACGCACACTCTCCGCCGAGACTCGCTCGATATCTCTCCGCATCGCTTCATACAGCTCGCGCAACTTCGAGCCCCAGGGCGAAGGCCCAAACTCCGGGTACAAAACCGCATGCTGGATCATCACGCGCGCCGCCTCCGTTCGATCGTCTTTCATCGTCAGCCTGATCGTGTGATACTTCGCCTCAAAGAAAGCCAGCGTCCCCGTCTCGTAGGCACCCGCGAGCGTGCGCCACGCGTCCAGCGCCGCCGAGACTTCTCCCACCGCCTCAGATGCCTCCGCGACCCGCCGCAACGACTCCGCCGACGCCGGCGCATTGGCCAGCACCAGCTTGTCCAAGTCCAGCGACCGCCGGACCATCGCCTCTTCGCTCGAGCCCCGATAAATCTCCATCGCCGCCGACGCGACCGACGACCAGAGCGAGATCGTCGCGCCCTCGGGCTGCGCCTGCGCCAGACCAATCTGTTCGATGACGCGTTCACCAAACCGCACAACGTCGCGCGCCGCAAGCACTCGATTCGCGTCAGGCTGAGCGTCCGGCGCAGTCTTCGCCATCGCCCGCAACTTCTCCACCGCCCGAACATACATCGCCCGCTGCGCTGCGCTGGCAAATCGGCTGGCACGCCCGGACCCGCCCTGCTCCGTTGGCGTGTCCTGCCAGCGCTGCAAGCGGTCGGCCAGTGATTCTGCCTGCGCCATGTCACCACCGGCCAGCGCGATCTGCATGCGCCGAAACGCCAGCTCGTCCTCGTAGCCAGTGGCAACCTCGCCCTGAAACTGAAGCACGCCGCGCAGAGCGTTCAGCACGCCCTCCGCCCGCGCCGCGCCCGGGGGCGTCACGCTCAGCAGCGCGTCGAGCAACTGCCGCGCCGTCACGCTGAGTCGTTGCGTCGCGTCCTTCGCCGCCGCCTTGTCGGGGCCCACCGCGATCTTCTGGTCCATCGCCAGCACTTCTTCACCGACACCGACAAACCGCGACGCCGCGAACGATCTCGAGCCCGCGCCCGACGCGCGATACACGCGATAAAGCAGGCGTGAAATCTGCCGGCGCGCCGCGCCATACACCGGGTCATCCGGCGGCACGCCCATCAGCACCGCGATCGCCTCTTCATCCTTGATCCCGCCCGCATCGGCGCGTCGCAGCAGCAGCCCCGCCGCGCGCCCGCTGCGCGGATACGTGCGCAGGAAAATCGCCGTCAGCTCGTCGGCCCGCGTGCCCCAGAGCGCCGCATCGCCGCTGAGCACGCGCGAGCCAACGTCCAGCGCCACAATCGCCAGCCAAGTGGACTCCTCTGCGCACGCCAGGTCACGCGCCGTCTCACACAGCTTCCCCGCCGCGATGAATCGGTCCGCCGCCTGACCGAAATCCCCGGCGTGAAACAGCGCCCGCCCCGCGAGCGTCACCGCTTTGGAGCTCGCGTTCAGAAACTTCGTCGAGTCCGGCTCTCGCACGCTGAGGTCGAGCATCCCCGCCGCCTGCCGATAGGCATTGGCAACGCTCGGATCGTCGGTCGGCTGCTCCGGGTCCCTGCCGGTCTTCTTGTGCGCCGCCAGAGCGTCCTCATACAGCCGCACCCCGCGCACGTAGCTCACGATAAATCCAGAGTCGCCCAGCGGCGCCGTGCCGAATCGCTGCGCCAGGTCAATCACCTGCGCGATCTCCTGCCTTGCCACCAGATCGCCCATGCCGATCTTGGCCAGGCGTGCCACGCGCTCATCACCCGCGGGCGTCGTTCCGCCGCCGGTCCGCAGCGCCACCACCGTCAGCAAGCGCGCCGCGAGCGTCGGCAACGCCGTGCTCTCGCTTCCTTCGCTCTTGCGAGCCCGCTCCACGGCGCTCAACAACTCATCCCACCGGCGCGCGCCCGCCAAAATAGTGATCCGTCGCGTCAACAGCGACTCGCGCACGCCCGACGACAGCTCCGGCTCCGCATCGATCGCGTCCATCCATCGCACCGCGTCGGCATGACTCCCAAGCAAGCTATGGCACAACGCAACCCCGAGCCCCGCTCGCGCCATCTCCTCGCGCCGAAACGACCGATCCTTCACCGCCGCATCGAGCGAAGGCCCTTCGGCTCGCGCGTTCGTCCGCCCAAGAATCCACCCAAACGACCGCAGCGCGTCGCTCGCCGGCGTCGCTTGACCCGAAAGCATCGACTCGTAGTACCCCGCCCACCCCGCGTAGTACAGCGCTACCGCCCGCAGGCGACGCGTGTCCGTCACCTCGTCGCGCACCGCCGACGCCTCGCGCCCAAAATTGTCTGACTTCTCAACGATGTCCGTTCGGCGTTGCAGCTCGACCGCCAGCCGCTCGAGCTCTTGCCGATGCGTCCGCATCGAGCGCTCAACCTCCGTTTTCTCCTCCTCATTGATCAGCGCCAGCCGCCACCGCTCCGCACTTTCCTCGCTCTGGGCGTACTGCGCACGCACCAGATTGATCCGAAGCTCAAACGTCAGCGAGTCCGGCGCCTGCTTCACCAGGTCATGCGAGCGCTCAAGCCAATACGCCCGCTCCTCCGCCGTCTTTGCCCGCGCCAACAGCTGAACGTACAGCTTCCCCAGCCGCATGATCAGCGGCCCGCGATCATCCCGCCCAGTCGTGCTGAGTTTCTGCGCAAGCTGTTCTGCCAGCAGCGACTCAAGCCCCTGCCCTTGCAGGTACTGCTCAAGCTGGTCCGAAGCCTCCGCCGCCGCAGGCTTCTCCGCGATCTTCGGCGCCGCCCCCAAAGTGCTCGCGCTCCACCACGCCCCGCAACCGCAGGTGATCGCCGCCCCTAACACGATGGCGCGCACCGTGCGCGTTCTACTTCCCCGCGACATAGCTCACCTTTGAGAACCCGACATCGCGCGCCACCTGCAGCGCCGTCGCCGCGGCTCCGACCGTCACATCATCCGCCGCCCGAATCACGATCCCCGCGTCCTTCGGCAGGCTGAGCAGCACATCGTGAAGCGACGCCCGGTCGCCCATCACGCGTGAGCCGATCACAAACCGCGCGCCCGCTTCCTCCCCGCCAGTACCGCGCTCCACGCGAAGAATCTGCGCCGTCAGCGCCGAGCCCTGCCCGCCGCCCCTGCGATCCGCCGTGATCGCAGTCGAAAGCTGGCTCTCCGGCGAAGCGATCGTGCCGGCAATCAGGAAGTACAGCAGCAAAAACAAAACTACATCGACCAGCGCGATCAGTGGCAGCCGAATCACATACTCGCCCTCGCTTGCTCGCTTGAAGTTCACGGCGCACCCCCGCCCGTGTCGCTCGGCCCCTCGCCGCTGGTTGATAGCTTCCAGGTGCGGATCCCCGCCCGGGCCAGATCCCCCGCCAGGCGATTGACAAACAGCGCCGGCGCCGCGCGATCCGCCCGCACCGTGATCTCCAGATCCGCAACTTTCCCCTCTTTGGCCGCCTTTGCCACCACCGCCAGCGCCTCGTTCACCACCGTCTCGCTCGTCGCGCGCCCCTGGCCCGGGATTGTCATGCTCCCGTCCCGCGCGATGTCCACCATGATCGATGTCGCCGACACGCGCCCAGAGGGCGTCTCGCCGCGCTCCTTCGGAAGGTCCACCGCCGCGGCCATCGTCTTCGTAAACACCGTCGAGAACGTGAAAAAGATGATCAGCAGAAAGACCACGTCGATCATCGCCGTCAGGTCAAAGTGGATCTCGTGATGTTCCGCCACGCGTTGAAACTTCATGGTGCCCGCGTGCCCCCTGTGTGGGCGTTCAACCAACTCTCACCCATCTGAACTCGCGCGCCTTCGCCAGCGCGCCCACATCACCCACCCCGCCCGCCTCCATCACAACGACACCGCCGCCGGCGCTCACGCCGAACGCGCCGGCATCGCCGTTACTGGCACCCCGCCCGCATTGACCGGTCGCGCCAAGCCCACCGGGCTCGCCGCACGCGCCACACTGGGCACGACCTGCGCCGCCGGCGAACCGGGCGCCTGAAGCGGCGCCACCAGCGTCTCGGCCTCTTCGCCCACCAAGCCAATCACGCGCGTCGTGTGCCGCCTGAACATCGCATAGAGGAACGTACACGGAATCGCCAGCAGCAGGCCCTCAGCCGTGCACACCAGCGCGATCGACATGAACTTTGACAACTCGCTGGAGCGCGCCGCGCCCTCCATCCCGCTCAGGGCGCCGAAAGCGCCGATCAGACCGATGACCGTGCCCAGCAGCCCGAGCATCGGGCCGACCGCCGCGAGCATGCCGATCACGTTCGTCGGTCGATCCAGCACCTCAAGCTCGCGCGACGCCGCTTCCTCAAGCTTCGTACGAATCTCAAGCATCCCGAACGGGCTCTTCTGGGCGCGAGTGAGCCCCGCCGCCATCACCCGCGCGATGAAGCTCGCGTTCTCCGGGCGACGTGCGTACTCGATCGCTCCCTCGATCTGTCGAGCGTTCAAGTACTTCGCCAGACCCTCCACCACCGCCCGCGGCATCAGTCGCTCACGCCGCAGCTCAATCAGGTTCCAGACCACCATCGCCACCGCCACAAACGAGAGCAGCACCAGGACGTACGAAATCAGCCCGCCCTTGTGAACGTAGCCAAGCAACGACGTCGACTCCACGAAGCTCTTGGCCGCGCCGTCCTGGGCCGCCATCAGCATCCCCGAGAGCTGTGCCAACTCGCTGATCAACACTGTGTTCGCCATAACCGCCTTTCAACACGCCGCAAACCCGGCGCGTGGATTGAGAGCACTGCTTCGGCCCGTTCGACACCGACACACCATTCACCTGGGCGCACTATTCTCGCCGCCCTCCGGCGTCGCCGCCGGAGCAGATTCATCCGTTGCAAAGTCTCCAAGTCGTGAGTTCAAGTCCGCAGTCAGGCGCGCCGCGCCCTCGCTATCGCCCATCTGCTTGAGCGCCTCGATCGCCTCGCGCAGACAAATCGCAGCCAGCCACGGCACCTGCTCGCCGAATCTCGCCGGCACGTGCAGCAGCGACACCAGCGCCTCGCGCCGCGACCGCAGATCCGTCTCCAGGAGCAGCGACCGCCCGATCGCCGCGCGCACCCATGCCTCCTGCCACGACGACAATGTCTGCGCTGGTGCGACCTCTGAATCCGCAGTCCGCAACTTTCCAATCGCCAGTCGCTGCTTCAGCGCGCCGCGGGCCTCGGCACGCTGGGCCGACGTTCCCACCCGCGCGACCACGATCTCTGCGCACAGGCGCACGCCCGGGTCCGCGCTCTTCATCATCTCGATCGCGATCGGCTCCGCGAACCCGCCGGAACTCTGCGCTATCTCCCCCGCGATCGCCGCTCGATACAGCTTCGCCAGCTCTCCCGTGCTGCCAGCCCGTCGCTCCGCCGCCGCCCACGTGTTCAGCGCGTAAATCGCCGGCAGCGCCCGCGCGCTCGCGGCGTTCGAAAAGATCGGCGGCAGTTGCACGCACAGGCCCGTCCCCAGGTCCGTCACGCCCACGCCGCTCATGGATCCGCCCACCCACTGCTGTTGCCCGGGCGGCGTCTGCCCCGCCGAAACAATCACCCCGCCCAACCGCCCGCCCTCTTCCTGGGCCGCCCTCCACGCCAGCCACGGCTCAATCGCCGCCGTCGTCCATCCGCGATTCAACCGGCATCGCAGCGCAGCCTCCGCCAACACCGCGCCCGTCGGCCCGCCCAAACCCGGCCACCCCGTGCCGCCCGCACCAGATCCCGCGCCGGTTCCACCCATGATCGAAGCGTACAGCGGCTCAATCACGCGCTCGCCCATCACAAAGTCGCCGCGCTCGATCCGCGAACGCCCGCGCCACAGTTGCTCGCCGATGGGCAAGAACGTGCCCGCCAGCGCCGCCGCGCCATCAATCGTGCGAATCGTGTCCCACCCGATCGTGCGATCCTGAAGCGTGCCATCCGCAGCGGCGATGCGCACGACAAGGCCCGCACCCGATGAGCTGACCAGCTCGCCATCAACCGTCCCGGTCGTTGACCGCAACGTGACCTGCACCCGCGCCGCGAACCCCGTGCTCGAAGTCGCAGGAGCCACCGGCAAGCCCGGTGCCTGAGCCGCCAACATTGGCTGATCCGGCGTCGTCGGTGACTCGCGCAACGTCGCATCGGCGCCCGCGCCGCGCGCAAAAACCAGCCCCGTCAAACCCGCGAGCAGCACCGTCAACGTCATGGATCGAGTTTCCATCATGTCTGATCGAGTCAAACTTCCCGCCGCCTACCAGCCGACCCACCACAACCGCGCTCCGCACCGCCCTACTTCACCGGCCCCGTGACGTGCGTGTAGCTCCCGCCCGTGTCACGCCCGATCTTCCGAAGCAGGATCTCACCATCCCGCGACACAAACGTGATCGACTGCACCGGCACCCGCCCCGCTGCGCGGCACATCATGATGATGCGGTCAGCATCCTCCGGATTAAACTGGCCGTCGGTGAGAAAGTACACAGAGTCTGGGCGCGGGCGAAACTTCCCGATCGCCAGCCCGAACGCTGGCAAGGGCTCCGTCCCGCCGAACGCCTCGATCTTCATGACCTCCTTGATCATCTCGCTCTTGTTCTTCGGCGTCGCCTCGATCCACCGCTCCCGCTTGCCGATGATGTCCGGCGTCGAGTTGAACGCGATGATCAGAAAGTGCGCCGTTTCCGGCAGCGCGTCGATCGACGACGCCAGTTCCCTCTTCAAGGCCTGGATTTTCTCGCCTTCCATCGAGCCCGAGTTGTCCACGATGTACGCGAATCGCTCGCCCTTGGAGACCACGTCGAAGAACTTCGCAGTGCCCCCGCCAGCGCCGCCCGTCCCCGTGCCGATCCCGATCCCCGTCCCCGAGCCCGCGCCGCCCAGCCCATCGCCGATATCGCCGATGTCCCCGACATCCGTCATGCCCGACCCGCCCGGCAGCTCGATCTGCACGTGCGTCTCAACGTCCACCGCCATTCGCTCTTCAACCCCCGGCGCCAGCGACGGAATTTCGGTCGACTCCATCGCCAGCAACTCGGTCTGTGAGATCGTCGCCACCTGCACCGGCCCGCCCGGCCCGCTCCCGCCATCCCCACCGCCCAGCCGCACGTGTACCGAATAGCCGACCAACCCGAGCAACACGTGCACGATCAACGACATCACGCACGCGACAACGCTCGCCCTCGTTGCCCAGCGCATGATCGCTCGCGGCAGTGGCTCGCGCTCACCCACCACGCTCGCGCCCGGACTTGAAAACAGCATGCTCACGCGCTGCAAACTCCCGGCAAAGCCCTCGCCAGACGTCGCCACAACACCTCACCCCGCCTCCGCATGACACCGAACGCCCGAGAATCATCGGCTCAAGCGCGCCCACACTCGCATCCGGGCCGACAGTTCGACCCCGTTCATATCCCAGACACGTCCCTGCGTGGTCCGCGACACACGCCGGACGCTCCACAAGTGTATCGCCCGAGCCGCCGATCGCAGGCACCAGCCGCGCCGCCCCAAACGCGGCCGCGCTCGCACGCGCCGCGATCTCCACTGGCGTCTGTTCGCATCCCCACCGTCCGGGGTTGCCGCGCACCACCAGATTCATCGCCGCTCGCAATCCGGCATCGCTCGCCGGAGTATCATCGCGAACTGAGCTTCGCGCCGCTCCCGCCGCGTCGCCGATCAGTGAGGTATCTCCGATGAGCAGCGTCGAAACCGCCCCCCAGCCAGGCACCTCAAGCTCGACGCCGCCCCGCGCATACACCCGAGTCCTCCTCAAGCTCTCCGGCGAATCTCTGGGCGGGGCCGGCCAGCAAGGGCTCGATCCCAAGGAAATCTCCGTGCTCGCCCGCGAGGTCAAGCTCGCCAAGGCCACCGGCGTCCAGATGGCCATCGTCATCGGCGGCGGCAACTTCATTCGCGGCGCCCAGATGGCCCAGATCGGCAACATCCATCAGGCCACCGCCGACCAGATGGGCATGCTCGCCACCATCATCAACGGCCTTGCGCTCAAAGAGGGCCTCCTCGCCGAGGGGCTCGACTGCCGGGTCATGTCCGCTGTCGAAGTCAAAGCCGTTGCCGAGCCGTTCATCCGCGGGCGCGCCCTTCGCCACATGGAAAAGGGCCGCGTCGTCATCCTCGTCGGCGGCACCGGCAACCCCTTCTGCACCACCGACACCTGCGCCGCGCTCCGGGCCCTTGAACTCGACTGCCAGATCATCCTCAAGGCCACCAAAGTCGACGGCGTCTACACCGCCGATCCCCGCAAAGATCCCACCGCTCAGCGCCTCGACACCATCTCCTTCACCGACGCCATCCAGAAAAACCTCAAGGTCATGGACATGACCGCCTTCACGATGTGCCAGGAAAAGAACCTGCCCATCCTCGTCTTCGATTTCCGCCCTCAGGGAAACATCCGCTCCGCCGTGCAGGGGATCGTCACGGGCACCACCGTCAAGAACACCTGATCAACCGTCTCCGGCTTCGCGCACTTGTCAGTAAGGGACTTATCTATGGATGCCGACACGATTTTGCTGGAAACCCAGGAGCACATGGACAAAAGCATGGAGCATCTCAAGCGAGAGCTCAAGGGATTCCGCACCGGGCGCGCTAGCCCCGCCATTCTCGATCTCGTCCGCATCGACGCCTACGGCAGCCAGAGCGATATTAAATCCCTCGCCTCCGTCTCCGTCCCCGAGCCCACCCAGCTCTTGGTCAAGCCCTTCGACGCCAGCATCATCGGCGAGATCAAAAAGGCTATCGAGTCCGCAGGGCTCGGGCTGAACCCCATGAGCGAGGGCAAGCAGCTCCGCATCAACATTCCCCCGCTCTCAGGCGACCGGCGCAAGCAACTCTCGACCCTCTGCAAAAAAGTCGCAGAGGAAACCAAGGTCGCGCTCCGCAACTCCCGACGAGACGCCAACAAACACGCCGACACCCTCGAAACCGCGGGACACGTCGCTGAAGACGATATCGAGACTCTCAAGACCGAGATTCAGGACCTGCTCAAGAAGTACGAGACTGAATGCGACACGCTTGTGAGCGCCAAGCAGAAGGAAATCGAGACGGTCTGAGCGGGTCCGCCCCACCCGGCAAACGATCGCGACACTCCCCGGCGCGCAATCGCGCCGCTCTGCGCACTCACTCTGGCAGCCCCAGCCACTGCCCTAGATCGAGCGCCACCCGCCCCGGCTCGATCTGCCAAGGCATCATCGGGCGGGGCCACGCTGACCGCACGCCACGCGCGTCCACGCGCTGCATGCCCACTCTCACCAATCGTCCCGCCTGCACACTCGCGGGGATCGGCACCCACGCCGACCACGCCGCCGGGCGACCTGCGCTCCCGTCTTTCGTCACGACCCTCACGCCCTGCACTAACCTGCCCCGGTCATCCACCGCGCGCCCGTCGGCACCCACGCTGATCGTTGCGCTCGTCTCCCCACGCGTGCCAAACCTGAGCGTCACCTGATCCTCCACCCGCACCGCCCCGGCCCCCTGCCGGCAATCGACATACACCAGCCACTCGCCGGAATCGTTCGGTCCCCCGCCCCAAGCCGCGCCCTCGCCCGGCTCCGCAAAGTACACCCGCGCCGTCGTGCGCCACGCCTCCGGAAGCGCAGCCCCCAGATCCCCCTCCATCGCGCCCGAGCTCGCGCCTTCGCCACCCGGAAACTCCAGCCGACCCGCAAGCCACGACTCGCTCGTCCAGTCCAGCAGCAAGGGCCCAACATCCAGCCCGGGCGGGCGCACCCCCGCCGCGCCTGTGACCACCGCCATCGTCGCCGACTCAATCCCCACCCGCACCGTCACACTCGCCACCGCGCCCGCCTCGCCACCGCCCGCCCTCATCAGCGGCGTCAACACCTCAACCCCCGAAAGTCCCGCCACCGGTTCCACCACATCCTCACCCGTCGCCAGCCGAACTCGCGCCAGCGCCGGCGCTGTGCCGAGGTTTGCAAATCCAATCCGCCCGCGTGAGCGCGTCCCACCGGGAGTAGCGCTCGCCGCGTCGTCGATCACCCACATCACCGAAGCGCGCTGCGACGCGACAAACTCCTGCGCCACCCGAATCAGCCCGTCGCGCCCGCGCTCAGGGTCCAGTAGTTCGGCGCAAAGCCAATACTCCGACGGCTCCTGCGCGTTCCACGCCGGGATCGCGTGGGTCTCGGTCCGCACGATGCGAAAGAGCTGCTCCGTCATCGCCTGAGCGATCGCACGATCCGCGCGATCCAGCCGTCCTATCGCCGCCAGCCAGCGAACGCCCACCTGCTCCGCAAGCTCGCCCAGCACCGTCTCCGCCGAGGCGTCGCTCCCCTCGGCAACCTCGATCGCGGGCGTCGGCGCATTCAACACGCTCAGCACGGCCCTCGCGCGCCAGCGATCCATCGGCAGGTTCGCCAGCGCCCCGCACACATTCAGCGCCGCCGACGCGTCAACGCCAGGCGCCAGCCGCGATCTGACCACCTGATTCACCAAAGCCCGCCCCTGAGCGATCAGCTCCGCATCCACCCGTCTCAGCGTCACCACGCGCTCACCCAATCGCAGCCGACTCTCGCCCAAGCGTGTCGGGTCGTTGACCACACCCGACACATCAACGCGGAGAAACAGCGACTCACCACTCTGTCCACGCCGCGCGGCGTCGCCCAGCGCACCACCCTGCCCACTCACGCCCGCCCTCACACCCGCATCCGCAACCTCACGCACCCCCCACACCGGCACCCCCACTCCCCCAGCCCCCTCAGCCCCGGCGCGGCTCCACC
>Ga0163144_10008026_pt1 | contig 22935 bp, 25 predicted proteins | sample OliLak19BULKMAT1_FD_123175 | JGI IMG/M metagenome (GOLD analysis project Ga0163144, IMG submission 123175) | Freshwater microbial mat bacterial communities from Lake Vanda, McMurdo Dry Valleys, Antarctica - Oligotrophic Lake LV.19.BULKMAT1 | ecosystem: Environmental > Aquatic > Freshwater >...
GATAGCTTGGGACGTCCCGTTCGCATGGCGATGCTCCGGAGCGATGAGCTCCAAGATAGCACCGCTTGACATATGACGCACACTTCTGTTACTGGACACTAGGGAAGCTCTGAATAAGTCTCTCGACACGCCGAGGGCAAGTTCCGATATTGGGGAGGTGCTGGGGCCATCACCTCAATGGGGAGCCGCAAGCGATGAGCGAGCAACGGACCTTTGCCTCGATGGCGTGGCAGCAGAAGGGCAAGATCACCCGGCGGGAGCGGTTTCTGGCCGAAATGGACCAGGTGATTCCCTGGCGGCCGTTGCTGGCCCTGATCGAGCCCCACTACCCGAAAGCGGGCCGGGGCCGCCAGCCGCTGGGGCTGGAGAAGATGCTGCGGATCTACTTCGTGCAGCAGTGGTTCAATCTGTCCGATCCCCAGGCGGAAGACACCCTGTACGATAGCGAATCGGTCCGCCGGTTTGTGGGGGGGGAACTGGGGGACGACGTGGTGCCGGACGAGAGCACGATCCTGCGCTTCCGGCACCTGCTGGAGCAGCGCCGGCTGACGGAGCGCCTCTTCGCCGCGATCCGCGGGCTGCTGGAGGAGAAGCGGCTGCTGCTGAAGGCGGGGACGATCGTGGATGCGACGATTATCTCGGCGCCCAGCTCGACGACGAACGCCGCCCAGGCCCGCGATCCCGCGATGCGCCAGACCCGCAAGGGGCACCAGTGGTACTTCGGCCTGAAGCTCCATGTCGGGACCGACCCCCGCGGCCTGGTGCATAGCCTGACGGCCACGGATGCCGCCACGGCGGATATCACCCAATTGCCCGCGCTGGTGCACGGACAGGAGCGGGTGCTCTACGGGGACCAAGCCTACTGGAGTGAGACGCATCGGCAGCACTGGACCGCGAGTGGCGGACGGTATCGGGTGAATCGGCGCGGCACCAGGAAACATCCGCTGACGCGCCGGCAGCGGGTCCTCAATCGGCGGCGGTCGCAGCAGCGGGCGCGGGGCGAGCATGCCTTGCCTGTGGTCAAACGGCTCTGGGGGTTCATGAAGGTGCGCTACCGAGGATTAGCGAAAAACACGGCCCGGGCGTTCACCATGTTCGGACTGGCCAATCTCTACCTGGTGCGGCGCCGGCTGCTGCCGCCGGGGTGGCATCCGTGCCGCACCTGACACCTCGCGCCGCGGAAATGGTCGCCAGCAACTCCCTGCGGGCCACCGCAGGCACGCCAGCCCCGATTTCTGGGTGATAGTCATGTCCCTCCTCCACACCCGGCGCACGGCGCCTACCTGTGCAGAGCTTCCCTAGGTGTAAGCGAGCGCGGCCGGTTCGTGGCGCCTCAGAGCGCGCGGCGAGGCGTCACGGACTGGGCGCGCGAGCGAGGGGCCTCTCCCTCCGTGGCGGACCGAGCGACGTCCGTCCGCCCGTCAGTAGCTCCACCGACGATCCCCACGCAGCGCTGTGGTCCATGCCGAGCGGCGCCAGGAACTCGCGCCGCAGGCTCTCCTCGAAAGGCCTTCGGGTGGCCCGCTCGATCACATGCCCCAGCAACGCGTATCCAAGGTTGGAATACGACCACACTCGACCCGGCGCAGCGCTCAGGTGGGTCTCGGAGAGTCCGGCGTACAGCTCGGCCACAGAGTAGGGCTGCATGACACCGTCTATATCCCGGCGATTCAGCGGATCCCCGGGGAGGCCGGCGGAGTGGGTCAGCAGGTGTCGAAGGGTGATCGCCGGCGCCCCGGCCGCTGCGGCCGGGAGCCGAACCCGCGGAGGCAGCCACTTCGCCGGAAAGGTTCGTTGCGGAATGGTTCAACCGGAACCGTGGGCCCGCTTCAAAGGCCCGTCGCTCGGGCCACGAATCGGCACCCGCTCATGCACCCAGTCCGTGGCAGTCGCCCGCGAATCGCCGGTCGCCGACGCTCCCGCATGGCCCTTCCGGGGGCGGCCGTTTTGGTAGGACTACCTGATATGTGTCGCCAGCCAACGGGAGCGCCCCCGTCAGGGCCACGCGGTTTCGCGGCTCCGGCTCAGCCCCGCGGCGCCACGGACCGGTCGCGCTCGCTTGCACCTCACGCCTCAAGCAACTGCCTCGCCACCCGCACATCATCCCACGTGGGCTTCTTCCAGTTCGGATTGCGGAGCAGTGCGGCGGGATGATACGTGACGATCAGCGGAATCTCCCCATAGCGATGCACCTGGCCGCGCAGGGCGCCCAGCGACTGCTTCACGCCGAGGAGGTGTTCCGCCGCGGTGCCGCCCATGGCCAGCAGCACCTTGGGCCGAACCAGCGCGATCTGCCGGTGGAGGTACGGCAGGCAGGCGGCGGCTTCTTCCGGCAGCGGCTTGCGGTTCTGGGGCGGGCGGCACTTCACGATGTTGGCGATGAACACCGTTTCCCGGGGACACTCGATGGCGGCGAGAATCTGGTCGAGCAGCTTTCCCGCGGCGCCCACGAAGGGCCGGCCCTGCGCATCCTCGTTGGCACCGGGCCCCTCGCCGATGCACATCAGCGCGGCGCGCGGATTGCCCTCGCCGGGGACGGTGTTGGTCCGGCCCTCGCACAGCGGACAGAGCCGGCAGCCGCTAATCCGGGCCGCCACCTCGTCCAGGGAGGCGAGCTGCCCCGCAGGGTCATCGAGGAGAATGACCTCGGGTGGCCGCACGGTGAGGCCGGGACCAGGGATGGGGGGCGCGTCCTTGCGCCACTTGGCCGGTTCGGGGGTGAGCGGTTGGGCGGTTGGACTGGACGGTTGGGTCGACGAAGAGAGGCCTGTGCCAGTCACGGGTCCGGATTCTCCCAGCATCGGCGGTGTACGGTCATCAGCGCGGAGCCCGTCCGCTGTTGAACCGCCTAACCGCCTAACCGCCCAACCGTCGAGCACCACCTCGGCCCCACCCAGCTCAATCTGCTGCCGCAGGTAGCGGGTGCGCTTATCGTCCAAGACGCGCCTCCACCGCATCGAGAATGGCCTCGGCCACGGCTCGCTTGTGGGCCAGCGGGACCACCCGTTCTCCGCCGTCGCGATCAAGGATCACCACCCGGTTGGTGTCCACCTCGAACCCGGCGCCGGCTTCGAGCGCGTCGTTCACCACGATCAGGTCCAGCTGCTTGCGCTTGAGCTTGGCCCGCCCCTTGGCGACCGCATCGCCAGTTTCCAGCGCAAACCCTACTATTACGCTCCCGGCCTTCCGGCGCGGCAGCGTCGCCCCGAGAATGTCGTCGGTCGGCGCCAGCGCGATGCTCTGCGCGCCCTGCTCGCGCGGGCGCTTGGTGGCCGCGGGATCGGCGGGGCGATAGTCGGCCGGCGCGGCGGCCATGATCAGCACGTCGCTGGCGGGGAGCGCCTCCGCCACCGCCGCCTGCATCTCCAGGGTGGACTCGACTCGCCGAAGGGTGGCGCCGTGCGGCGGCGCCAGCTGCACCGGGCCGCTCACCAGCACCACCTCGGCGCCCCGCTCCCAGGCCGCGGCCGCCAGGTGGTACCCCATCTTGCCGCTGGAGCGATTGCTCACCACCCGCACCGGATCGATCGGCTCGCGGGTCGGGCCGGCGGTGACCAGTACGCGTCGCCCAGCCAGCGGGCTGCCCCGGTGCACCACCCGGGCGGCGTGAGAGAGAATCACCTCCGGCTCGGACATTCGGCCGGGCCGGTCCGAGGGGCCTTCGGCCAGCGGCCCCACCTCCGGGCCCACGAAGACCACGCCGCGGCCGCGCAGCGTGGCCAGGTTGGCCTGCACCGCCGGATGGGCGTACATCGCGTCGTTCATGGCGGGCGCCATGACCACCGGGCCGGTCCGGGCGATGAGCAGGGTGGTGAGGAGATCGTCGCCCAGGCCGAGGGCGACGCGGGCCAGGAGATGGGCGGTGGCCGGCGCCACGACGACGAGGTCCGCCGTCTGGGCCAGCCGGACATGGTCCAGCGCGAAGTTGGGGGCCCAGAGGGAGGTGAGCACCGGGCGGCCGGAGAGCGCCTCAAACGTCAGGGGCCGCACAAACTCCGCGGCCCCTTCCGTGAGGATCACATCCACCCGTGCACCCGCCTCCACCAGGCGGCGGACCAGGATGCAGCTCTTGTAGCTGGCGATCCCGCCCGACACGCCTACGAGGACGTGGCGGCCTGACCACACGGTCAGGTCTCGGAACGGCGCCGGCGGGAGATCTTGTACTGCAGGTCACCGGTGCACAGCGCCTCGAGCGCCTGGGTGGTCAGCTTCTGGGTCTTCTCCAGCAGCCGCTCCCGGGGGAGGTCGTTCATGTGGCGGGCAAACTTGGCCGCGACCAGCACGCCGAGATACTTGTTGCCGGCCTGCCGGGCAGTGTCGTTGGGAGTGTAGATCTTCATGTGACCCCATTCCTCGCTGGTGTCGACCGCAGCTGTCAGCTGGCAGCCATCCCGAACCCGGCGGACGCGCCGGGACGATTCGTGCATTCCCGCCCGCCGGCAGCTGACAGCTGCCGGCTCGCTATTTCAACCGCAACGCCTCCGCCGCAATCTCCCGGCGGATGCTTTCGACCTGGCCGGCGATATCAATCCGCCGCCCGATCCGGCGCTGCTCCGCTTCAATGATCGCCGAGACCGCCGCCACCGCCGGTTCCAGCGCATCGTTGGTGACCACGTAATCGTACTCGGCCACGGCCCGCAGCTCGTCGTTGGCGATGGCCATGCGGTGCTTGACCACCTCCACCGGCTCGGTGCCCCGCCCACCCAGCCGCCGGACCAGTTCGGTGCCGGTGGGCGGCAGGACGAACACCAGCACCGCGTCGGCGAACTGTCGCCGCACCTGCCGGGCCCCGTCCACTTCGATATCCATCACCACATGCTGCCCGCCGGCAAACAGCCGCTCCACCTCCGAGCGCAGGGTGCCGTAGCGGTGACTGTTGTAGCGGGCATGTTCCACGAACGCCCCCGCCTGCACCTTCGCCTCGAAATCCTGCTCAGTCAGAAACCGGTAGTCCTTGCCGTCCATTTCGCCGGAGCGCGCCGACCGCGTCGTGGCCGAGACCGAGTAGCCGACATCCGACCGGGTCGCCAGCAGGCGACGCGCGATGGTCGTCTTGCCCCCGCCCGAGGGCGAGGAGAGCACCAGCAGGAAGGGCCTCACTCGAGATTCTCGAGCTGCTCCCGGAACTTCTCCAGCTCGCCCTTCATGGCGATCGCCTGTTGCTGGATCTCCGCGTCGTTCGCCTTGGAGCCCATGGTGTTGACCTCGCGGCCCAGTTCCTGGGCCAGGAAGCCGAGCTGCTTGCCAACCGGCTGGTCTCCCGAGAGCGCGCTCCGGCAGGCCTGCACGTGGGCCCGGAAGCGGACCAGCTCCTCGGTGATGTCCAGCTTGTCGGCCAGGAAGGCGATCTCCTGGGCCAGACGCTGGTCGTCCACCGGCCGGCCGTCGAGCAACTGGGTGACCGCCAGCCGCAGGCGATCCCGCTCCCGTACCACTCGTTCCGGCGCCCGCTTGGCGATCACCGCCACGGCCTGCTCCAGCATGTCGAGCCGGTGGCGCAGTTCGTCGGCCAGGATCTGTCCCTCGCGCAGCCGCATCACCTTGCAGCTGGCGATGGCCTCGGCGACAACCGGTTCCAGTTCGGCCAGCGGGACCGGCGTGGCCTCGTCCCGGTTGCTGACGATCACTTCCGGCTGCTGGACGATCATGGCCAGGTCCACCTGGCCGGGAACGCCGAGGGCGGCCTGCAATTCCGAGAGTGCCTTGTGCGCAGCCCGGGCCCGGTCCAGGTCCACGCCGAAGGTCCTGCCCTGCTCCTCAGGCACCTCGGTCCAGCGGACACTCATGGAGATGTGCCCGCGGTCGAAGTCCTTCCGCAGCCGTTCCCGGAGTTCTCCCTCCAGCGCGGAGAGTTCGCTGGCCAGCTTGAGCGCCGGGTTGAAATGCCGGTGGTTGACCGTGCGGATCTCCACCCGGAGCCGCCCGCCGGCCACCGCGCCCTCCGCCGCCCCAAACCCTGTCATGCTGTACGGCATCGGCCTCCGCCCCAGGGGGCCGGGAAAGCGCGGAAAGCTAGCTACGATGGTGGGTTAGGGCTAGAGGCGACAGCCGGAGGATATGCCGGTCCTGCCCGGCACCGGAGCGGCTCAGGCTTCTGGTGGCGGCAGGGTCGCGAGTTGCCGATCGTGAACCCGGCCCAAACTCAGCATCGCCAGCACCGCCCCCAGCGCCGCCATCCCCATGTCGGACTGGGTATCCCAGGGATCCCCCTGGGTCCCGAGGAAGGCGTCGGCCCCCTGCCCCAGCGCCAGGGCCGCGCCCCATTCGACCAGTTCGTACAGCAGACTGACGGAGAGCGCCACGGCAATCGACAGCACAGCCGTCCAGACGCCGGGGCGCACGATCCTCCGCCGCAGGAACAGCTCCCGGGCAATCAGGGCGGGCACAAACCCCTGGGCAAAGTGGCCCAGCTTGTCGTACGGATTCCGGGAGAGATGAAAGAGGTCCTGGACCCAGAATCCCAGGGGCACCCGGGCATAGGTGTAGGCGCCGCCCACGAGCAGGATCACCGCGTGCATCGCGATCAGGAGGTAGAGGAGCGAAGTGAGCGGGAAGCGATCCCGGGTCCACACCAGCAATGGGGCCGCCAGCAGGATGGGGGCCACCTCCATCAGCCAGGTGCTGCGCTCATAGGGGCGCACGCCCGACAGCACCAGCAGTCCCAGGACCGCCAGGGCCAGCCAGGGAATCCAGCGACGTGACATCAGGGAATCTCAGGGAGGAGTGGACCGCCCCGGTGCGTCAGGGCCTCCGGCCCGCCGCCTGCGCCGAACTGCCCGATGAGGCGGTGGCCGCTGGAACGAACGGCGGCAGGACGACGATGACAGGACAGGCCCGACACCGCCGTCCCCGCAACCGGATCAGGGAACGCGGGTTCCGCTCATCCGGAGGTGCGCCACGGAATCGGGCCCGGTAGTGGCATAGTGTGCCACGGTCGTACCGGTCAGCTTGCCGTCCACCACCCGCATGACCGAATTCACCGTGACATTCATGCCCTTGCGCAGGATACTCTGGTAGGGCCCCGCCTCGGAGACGATGCTGTCGCCTTCCACGGCCGTCAGGCGAAGCGGCACTGGGGCGGTCTGCGGGAAGTTGAAGACCCAGCCGGCCTGGGCTTCGGTCGCCACCAATTCATAGGTCGCCAGGACGCTGTCACTGGTGGCGCCCATGACGCTCATCGACCACTTGCCCGCGACGCTGGCAAGGGTGATCGGGGTGGCCGTGACACCGGCACCCTGGCCTGCGGTGGAGGCCTGATCGGCCGGCTCGGGCTTGGCGCAGCCGGCCAGAACGGCAACAGAACAGCAGAGCAGAAACGAACGCATACCGACTCCTGATTGGGGCGAAGAAAGGAAGTACCGCGAGGGGGGCAACCTACCTGCCTCGGTGAGGGTGCGCAATCTGTTGGCCACACGACTTCCCTGAAACCCGGATTGATCCCCCGGCGTGGCCGGCCGCGTCACCGGGCAGGACGTCGGGGTACGGAGTTCCGCAGCGTCGCGGTCGGCAGCATCTCAATACACCGCGACCGTGTCCACGATCGCCGCCGATATGTTGGTGTGCTGGAACGTGATGATGGCCGAGCCGGAGCGCACGCCTTTGAATCGGAAGAGTTGAGTCTCGCCGGCCGGCACGGCCGGTCCCACCAGAGTCGAGCTGACGAAGCGGATCGCCGTGGAGGAGATCTGCGGTGGCGCAGTGTATTCACCCGGCCCGATGCTCTGGACCCGGAGCGCCAGTTCGTGGCCAACCCGGAGGGAGAACGTACCGCTGGGACCGGCATTGAACGCGGTGGGAGCCCCCGAACAGGCGCTCAGTGCCAGGGTCAGCGCGGCCGTGAGCCAGCCCATACCGATCCGATGAAGCAGGCGCGTTGGCGCGGTGGCGGGGGGGGAAGGGGATGTGGACATGGTGACCTCCGTTGGCCGTCGTGTCAGGCTGCCACGCCAAACAGTGGCCCGCAGGCTCGAGCCATCTGTTCCACGTGGCGATGGTCGGTGCCGCAGCAGCCTCCCAGGACATTCAGCCCCGGGAGCCGCTGCTTGAGCCTGGCGTACTGCTGGCCCAGCTCGACCGGATCTCCCGCGTCGATTTCGAGAGCCTCGTTCAGCTCGGCATGACTCCGTCGCGAGGCGTTGGCCCGAAGGCCGTGGATCCGATCCAGCCACGCGCCCCCGTCTGCCAGGCGGTGCTCAAAGTGGGTGGGATGCGCACAGTTGATCATGTAGTAGGAGGGGTACCCAGACGTGGCATCGTCCACCTGCTGGATCGCCGAGGCCAGGCTCTGGCCGGTGGGCAGGTTGCCGTCGGTCTCGACGGTAAACGAGATGGCGACCGGCATGGCCATGCGCTGGGCCGCCCGCGCAATCCCGATCGCCTCCGCCGAATAGGTCATGGTGATGGCACACACCATGTCCGCGGCGGACCCGGCAAACGTCTCGACCTGAACCCGATGATACGACTCGGCCTCCGACTCGAACATCGCCTGTCCGGGGACGTAGCCGTCGCCCCGCGGGCCCAGGCAGCCGCTGATGACCCAGGGCTTCCGTCCGGCGGGCGGGCCGCCTCGGATCTCCTCGAGCATCACGATCGCCGCGCGGTTGACGTTCGACAGCTGCGACGCCGTGTAGCCGAGCCGGGCGCCCCAGTCCTGGCTGGCCCGCCAGGTGGCGCTCTCAAGGATTAGTCCGGCGCCGACCCGTGTGGCGAGGTCCGCGTAGGTGCGGAAATACTTGTGGAGCGCCGACGTCCCCTCGGCGGTCTTCAGGAGGTGGAATGCGGCGAAATCAGGAAGCTCCAGCCCTTCATCGAAGATGAGGGTGGTTTCGATGCCGCCATCGGTGAGGTATAGCCCGCCCTCGAGCTGTGGCAGGGCGTTACGATAAATGGCCATGGCGGGGCACGCGGTCAGGGCATGTACGACCATGCACCACATACGTTCGGCCGGGGGAACGGTGGTGACCCCGGGGCCGGAGACGACCCACTCCATCACGTTGGCCGCCGGACAGGTGAACAGGCCGAGGGGCACCTCCTGCCAGCGGCGGTCCGCTTGGCGCTGCTCGTAGATGACCCCAACTCAACTGCCACACAAGCTAGTGCCCTGGCACAGGAGGAGCAAGCAATTCAAAGACTGAGGGGCCGGGCAACCCGCCTGAGAACACCACGCTCACCAGGTGCAGGGCCGAGGGCCAGAGTCCCTCCGAGGCCGTGCCGGCGATGTCCCCGAAGCGTACCGTGTCCGGTGCGAAAGCGATGCCGGCCAGCACCGCCACAGGGTGAGATTGACGGCCGGGCCCGCCAGCGCCATCCAGGCGGCCCGATGCGGACAGCGCCGAGCCCAATCGGGATTGTACAGCGCGCTGGCGTAGCCGAACGGCCAGCCGGTGGTGAGGACGGCAAAGAGCGGCAGCACCACCATGCCGATCGGCTCGCGGCGGATGTGGGGCACCGGGCTCAGGGAGACCTGGCCACCCTGGTAGGCGGTGAGGTCCCCGCCGCGCGCCGCGGCCCAGGCGTGGGCGGCTTCGTGGAGCGTGGTGGAGAAGAGGAACACGACATAGTACAGCAGGCCGTCGGCGAGATCAGGCATGGATCACTGGGAGTGCGCGGCCCCACCGGGCGCGAACACCTGCAGGGCCGCGTCACGGCCCATGGCCTGCGCGGGCCGCAGGCCGGGGCCTGTCAGGCAGCGCACCACCACCAGCGCGCGCACAGGGAGGAGACGCGGCTGAAGCGTGTCGCGGGCATGGGAGTCGCTCAGTGATCGGGATACCAGCGGACCTTCCAGGAGAAGTGCCGCTCACATCCCTCCCGCCACTCCCTCGCGCAGCTGCCGCGCATACCCCGCGGCGTCGAAGTGCCCCTGCGATGCCGCGATCAGTCCGTCGGTCCCGAAGGTCCATTCCTCGTAGCCGCCGATGCGCACCGCCTTCCCGGTCCCGCCCGGCCCCGTGTTGGTGCCCGTGAGGGTCCAGTGATATTCCGCCCCTCCGCCCACCCGCCGGACGCTGTCCATCGCGACGATCATGTCCGGAAAGGCGGTCATGAATTCCGCCGCCGCGGCGGTGACCGCGGCCCGCCCCACCGCCGGCGTGCCGGCGTTGATGGTGAGCGATCCCTTTTCCGCGAAGAACTCCGCCACCCGGGCCGGCACCTGGCTGCACCAGGAGGCGGTGTAGCGCGTGGCGAAGTCCCGCAGTGCCGCCTCATCCATGGCCCCCCCCCGTAGCGCAGCCGGTGATCAGGACCGCGACCACCGTCCACGCCCACCGCCGTGACATCATCGCGTCCTCCCCAAGCAGGCCCGCCTCTCCATCGCCGCTAGCGACCGCTCGACCGCATCCGGCGCAGCACGTTGACCACCGGCTGGTAGGCCTCGCCCTTGGCCAGCCAGGAGATCGCGAACGCGATGATGGCCAGCGACTCAGGCGTGAAGATGTCCGCCCCCGTGATCAGCGCACTCGCCGCCCACAGCACGCTGCCGATCATGACGATCCCGCAGGCCAGGCACACGTCGTCCCGGTAGCGTTTGTCGCGCGGACGATCCCGCCGCTTGGGCACGCTGGACTTCCGGAACAGCCAGATGGCAAACAGGATGAACGAAATGAAGAGTGTTACTGCCGACACATAGTGCACCACCCGTACCCCGGGGCTCCACCACGATGGCTCCGCCAGACAGCCGGGAGCCGCCGTCGGGAACAGGGCGACCCCCAGCGCCGCGGCGCCTCCCAGCCGTCCCACTACCCGATCGACGATGGTGCTCTTGTAGCCGGGATAGGTAAAGAGGAAGAGCGACAGGGCGAAGAGCACGCCGGTGAAGATCCCCACCGCCCCGGTGTAATAGTACGCGCTCACCGAAGGCAGCACCGTCCACCTGGGCAGGCCCTCGGTGGGTCGCAGCCCCGCCACCAGATACAGGGCCGGCGGCAGCAGGAAGCCCAGCACACCGATGAGCCGGCGGTGGGCGATCTGGGACAGGTCCTGTGGCCCGTTGCCGGGCGTGCCGCCCGGCGAGTCTGCCGTCATCTCTCCTCCGATCGGCTCGGCCTACTTGGCGCGCACCGCCGCCACGATCCGGAGCGGCCCGCCGCTGCCACCCTTGATCTTCATCGGCAGCGCCACGACCCAGGACCCGCGCGGCGGGAGCTGGTCCAGGTTGGCCACGTTCTCGAAGCCGGGGATGTTGGCCGCGAACAGGATCTGGTGGGTGTCGAAGGTCGAGGACTGGCCGTAGTCCAGGCTCGGCGTGTCGATTCCCACCGCCCGCGGGTGGCGCTGGTCCACCAGCCAGCGCGCCGCCGACGCGTCGACGCCCGGAAAGTGCAGCTCGGGGATCGCCTCCGGCCCGCTCTTGGTGGTGCCGAGATACCGGGCCCGGTCGGGCCAAAGCTTGCCCCAGCCGGTGTGGATCAGGATGATGGCGCTGTCAGGCAGCGGCCCGTGGGCGGCTTCCCAGGCCTGGAGATCCTCCGGCCGCACCAGGTAGTCGGAATTCCCGGCCGCCCTGCTCGACACATCCACAACCACCGCCGGCCCGATCAGGTTGCGCAGCGGGATCTGATCGGTCGTCCATTGTCCCTCGGCGAAGTGCACCGGCGCGTCGAGGTGGGTCCCCCCGTGCTCCGCCGCCGAGAAGTTGTTGGCGGCGTAGTAGTATCCCGCCGGCGTCCGCTGGGCGCTGACGATTTCCATCTGGAACGGCTTGGCGGTGGGCCAGTAGATGGTCTCGGAGGAGAAGTCGTGCGAGAGGTCGAGCCACTGGAGCCGGTCGAGCGAGACCGCCTCGCGCCGGCCGCAGCCCAGGAGGCAGAGGAGTACGAGGATCGGCAAACGACGCATGGGAGCTCCTCGGAGGACCGGGGGACCGCTAACCGACAAACCGCCTCACCGCCTCACCGCCTACATCCCCGCCACCGGCACGTTCGAGTTCCAGATGTCCCGGACGATCTTCCAGGAGCCGTCGGCCTGCTTGCGCATGACCGCGATGTACTTGCCGTGGTCGCTGATCGGGGCCGGCGCGCCGGGCGGCGCGATCACCATCGCATAGGTGCCCTGCACGTAGGCGAGGTCGCCGTTCCCCACAACTTCAGTTGCGCCCGACTTGAACTCGGTCATCGGCGGAAACGCCTCGGCCCAGGCCTTGATCGCCGCCCGACCCACGATTGGCTCCCCGTTGGGCTGGAGGATCACCCCATCCTCGGTGAAATCGCCGGCCCAGCCGGCCCAGTCCTTGGCTACGATATGCGCCTCCCCGGCGGCGTCGGCGGCCCGGATGGCCTGCTCATCGGCGGGACTCAGCCCGGGCGGAGCGGCCGACTGGCAGGCGATGAGGGTGGCAACGAGCGCTACGAGCGAAAGGCGGGTTTGCATGATTTCCTCGGAGAGGGGAGAAGCCAGTGAAGTTGCACCCTGTCCCTCCACCGTCAAGAGTCACCGGTGGAGGGACTGGGTCCATTCGGCACCCAATCCAAGCCGGGCAATCCAGTCATCCAGCGTCGCGGCGTCAATCAATGCACCGCTCAGTCGCCGCATGGCGGCGATATCCCGGAGGTGCCGGTCGGATCCGGATTCACGGTAGTACCGCAGCTTGAGCAGGATCACGTACTCGATAGGTGCGACTGGAATGACCTCGTCTCCGACAGGAAAGGTCCGGCGGCGGGGCATTCCCCAGGCGGCAAGCGGGTCGCTTCCGGCGCAGTAGATGTCCGCCCGGAGAGAACTCTCGAGGTCGAGGATGTTGAAGTGGCCGTGCGCCGGACGCGCGGCCTCCTCACGGATTGCCTCGAGGGGCGGAACGTAGTAGTCGGCCGGTGGAAAGGCTTCGGTGAGTCGTTCGGCGTCACTGGGAACAAGTCCCATGACGATATCCACGTCGTTCGTCAGCCGAGGCTCTCCGTAGACAATGGCGGCCAGCCCCCCGGTGATCATGTAGGGAATGCCCGCTCGGTTGAGGGGCCGGAGGAGGCGGCGGTGGAAGTCAGGCGCCGGCGTCACGGAACCATCGCCGCACGGCGTCCTGCACTTCGGTCTCACCCAGATCGGGCTGCTGGCTGCGGATCCAGGCGGCCTTCAGTTCCCAGGCGGCGGTCCGGAGCGCCGCACTGGCCTGGAGCTTCTCTTCCACGCTCATGCGACTCACCAGCTGCTGTTGCAGCTCCCCAGCTGATTGCGGCATGCGCCAAACCTCGCCATTCCACCGGTCGGCGGCAACTCCGGATGAAGGCGCTGGCTCCAAGGCAGTCGGCTCCGACGGCCCAGACCCGACCGCTCCGCCACTAGTTGGTAAACTCCCAGCGCACCCCGAATGTGCTGCCGAAGTTGAGAATATTGAACCCCGGCACGTAGGTCTTCCGGGTCGCCTGCAGGTTGTAGCGGTCCCAGTAGAGCATGAACTTGTCCAGCCGGATCTCGATCATCGTGCGCCAGAAGGAGGCGCCGTCCAGCTTGATCGCCGAGCCGGTGCCGTCCCGCCCGATGATGCCGTCGCCCCAGCTCTCGTAGGCCACCTGCGCCTTGAGATCGAAGATCCCGCTCTTGAACTTGCGCCAGAACTTGGACCGGATGGTGGCGCTGGTCATCGAGTGGGTCGGCGGCAGGCCGTCCGGCGTCGCGGCGCCCGTGGGGTCGCTGTACCAGCCCTCGAAGGTGAGCCACTGCCGGGGCCGGAGCCGCCAGTTGAGCGTGACCCACTCGGTCTTCGGCACCGGGGCCAGCCCCGCGATCGACGGCAAGAACGGCCGGTACGACGGCGGCCGGTACGCCCCGGTCTGGGCGTAGCCTAACTCGGCGCCGGCCCAGCTCCGGTCCCACCGCAGGCTGGTCTGCCAGTCGGTGACGTTCTGGGCCTGGTCGGTGAGCAGGGTCGGCGCCGCCACGATGGAGCCGGTCTTGAGCGCCGCCGCCGCCACCAGCCCGAGCGGCAGTTCCAGTCCCCCTCGCACGCCCACCCAGCGGCTCTCCCGGCCACGATCGTGGGTCTGATAGCCCGCCTCGCCTGACACGCTGGCGCCCCGGATCGGTGCCCACCCCGCTTCGGCCCGCAGGTCCCACGGCGTGAACCGCGACCGGTTGAACGCCCGGGCCGAGAGCCCGATGGTCGGCACCCGCCACCCGACCACGACCCCGCCCTGCCGGATCGCGTCGTCGATGCCCTGTCCCGACCACTTGGTGCGTCCCAGCAGCAGGTCCACCCGGAGGCCCTGGTCGTCGGCCCGGCTGCGCCAAAAGCCGCGGAACATCGCGTCACTCCGTTTGCCCTTGAGCGGCAGCTCCAGCGTGTCGCCCTGGCTGATGAAGCGCTTGCGGTCGGGACTCGAGTTGACGAGCTGGGCCTGCACGCCAACCCGGTCGCTGGGCACGTAGCCCAGCTGCAGCCAGATGTTGGTGATGTCGAAGTCGCTGGACTCGCCCGTCGCCGTCGGCGCCACCATCCGCTCCCCGCCCAGGCCGAAGCCGATCCCCGAGGGGAAGCGCCGCTCCAGCGCCCCGGAGTAGCGGGCGATCTGCTTGTCGCCCGAGGAAATGCCGATCCGCGAGCCCGGCGCCTTGAGCCGGTGCCGCCGGGTGTAGAGGGACACCCGGAGGAAGCCGGGCCAGCGTTCGATGTCCACCCGCTCGAACAGGCTGAGCGAGAAGAACGATGGGTCCACGCCGACGCTATCGGGACCGATGGGCAGGTAGGGCAGCCCGTCCAGCAGGTACTCCACCGAGGCGGGACCCCGGCCGCGGTAGTTGGGATACTCGGTGCGGCCCAGCCAGCCGCCCCGCCAGAGATAGACGCCCGGCACCCGCTGGAGCAGGTCGCCCACCGTTTCGGCGAGAGCCCATTCGATGGAGTCGCGCTCCAGCACGATGCGGCTGAGCGGCGCCCGCGGCCCGTCGGCCCCGACGTGCGGCAGCACCGGCAGCCGGACGCCGATGGCGGTCTGCGCCTCGAGGTAGCGGGCGGTGGTGTTGACGGTGTCCTGCTGCAGGGTGTCGGCCGGGATCGTGTCCTGCGGAATCTGCGCCGCCAGCGGCACCGCCGTGACCAGGCCTAGCAGGGGCAGGCATCGCCGCAGCAGGGTCACGCCCCCGCCCGGCCCAGGACCAGCTCGGAGAACAGCCGCACCGGGTTGCCGGTGGGGCCCTTGGCGCGGGCGGCGTCCTCGCGATCGCTGTACGCGGTGCCGGCGATGTCCACGTGGACCCAGGGATACCCCTCGGTGAACTCGCGCAGGAACCAGCCCGCCGAGATGCTGCCGGCGGGGCGGCCACCGGAGTTCTTGATGTCGGCGATGTCGGACTTGATGAGGTCGCGATACTCGTCCCACAGCGGCAGCGGCCAGGTCTTCTCACCGGCCCGCTCCCCGGCCCGGCGCACTTCGTCCAGCAGCGCATCATCGGTGCCCATGACCCCGGAGGCAAAGTGCCCGAGCGCCACCACCACCGCGCCGGTAAGTGTGGCTGCGTCAATCACGCAGGCTGGCTTGTACCGCTTGGCGTACGACAGCGCGTCGGCCAGCACCAGGCGGCCCTCGGCGTCGGTATTGATGATCTCGATGGTCTTGCCGAGATGGCTGCGGATCACGTCGCCCGGCTTGAGCGCCCGGGAGCCGGGCATATTCTCCGCGCTGGCCACCAGCCCGACGACATGCACCTTGGGCTTGAGCCGGCCCAGCATCTCGAAGGTGCCCAGCACCGCCGCCGCGCCGGACATGTCGAACTTCATGTCCTCCATCTTGTCGGCCGGCTTGATGGAGATGCCGCCAGTATCGAACGTGATGCCCTTGCCCACCAGCACCACCGGCGGGCCAGGAGCGCCTTCGTACTCGAGCACGATGAACTTGGGCTCCTCGGCGCTGCCCTGGGCCACGCCCAGCAGGCCGCCCATCTTCTCCGCCCGGATGGCCGCCAGGTCCAGCACCTGGCCCTTGAAGCCGTGCTGCCTGACAAGTTCACCCGCCCGGGCCGCCAGGTAGGATGGTGTGCAGACGTTGCCGGGGAGCACCTGCAGCGTGCGGGTGTACGACTGCCCCGCGCCGATGGCGGCGCCCACGGCGTGGCCCGTCTCCGCCGCCGCGCGATCGTCGTCCACCAGGATCTCGCCCCGCTCCAGTTCGGGCTTCTTCTCCTCAGGCGGCTGCTTGAGTTCGGCGTAGTTCCAGGCGCCGAAGATCAACCCCTCCGCCATGACCTGGGCCGCGTCCCGGGTACTCACCGCGCCCCGGCCCTCCGCGGTCAGGTACAGCGAGAGACCCGGCAGGCCCAGGGTCCGGGCCCGCTTGGCCGCGATGGCGGCGGCGCGGCGGATCATCGTCCGCCCCAATTCTTCGGTCTTGCCGAGCCCCACCAGCAGGATCCGCGCGGTGGGGCCGGCCGGATGGAGCAGCGTCTGCTCGTCCTTCTTGCCGGTGAAGTCGCCCGAGGCGTAGACCCGGGTCAGCGCGCCGCCCAGCGCGGTGTCCACGGCGGCGAGGGAGCCGGGCAGCGGGCCGGCGGGGACCGCCAGCGCCAGCAGCGGCGTCGTGTGGCCCGCGGGGGCCCGGTGGGTGACGGCGGTGGTAAACGGCATCGGTGTGCGGGGTGAGGGTCGGGACCGGACTCAGCGACGCTTGCGAAGCGGACGATACTCCTGATCCACGGGACCGATGTACTCGGCCCTGGGGCGGAGCAGCCGCTCGTCGCCGTACTGCTCCAGCACATGCGCCACCCAGCCGCTCATCCGGCTGATGGCAAAGACCGCCGTGAACAGGTCGGCGGGTATGCCGAGTGCCCGGTACAGCGGCGCCAGGTAGAAGTCCACGATCGGATGCTCTCCGGTCTCCCGGAGCAGCGTCACTTCCAATTCGCGCGCGGTCCGGAACAGCGGCCACATCCCGGCCCGCTGGCACTCCTGCTCGGCCAGGGTGCGGAGCAGATCGGTGCGCGGGTCCTCGCCGTGGTAGATCACGTGCCCGAAGCCGGGGATCTTCCGCCGCTGCGCCAGCCGCCCGCGCACCCAGTCGGCCACCTGTTCCGGCATCCCGATCTCCTCCAGCGTGGCCAGCACGTTCCGGGTATGCCAGCCGTGCCGGGGGCCGGCCAGGGCAGACAGACCGGACACCACCGCGCCGAAGACGTCCTCGCCGGTGGCGGCGGTCACCCGCGCGGCGAAGGTCGAGGGGTTGAGTTCGTTGTCGGCCCGCAGGATCAGGGCGCAGTCGAAGGCCCGTTCCATCGCCGGCTCGGGCCGCGTGCCAGTGAGCATGTAGAGGAAGTTGGCGGCGTAGCTCAGGGTCTTGCGCGGCACGATGGGCCGCTGATCTAGGCGCCGCCGGTGCCACGCCGCCACCACCGTCGGACTGACTCCCAGCAGGCGGACCGCCTGGGCCAGGGCATCGTCCCGGTTAGGCGGCAGCTTGACCGGCTGTTCCAGCGCCGCCACCGCGATCACTGCTCGCAGGGCGCCGATCCCATCGGCGGTCGGGGGCAGGTTCTTGAGCGCCCGCTGGGCCACCGGCGAGAGCTTCTGCGCCCCCCGGACCTGGCCGGTGAACAGCCGAAGTTCGGCGGCGGTGGGAAGCTGGCCGTGGATCAGCAGGTAGGCGGTCTCTTCGGCGGTGGACTGCTCGCCCAGCTCGCGCACGTCGTAGCCGCGATAGGCCAGCCGGCCATCCTCCGCGGAGAGACGGCAGACGGACGACTGCAGGGCAATGATGTTTTCGAGACCGCGGATCGGTTCGGGAATCGGGCCGGCGCTCATGCGGAAGTGGAGAAGGTGCCGAAGGTTATCCCTCACCCGTCGGCTGGGCAACCACCGGCCCCGGTGCCCCGGCGGGGGCCACGGCCGGCGCCGCAGCCCCGGCCGGCGAGAGATACTCCACCTTGTAGATGCGCAGCAGTTCAAAGAAGTAGGACACCGCCAGCGGCCCGATCAGAAGGCCCAGCAGGCCGAAGTACCCGATCCCGCCGATGGCTCCCACCAGGGTCACCAGCGGGTGGATCTGGGCGTAGCGGCGGAACACCGCTGGGCGGATCACCACGTCGATGTTGCCGGCCACGATGCCCAGGATCACCATCACCGTGGCGGCGCCGTAGCGGCCGTCCAGTCCCAGGGTGAGCGCGGCCGGGAGGATCACCAGGCCGGAGCCCACGATCGGCAGCACCGCAAAGACCACGGTCACCACACCCCAGAACAGCACGTTGGGGAGTCCCGTCGCCCAGAAGCCCAGTGCCACCAGCACCCCCTGCACCACCGCGATGAGCCCGGTGCCGATGACGGTGGAGATGGTCACGTCGCGGAAGCGCACCCGGAGCCGTTCAGCGCTCTCCGAAGAGAACGGGATGTACGGCTTGACAGCGGCCCAGGTCGCGGCGGGGCGGCCCAGCAGGTAGTACACGATGAACACGGCGATGGTCAGGTTCAGGCCGATGCGGGTGGCCGTCCCCAGCAGTCCGAAGGCGCTCCGGCCCATCCAGGAGACCAGTTGCTCGCCCAGGGTGGCCAGGCGGGGGCCGATCGGCACGCCGCTGACGGTCAGGTCGGACATGCGTTCGAGCACCGGGCCGCGGATGATGCCCCGGGCAATCTCCTGCGCCTGGTCCACCACCAGGGCCGCAAAGGTGGCGGTGCCCGCCACGATCAGGACCAGCGTCAGCCCCACCACCAGGCCAGCCGCCACCGGCCCGGGGAGCCGGCGGGTGAGCCAGTTGTAGAGCGGGGCAAAGATGATGTAGAGCACCAGCCCGCCGAGCAGGCCGGTCGCGTACGGCAGGAGCGCCACGATCAGGCCGACGCCGAGCAGGGCGATGACCGCGGCGGCGCGCTGGTGATTGGATTCGAGGAAGTTCATGCCCGTCCTTGGAAATGGCGGCGGAACCGGCCGTCCGGCAGCCACGAGAATAGCCGGAATGCGGGCGGGGTGAAAGCGGGGCAGGAAGTGGGGGTATTCTACGCACACCGCGCCGGGAGGCTCTCGCCCCCCGGCGAGCACCTTCTCTCGGCGGTGCCACAAACGGGCCACTCGTGCTTGCCCACCGACCCGATCGGTGACAAGCTCCGTCATCCTCCGAGGAGCCCATTTCGGCGAGGACACACGGATGACATGGGACGACGGAATCGTAGGAGTCCACCGGGACATTGCCGCCGAGGCGCGGGCTCTAGTGCATGTGCTCGCCGGTCCCGGCACGGGGAAGACCTTCGCGAAGATGCGCAGAATCGCCCGACTTCTTGAAGCGGGTGCGCCCCCTGAGCGTATTCTGGCCGTGAGCTTTACGCGAACGGCGGCCCGGGATCTTCAAGGGCAGCTCGTGAATCTCGGCACGCCAGGCGCCATCAAGGTGAACGCCACGACTCTGCACTCCCTCTGTTTCCGAGTGCTGTCTGAGGAGGCTGTGTTAACCGCGACAGGACGCACGGCACGTCCGCTTATGAGCTATGAAATCAAGCAGATGGTGAACGATCTCGCGGGCGCCTTCGGAGGCAAGATTGCCGTACGACGCCTCCTTGAGGCATATGAAGCAGCGTGGGCCCGCATGCAGCACGATGCCCCCGGCGTTCCTCGCGCTCCTGAAGATCAGGCGTTTGAGGCCGTCCTGATTCAGTGGCTCATCTACCATCGCGCGATGCTCATCGGCGAACTCGTGCCCGTCACGCTCCGCTTCATGCAGCAGAATCCCGGCCTGGCGGTCCTTCCGCGCTACAATGCCGTGTTGGCCGACGAGTACCAAGACCTTAATCGGGCGGACCAATCACTTGTCGAGGAACTGGCCCAGCATGGTGAGCTAACGGTCATTGGCGACGACAATCAGTCCATCTACAGTTTCCGCCACGCGCACCCGGAGGGCATCCGCGTCTTTCCGGCCGACCATCCCGGCACCGCCGAGTACGTGATCGAAGAATGCCGCCGGTGTCCACCCAATATCGTGGCGATGAGCAACGCGCTGCTCGCCAACGACTCAGCGGCACGCCCGGCCCCGCTAGCTCCGATGCCCGGGCGGCCGCCTGCCCGGGTCGTGATCGCGCAGCACGCGTCCGTTGAGGAGGAGGCGGACACCGTCGCGGCCTTCATTGACTGGTACCTGACCGATCGCCCAGACCTGCCTCCTGGCCAAGTGCTCGTGCTAAGCCCTCGGCGGCTCATGGGTAATGCAGTGAAGGATGCACTGATCCGCCGGAGACGGAACGCGTTGAGCTACTTCTGGGAGGACGCCGTGGACAGCGACGCTGCGGCCGAGGGGCTTTGCCTCCTGACCCTGGCAGTAGACGGAACGGATAGGGCAGCCTATCGCGCGTGGCTGGGCATCGGCCATCCGAGGGGCTATGCCCCGGCCTATGCGCGGGTGCGGGCTCGGGCCATAGCCGACGCTACGGAACCGCGCGCCATTGTGGAGCAATTGGCCCTCGGGACGCTCGCCCTACCCTACACCGGTGGGTTGGTGACCAGGCACCAAGCGCTTGTGGTTCGCCTCGCTGAGGTGGGCGCCCTTGAAGGGCTGCCACTTGTTGACGCACTGTGGCCGGCTGGCAATGAGGACACGCAGACGATCAGACTTGCAGCGCAGAATCTGGCGGCCTCCCATCCGAAGCCGGCTGATTTGCTCCGGGAATTACGTGAAGTCATTACCCAGCCCGAACTGCCCGGCTCTGATGGCCAAGTCATTCGAGTGATGAGCCTCCACAAGTCGAAGGGACTAACTGCTGCCCTCGTCGTAGTGGTGGGGTGCATCGGTGGCGCAATCCCTACGGTGGGTGAAGACTTGACGCCTGCTGAGCATGACGCGGTCTGGCGCGAACAGCGAAGGCTGTTCTATGTGGCCATTACCCGGGCCACCGATGCACTGGTCTTGAGTTCAATCACCGCCATGCCTCTCCGCACTGCGTTGCACGCCAGGATTGAGCCGGCGCGGGTCGTAACGTCCGGCGGGGAGCGTTTGGCGGTACTCGCAGCCAGCCCCTTTCTTGGTGAGCTTGGTCCTGAAGCTCCACGCGCCGTGAGAGGTGCAGACTGGCGAGCGGCCGAGGGCTTCTAGCGGCCCGCCCGCAGCCTACAGAACGCCCGGGAACAACTCACGCACTGGCACGAAGGCGTCATTTGTCTCCGCCGCACGGCGGGCCTTCCGGCTCAGTACAGTGCCGAGGTCGAAGGCTCCAGAGAGCACGTGGTACAGGCATAGCCCTTCCATACAGACGATGTTCGTGGGTTTGCCCCGGGCGAATGCGTCTAAGCCCTCCGGGGTGTAGCCGGACATGCTGATGAAGAGGCCGCGAGGCCATTGGGACTTCCCGCCCACTTTCCCTGAAAAGGTCAGCAAGGGCGCTTGACCGATTCTTAGGTCTTCCCACTTGGCCTCCAATAGGTAGGTGTCCTGACCAAGCTGGAAGCTCCCGTCTATCTGCTCCCCCACGATGCGGAACGGGCTGCGCGGTGCCAGCCCGTAGGCGCTAAACACGTCGTTCAGGAATCCCTCGAAGGCGGTGCCGCGAGGATGCGCCGGGAGCATGGAGACCTCAAGAAACCGCCGTTGAAGCGCAGCGAGCGTCTTTGCATCCGCCGACTTGGGCGGGCGGTCTGGCTCTGATCCGGGAGCCCGCGGCAGTGAATCGAGAAACTTGGGGTCGTGCAGCTCCCTGAACTTGAAGCCCACCTGTGCAATGATCGCGTTGATGGCGACAACCTCCTCGCGCGTGATAGGGCTGCCCTTGTTCTGGCGATAGATCATGCCACGCTGGACAATCCGAACGACGAGCGCGCCGAATGCCCCTCGTTCGCGCTCAGGCGTGCGAGTCAGGAGTTGTGCGAGCGCGGGCTCCTTACTCCCCTGCGACCAGTACTTGAGCAGGCCCAACTCGTGGGCAACCCCGGCAAACGAGATCGTCTGATCAGCGAACGGATGCGGCTTCCCGGGCAAGAAGTCGTACAGCGCCCTCGCCAGCCGAGCGACCGCGTGTGATTCTGCGAGGCTGATGGCCATGCCTCAAGATTGTCGTTGAGGGGCGCTTCCGCCAGCGCCCAGCACGATTAACGTGCCCTCTGCCGCGACCCTCCCCACACTTCGGCCCACCCCGCGCCCACCAACCCCCGAACCGCGAACAGCCGCCCCTCGCGAGGCGGCCGTCAGCCAGGAAAGTCCCTGCCCTGCCATATCCTCCGGACGAGGAAATGGCCTACCGCGCCAGTCAGACGCTGTTGAGCTACGACAGCGGAGGCCGCAATGTCTACCATGCGGCGCTGATGGCACAGGTCACCAATCGGCCGCGCACCGCCCTGAGAATCCTCCCACTGCGGCTGCGCGACACCACCGAATTCTCCCGCACTTTCCCAACCTGGGCGGAGATCGAGGCCTGGGCCCATCACACCCTGGGAGAGCACGAGGCGGAGCTTGCCGCACTCCGCGCGTGGCGACTGGTCCTGCCCGATGATCCGTTGATCCGTGAGCATGAGGCGGGTGCCCTGGTGGCGCTGGGCCGGGTCGGCCTCGTGTCGCTGCTGGCGGATTCGGCCTTGCTGGTGCCCCCGGACGGCTGGTACTACCCGAATGTCGGCCTCATCCCCGGCATCATCGCCTTGGAGACGCGGGCCCACGGCCACGCCGCATTGGCACCCGCCCTGCTCGACAAGGCACTCACCTGGTACGCCGCCCGGACCACCGACCCGTCGGCGACGCTGCGGGCCCGTTTCGAACATGCCCAAGTGCTCTCCTGGGCCGGTCGCGATCAAGAGGCCGAGGCCCAACTCCAGAGCCTCATCATCGCCGCTCCGGATTCGGTGCGGTATCTGGGCCAGCTGGGGGTGGTGGCGGTACGCCTGGGTCACGCTGGTCTGGCTTCGCGAATGGACCGGCAGCTCGCTGCGCCCTCTCTGCCAATATGAGTGAGACACCGAGCATCTGGAGTTTAGTGTAGGAGGGTGAGGAAGGTGGGTCGACATGGAGTACCCCATTGCTGTGGGGGAGAAGCCGCCGCATGATGTGGGC